>FWWL01002473.1_pt1 | contig 38181 bp, 30 predicted proteins | sample 2228331 | NCBI WGS metagenome assembly FWWL01 (sample SAMEA103939775, study PRJEB20133) | metagenome
TTCTCTTTTTTAGAGTCCATGTGGAACTCTAAATTTTTTAGAATTTTCAGGGTTGTTTCACTGTTCAATTATCAAGGTTCAAGGTGCTGCCCCCTAAGATTTACGAGATAAATCGCTTTTCGTTTATCTTATATTCTTAACGCGTCAGCAAAAATAATGATATCACAAGCATATATCTTTGTCAACAACTTTTTGGCCTAAATTTTTTTATTTTTTAAAATTATATATTGAAATCAAACAACGTCTGACACCATTCCCTCTTTTTCATGCTCTCCTATCTCTGTGACATCCTAGATTTTAAAGAGTTAAACACTAAAATAGCGGCAGACATAGATACATTTCCCACAATGAGACTTTTCTATTCATACTCCGTTTTTATTCTGACCTGGTCGATTGTGCCATCGCTCTTTCTTTTGCTTTATCTGTCTCTGCAGCGTTTTTCTTTGCTTCGTCCTTATTCTTTTTCATTTCTTCAACCGTCTTTTCCTTTACACGGATACCTTTATATGCTCTGGGAGGAATAAAGTTCGGTCCCTTCCTTCTTTCCTTTGCCCTCTCGATTTCTTTTTTATACTGAGGAAGCCATCTTTCTCCGGCAATTAGCATCTCATCTACCATCTGATAGATTTCAGCCGGTGTACATACTGCACCGCAGAGCGGATCCATAAGCATTGCCTGTCTTAATAGCATAATATCACCGGCTACTGCCGCCTCAACGGCAAGTCTTTGTACCCAAATGCTCTGTGAACAAACTGCTGCGCACCCTAATGGAAGATCACCGATCTTCGGAATATTTACTCCGTTTGCATCAACATACCCTGGAACTTCAACGACACTTTCATCTGGAAGGTTCGTAATACAGCCATTGTTCATTACGTTGAAATGTCCCCGATAAATTCGACCGGTCTCCAGTCCTTCAATAATATAGGAGCCGTGCTCATGACTGCGTTTCTCAGGAATATACTTCTTTGGCTCTTCCTCCATCCAGTTCGGAAAATCTTCTTCAAACCAGTTTCGGCCTTCACGGCATACTCTGAGGTACCCGCCGGTTTCCCCGTTAATCCATGAACCCAAATCTATCCAATTCTCTAATTCTTCCGGCCGCTTACGGTACCATGCGACATATTCGGATAAATGTCCGTTCGATTCTGTTGAGTAATAACCGAAATGCTTCAACATATCGATACGTACCTTTTCCGTCTGAGATAATACCGGATTAGACAGATATGCCGGTAGAATCTCCTGTAGTAGGTCGTTTCCTTTATTTTTTATGGAGATATACCAGGTTTGATGATTTATCCCCGCACAGATAATATCTACATCTTCTTGTTTTAATCCCAATGCCTTCGCAATTTGATTATGTCCTCCCTGTACTCCATGGCATAAACCGATGGTAAATACCCTGCCATATTTATTCGCTGCCCATGTCATCATTGCATTCGGATTACTATAATTAAGTAAAATTGCCCCAGGCTCTGAAACTTCTCTAATATCCTTGCAGATGTCAAGAATTACCGAAATACCTCTTTGTCCATACATAATACCGCCTGCACATAGCGTGTCTCCCACACATTGATCGATTCCATATGTTAATGGAATCTCAACATCAGTTTCAAATGCCTCCAGCATACCGACACGTACACAATTAATGATATATTTAGCTCCTTGAAATGCTTCCCTACGATCAAGTGTTGCTTTAATTTTGATGGATATACCGTTAGCATCTAAATCCCGCTGGCATAGCCGGGAAACCATACTGAGGTTATGCTCATTAATATCCATAAAGGCAACTTCACAGTTGTGAAATTCCGGTACTGTCATAAGATCTGAAAACAAGGTTCTCGTAAATCCAACACTTCCGGCTCCGATAAAGGCTATCTTAAATGACATATAATACTCCTCCTGCTTTCTCTTAATATAATTCTGGGAGTTTGTCCAGTGTAACTGCATACTCATGATTATATGCAAGGTTAAGTTCTGCTTTGTTCGTATATTTATCCGATGTAACATGCTCCGTACACCAAGTCATAAACCATGCCCAAGGGACTCGGGTTAGGGATAATTCAGTAACGCTTGGGATTGTACCAGTCTCGGCAATGGCAGCAATCTTCTTCTCTTCCGTAATCTGTAATAGTTCTATATATGCATCCTTCTGGTCTGTATGCTGGTGAGCCGGCGGATACATATCTCTGGAAATCACGTCACAATAATCATCCCCAACATATCCGGACACAACCGGAGAATTCCAAACCCAGATTAGATTATTCAATTTATGATAATTCGTATAACGGTCATACATGAATCGATATAATTGTTTTGCTACCTCATAGCCACGACTTCCCCACCAGAACCATGCACCCTCTGCTTCATGGAAAGGACGCCATAGGATTGGCACCTTTTTTTCTTGGAATTTCTTAAGAATACCCGCCATATCATCCATATCGGATAGAAAAGCTTTATTTTCTTCCGTCCCATCAATTAGCGCTTTTTCTGGATTAAATTCTGTGTTTTTGGCATAGAACGATTTATCCGTTCCACCAATTGGAGAAAACCAGTGCCAGGTAAAGGTGATCAGACCCTTTTTTTCTGCCCATTTCCAGACTTCCTCTAAGGTATCTTTATTTTCATTAACTTCTGCTAGACATTCACCGCTACAATTATCATAATTGATATTCGGAGAATAAGACAGCAATTCGAAACCACATAATGCAGGTTCCTTTCCGGTAATCTCACGGATATACGATAGCTCCTCCTGCTTTTTTGTTTTTGTATGTTGGCCTATTATAATTCCGTTACCTGAGATATCCGATAGATACTTGAGTACCGCTTTTGCCTCAGGTGTAGCATTTATATTACATGGTATGAAATTCACAGAGTTCCTCCTAGCTAGTTCATTATTGTACGCCTTTGATCAAAGCGTCTACGATCTCAGGGTATTTCCAAGTTATCGTATATCTGTCAATCAAGCCAAAGTTTTCACCACTTCCGGTAAATGCTCCGTTATCCCACCAGATGCAAGGGATACCTTTCTCAGCTGCTTTTGATACATAATACTCTGCCCAATCAATTCTGGCTGTTAAGTTTTCATTCTTATTCATTGCTCCGAATTCACCAAGAATAACAGGAGTTCCCTTACTAACAAATTTATTATAAATGTTATCCATTAAACTATCAATATCTCTTGTATCGCCAGTGTTTGCCGAACTCCATGCATCAGTTCCGGATTTATTCAGTGCGAAATTATAAGGAGTATATGCGTGAATTGAAACTATTACTTTACTATCCTCCGGTACGATAAAATTAGACCACGCATTTCCGCTGGAGGAAGCAGCATAAGGCATTATCATCAGATTTCTTAAGGGATTATTACCACTTGCACTGCGAACTGTCTCAATAAATGCCGCATTCAATTGATTTACTACATCCCAGCCTTCGGCATTGCCACCATTCCATTCATCAGGAGTCCCTTTCTGACGAGGCTCATTCATACTTTCAAATATCAAATGCTCATCATAATTTTCAAAGCGGTCTGCAACCTGTTTCCATACTTTTTTAAGCATATCAATAGCTACTTCCGCATTATCATAGGACGGAAAATACCATTCCTCATGATGTGCGTTAACAATTACATACATATCATTCGCCATGGCATAGTCTACGATTTCCTGTACTCTATCGAGCCAAACTTTATCTATCTTATACTCCGGTGCAGGGCCAAGATGGCTTTCCCAAGTAGTTGGGATCCGTAACGTATTAAATCCTGCTGTTTTAATTGCTTCAATTAATTCCTGTGAGGTAATGGGATTTCCCCAGGATATCTCGGAAAGAACACCGCTTCCGCCGGTTGCGTCCATCGTATTGCCAAGATTCCAACCAATTATAATTTCCTTGACTAAATCAATGGATGCTATGTCTCTCATCTCTTTCATATCATCGGACCAGCTATCTGCCGGTGCGGGTGCCTGAATTGGCGCTTCAGGGGTAAGATCCTCCGTAGGCATTGCTGTCGGCTTTGCCGTCGGCTCTGCTCCTTGTGTCGGTACTAAAGTTACTTCCTTATCTGTTACCTTAAGTGTACTTTCTTCTGCCTTATTATCTTTGCTGCAAGAAATCAGTATTACGGAAAGTACCATCGTAAATAACAGAAGCTTAGCCTTTCTAATTTTGTTCATACCTTCTCCTCCAATTTACTATAAACTATTATTTTAACCCTATATTAAATAGAATTATATCATACTATAAAATCTTCTTCATTATCCTTTCTTACCTTGTCTATGTATTATTTTATATAAAATAAATGCTTTCTTATCTATTTTGCACACAGGTGTAAAATAATCTTGCGTCCGGGAAATCAAACAGCCGGACTTTTAATATGTCCGGCTGCTTATTATTATGCTTATTTAAATTTACCTGTAATTTTTCCATATTGGAGAACATGACCATCCATCTGCTCCAACAATTCTTTTTTATTTGAATCACTATCCAAATCTATTAATGTATCTAGCACATAAACTTTATATTGATACCTGTGCGTTCCAAAAGGAGGATTTGGTCCCTTGTATCTGTTAACACCATATCCCTTTCCCTGAACTGCATTCTGCATGGAGTTAACAATTGGTCCGCACGGGATACCTTCCGGTATATAATCCTGAACCGGCAAATTCCACATAACCCAATGATTGTATATTCCTAAGGGAAAATCCAAGTCATCCATAATAATTGCGATTGATTTTGCCTCTGGTGTAACGTCAGATAATTTCATATCAGGTGACACGTTTTCTCCTTTTCCTGTATACTTCACAGGAATAATTCCTCCATCTACAAATGCATTGCTGGTAATAATAATATTCTCGTTTAATTCTAAATCCTTTGAATTTATTCTACGGATTATAAAGAGGCCTAACATAAACAGTGAAATAACCCCTATTATAATTATTCCATAACTATATGCTTTTCTTTTGTTGTTTTTTTTCATACTATTTCCCCCTGGTAAAATATGCTAGGCAAATGCTACCATATCTCCATCTCATTGTCAATGATTTACTTTTGCCGTAATTCTCTGCGTAAATAACATAAAATTACTCTTAAAAACCAAATCAACACAATAAAAAACCTGTTTTACAATTTCTTGTAAAACAGGTTTTTTATAACGGAGAAAGAGGGATTTGAACCCTCGCGCCGGTTGCCCGACCTACACCCTTAGCAGGGGCGCCTCTTCGGCCTCTTGAGTATTTCTCCAGAAACAGAACTTTATATGTTCTTTATTCAATTTTCCTCAATATCTGAGGCTTTTGCCCGTTGTATTCTCACGAGGCAAAACCTAGTATAGCAAATGCCTTTTCTTTTGTCAACTGCTTTGCATAACTATTTCATACAAATTGTTGCCGTTGGAATCAATAACAACAATGACCGGAAAGTCTTCTACATAGAGTTCCCGAATAGCTTCCGTACCCAAATCATCATATGCAATAATTTTAGATGCTTTAATTTTTTTGGATAGCAATGCTCCGGCTCCACCGATAGCTGCAAAGTATACCGCCTTATTATTCATCATTGATTCAATAACTTCATGGCTTCTTTTGCCCTTACCAATCATACCCTTCAAGCCATTGTTTAACAATAACGGAGTATATTTATCCATTCTGCTACTGGTGGTGGGTCCTGCGGATCCGATGACCTGACCTTCCCTCTCCGGAGTCGGTCCAAGATAATAAATAATATTATCCTTAAGATCAATGGGTATCTTATTACCTTCCAGCATTGTAGTATAAAGTCTTTCATGGGCAGCATCTCTGGCTGTATAAATGGTTCCTGTGATATAGACATAATCGCCTGCCTGAAGATTTTCAACCTTTTTAGTTGTAAGGGGTGTTGTGATATACTTATCCATTCCTTATCCTCTCCATCAGTATCATTCACTAAATGGTAACGTCTTGTTTCAGGAGGGATTAAGAAATGATCTTTACTATCCTTCCCATTTTATTTCTATTTTATTTATAATCCTTTACCTTATCTCGTACAATTTGCTGCTTTACAATAACTTAGATTACCCTACCCACGTGTCTGTTCACATGACAACAGATATTAACCGCTACGGGAAGTCCGGCAATATGGGTCGGATAGGTCTCGATATTAACACCAAGTGCTGTTGTTCTTCCTCCAAAACCACCCGGACCAATTCTTAACTGGTTGATTTCCGTTAGTAGCTCTTCTTCCAGTTTGCGGATATGTTCTAATACCGAGGGTTTGTCCATGCTTCTTGCCAATGCTTTCTTCGCTAGGATGGCACATTTTTCAAAGCTTCCTCCAATTCCCACACCCACTACCACCGGCGGACAGGCATTCGGGCCTGCCAACCTTACTGTCTCCAGTACTGCCTGCTTTACTCCTTCGACCCCATCAGAGGGCTTTAACATATAAACACGACTCATGTTCTCACTTCCAAAGCCCTTCGGTGCCACTGTTATCTCAAACTTATCACCCGGAACTATTTCGTAATGAATAATCCCTGGTGTGTTATCCTTCGTATTAATTCTGATCAGAGGATCTGCAACTACCGATTTTCTTAAAAATCCCTCTTCATATCCCTGACGGATGCCTTCATTAATTGCATCCTCCAGATTAAGTCCCTCGATATGGATCTCCTGCCCAAGCTTAATGAATATAATAGCCATCCCGGTATCCTGACAGATTGGAATGGAGTCAGCTGCTGCGATGTCAAGATTCTCACTGAGCTGACCAAGGATCTGTTTACCAAGCGGTGAGGTTTCCGACTCATACGAACCTCGGACTCTCTTTTCTACATCAGAAGCCAACTTTAAGTTGGCTTCGATGCACATTTCTTTTATGTTTTTTATAATTAAATCGGTGTGTAGGTTTCTCACAATAACCCTCCATGCTGCCGTGAGGCAGCACAAATATTTTGAAAAAATTATTTTCTCATATGCTTTGTCAAACAGAATGGTTATTCTGCTTTTAAAAACACTTTTCTTTGTTTACTTAGATTTCATCGTCCTCTTGGATTTCTTCCTCTTGGGTTTCATCTGCTTGCTTTTCGTAGGATTCCTTTACATCAATCATCTCGAGAAATTCTTCCGTGGTTAAATCCTGTTCCTCGTTCTGGCTATCATAGTCGCTATCTTCTGGGTAATTAACGGGTTCAATCGCAACATTCTCTTCACCAAGTTCCTTTGCCAACTCTATAATCAGCTCTTCATCCGTGACTACATCATTATTACTCTCTCTCACTTTCGTAAAGCTAGCAACCGTGATATCTGTTTCGGTATCGATAGCCATCAGCTTCACTCCTGAGGTAATGCGGCCTAACACGGAGATATCACTTACCATAAGACGGATGATTATTCCTTCTGTTGTAATCAAAATCACTTCATTTTGCTCATTAACAGCCTTAACACCAACAACATCACCGGTCTTCTCAGTAATCTTATAACATTTTACTCCCTTACCACCACGGCGCTGTACGGAGAATTCTTCTATCTCAGTACGCTTGCCCATACCGTTTTCTGATACGAACAACAGATACTGGCCTTGCGTATGCAACTGCATTCCAACAATCTGATCATCTCCTGTCAGTGTCATTCCTATAACACCCATGGAAGTTCTTCCTGTAGGTCTGACATCCTGCTCGTTAAAACGGATGCACATACCGTTTTTCGTTACAAGGAATATATCTTTTAAGTGATTCGTTGATTTTACTTCAATCAGTTCATCATCTTCTCTTAAGCTGATTGCTTGGAGACCAGATTTTCTGATATGTTCATAATCACGGATTGGTGTCTTCTTAACAATTCCATTTGTCGTAGCCATGAATAAGAAACGGTTATCCTGGTATTCCTTCAGTGGAATAATAGCAGTAATTCGTTCCTCCGGCAATAGTTGCAACAGGTTAACAATCGCTGTTCCTCTTGCTGTTCTTCCGGACTCCGGAATTTCATACGCCTTCAGACGGTATACCCGTCCTTTATTGGTGAAGAACATGATATAGTGATGATTTGTTGTCATCAGAAGATCTTCAATAAAGTCCTCTTCTATTGTCTGCATTCCCTTAATACCCTTACCTCCACGGTGCTGACTCTTGAAATTATCAATCGTCATTCGCTTGATATAACCGAGTCTTGTCATGGCAATAACAGTACTTTCATTCGGAATCAGATCCTCCATGGAAATGTCAAATTCATCAAAACCAATTTTGGTTCTTCTATCATCACCAAATTTATCACGGATGAAGGTTATCTCATCCTTGATTACACCTAGTAATAACTTCTCATCCGCTAAAATTGCCTTATAATCTGCTATCTTATTCATGAGTTCTGCAAATTCTGCTTCCAGTCGCTCTCTTTCCAAACCAGTGAGCGCACGGAGTCTCATATCGATGATTGCCTGAGTCTGAACATCCGTTAAGGCAAAACGTTCTGTTAAGCGCTCTTTTGCAATATTACCATTCTGGGAAGAGCGGATGATTGAAATTACCTCATCAATATTATCAAGAGCAATCAACAAGCCCTGTAAAATGTGGGCACGCTCTTCTGCTTTATTCAAATCATATCTAGTACGTCTGGTAACAACTTCCTTCTGATGCTGTAAGTAATAATTCAGCATCTGATGCAGGTTAAGTACTCTGGGCTCGTTGTTTACAAGAGCCAGCATAATAACACCAAAGGTATCCTGCAGCTGAGTATGCTTATATAGCTGGTTCAACATGACATTGGAATTGATATCCCTGCGTAGTTCTATAACAATACGCATACCGGTACGGTCAGACTCATCACGCAATTCTGTGATACCCTCTATCTTTTTATCCTTAACCAATTCCGCAATCTTTTCAATCAAGCGAGCTTTATTTACCATGTAAGGAAGTTCTGTTACAACAATACGGTTCTTACCGTTTGCCATAGCCTCAATATCGGTTACTGCACGAACACGAACCTTACCTCTTCCGGTTCGGTAAGCTTCTTGGATACCTGCGGTTCCTAAAATCTCAGCTCCGGTCGGGAAATCTGGTCCCTTTATAATTTCCAGCAGTTCTTCTAAGTCTGTTTCTCTATCTTCAAGTATTTGGTTGTCAATGATTTTTAAGACACCATTAATAACCTCACGTAAATTGTGAGGGGGAATGTTAGTAGCCATACCTACTGCAATACCAGAAGTACCGTTTACCAGTAAGTTCGGGTATCTAGAAGGTAATACATTTGGCTCTTTTTCCGTTTCATCGAAGTTAGGGGAAAAGTCAACGGTATCTTTATTGATATCAGAAAGCATTTCCATGGAAATCTTACTCAGACGTGCTTCGGTATAACGCATTGCCGCTGCTCCGTCACCATCAACTGATCCGAAGTTACCATGTCCATCAATCAAAGGATATCTGGTAGAGAAGTCCTGTGCCAGTTTAACCAATGCCTCGTAAATAGAACTATCTCCATGAGGATGAAATTTACCCATAGTATCACCGACAATACGCGCACATTTACGATGCGGTTTGTCCGGACCATTGTTTAACTCGATCATTGCATATAAAATTCTTCTTTGTACCGGCTTTAAACCGTCCCTTACATCGGGCAAGGCACGTGCAGCAATTACAGACATGGCATAATCAATATAAGATGTCTCCATGGTCTTTCTTAGATCGACGTCATGCACCTTGTCGAAGATATTCTCATCCATTACTCTTCCTCCGTTCAAACTGTTCCGGGATTATTCTATCTAAATTTTAAATTTAAAAATTCCTGTATGCTTACCTTCACTTACTGCTTCGCAGCATCACTAATACCCGGAAGAACAAGGAGTGCGCACCTCTGTGCTGACTTCGTAGTTCTTCCCGTGTGAAGAATGGTTTTCTCTTCACACTAAACATCTAGGTTTCTTACATACTTCGCGTTCGCTTCGATAAATTCTCTTCTTGGTTCTACCTTATCGCCCATCAAAGTGGTAAAGGTGACATCAATTTCTGATGATTGTTCTTCATCCATGGTTACACGAAGCAGAATTCTTCTCTCCGGATCCATGGTTGTTTCCCAAAGCTGTTCCGCGTCCATCTCACCCAGACCTTTGTAACGCTGAATTTTATTATTGCCATCACGGCCAACCTCTGTCAATATCTGATTTAACTCCTCATCACTGTACGCGTAGCGAATAAATTTACCTTTTTCAACTTTATAAAGCGGTGGCTGAGCCATATAGATATATCCCTGCTTAATAAGCTCCGGCATAAAACGGTAGAGGAACGTCAGAAGTAACGTACTGATGTGCGCTCCATCGACATCCGCATCCGTCATAATAATAATCTTATGGTACCGCAGTCTCGCGATATCAAAATCATCTGATATCCCTGTACCAAATGCGGTAATCATGGCTCTGATTTCATTGTTCACCAGTATCTTATCAAGTCTTGATTTTTCAACGTTTAAGATTTTACCTCTAAGGGGCAGGATTGCCTGATTTGCTCTCGAACGTGCTGTTTTAGCAGAACCACCGGCGGAATCTCCCTCAACGATATAGATTTCACAATTTTTAGGATCTTTATCGGAGCAGTCTGCCAGCTTACCAGGTAAACTCATACCCTCCAAAGCAGTTTTTCTTCTAGTCAGATCTCTTGCTTTTCTTGCCGCATCTCTTGCTCTTTGTGCAAGTACAGCTTTTTCACACATCATTTTAGCAACGGACGGATTCAGTTCGAGATAATAAGTAAGTTGCTCACTTACAACATTGTCTACCGCACCTCTTGCTTCACTGTTACCAAGCTTCTGTTTTGTTTGTCCTTCAAACTGGGGATCTGGAAGCTTAATACTGATAATCGCAATTAAGCCTTCTCTGATGTCCTCACCGGTAAGATTCGCATCATTATCCTTCAAATATTTTGAGGATCTTGCATAGTCATTAAAAGTCTTTGTGATTGCATTTTTAAATCCGGCTAGGTGGGTACCACCCTCGGGTGTTGTAATATTATTAACAAAACTATAGATTCCCTCGGTATATGTGCTGTTATGCTGCAAAGCAACCTCAACATATACTTCATCCCGCTGTCCTTCGCAGTAAATGATATCGGGATACAGAGGATCTTTATGTTTATTCAAATATTCTACGTATTCTTTGATTCCGCCGGCATAATGGAATTCTCTTTCCTTGGTCTCTTCTTCCCTACGGTCGCGGAGGATGATCTTAATGTCCTTTGTTAAGAAAGCCATTTCCCTCAGTCTTTGTTTTAATATTTCATAATCGTATACGGTTTCTTCGAAAATCTCCTTATCCGGTAAGAAAGATACTGTGGTTCCTCTGAAATCCGTCGTTCCAATTTCCTTCAAAGGATATACAACTTTACCTCTTTCATATCTTTGCTTATATAACTTACCGTCAATGCCGATTTCTACTTCAAGCCATTCGGATAATGCATTAACTACGGACGCACCTACTCCGTGAAGACCACCGGATACTTTATATCCCCCACCGCCAAATTTTCCGCCGGCATGCAGGATGGTAAATACTACTTCAACTGCCGGAATACCGGCTTTTTGATTAATCCCGACCGGGATACCACGGCCGTTATCGATTACGGTTATTGAATTATCTGGATTAATGGACACGTCAATCGTATCACAGTATCCCGCCAAAGCTTCATCTACTGCGTTATCTACGATTTCATAGACCAGATGGTGTAGCCCTTTGGAAGAAGTGGAACCGATATACATTCCAGGGCGTTTTCTAACTGCTTCTAATCCTTCCAATATTTGTATTTGATCTGCACCATATTCGTTACCCATTATTAAGCCTCCAATTCTATTGCGGAAGTACTACCTTCCAACTCTTTTGTGGAGGCATTTGCCTCCAATTCTATTGCGGAAGTATTGCCTTCCAACTCTTTTGTGGAGGCTTTTGCCTCCAATTCTTCAGCGTCGTAGGATTCCTCCTCCGATTTCCTTTGCAGCAGGATTTCCTCTCCTCCTGCTACTGTTCCATTTATCACATGAAATATCTTATCATATGCAAATCTATGGTTTACAAACTCCTCTAATCCGGTACATGTTATGATGGTCTGAATACCTCCGATGCTATTTAGAAGATAATTCTGACGTTGTCTGTCTAACTCCGACAACACATCGTCGAGTAATAAAACCGGATTCTCTTTTATAATAGATTTCACAAAATCTATTTCTGCTAACTTACAGGATAGTGCAGCAGTTCGCTGCTGCCCCTGAGAACCAAACTTACGGATATCTATTTCACCTAACATAAAACTTAAATCGTCCCGGTGCGGACCGACATTTGTCATTTTTAAATTTAGATCTTTCTCTAAGGATTTTTTTAATCTATTTTCAAACTCTGATACCTTAACATTCGGTTCATACAAAAGCGTCATTTCTTCTTTTCCGCCGGTTAATCTCTTATGTATATTTACAACTAAATCGTTAAGTCTCATAACAAAATCATCTCTGGTTTCTATAATTCTCTTGCCATACTCTATCAGCTTTTCATCCCAGACATATAGTGTATCAATTAAATTCTTATTGCTGCTGATTTGCTTTAATAGATTATTCCGCTGAACCAGAACTTTATTGTAATTTGCCAAGTGACTCATATATATTTTGTCTAATTGGCATAACTCAAGATCTAAAAAACGTCTTCTTTCCGCCGGTCCATTTTTTATGATATAAAGATCTTCTGGCGAAAAAAACACAAGGTTTAACATACCGAATAATTCACCTTGTCTTTTAATTGGGATACCATCAATGGCGACTCCCTTTGCTTTATTCTTCTTTAAATGTAAATCAATTCTATGCGGAATTGAATTTTTTTCAAGAATAACTCTGACATGGGCTTCTTCTTCTGTAAAGTTGACGATATCCTTATCTTTGCTACCCCGATGGGATTTCGTCGTTCCGCAAACATAAATTGCCTCAAGAATATTTGTCTTACCTTGAGCATTTTCACCGTACAGAATATTGGTTCCACTAGAGAATTGAATGTTAAGACTGTTATAATTGCGATAATCCTTTAGTTCCAACGATTTTACGATCATAGATGCACCAACGATTCCTTTTAGGGTTCTGCTTACATGAAAATCAAACCATTACTTAATGATTTGAATCTGTTCTCCACTATATTCTACTAAGTCTCCGTCATGTAGCTTTTTGCCTCTCTGGACTTCAACCACACCATTTACTTTTACATGTCCATCAATAATTTCGCTCTTCGCGTCTACTCCGGTATCAACCAGCCCGGCAGCCTTTAATGCCTGTCCCAATTTAATATATTCTTCTCTCAGTTTAATCTGTTGCATTCACTAACACCCTTTCTTTCTGCTCTAATTAATTACAAACCTTGATGTAATTCAATTGCAGCTTATTATGCCGTTACATTTATGTTAACAGGCAAAATTAAATAAATGTATGACTGCTCTTTATCACGGATGAAGCAAGGTGCTTTTGCATTAATTAAATAAATATCTACCGACTCATCATCAATAACACGCAACGCATCCAATAAAAATTTCGGATTAAAGCCAATTATGATATCCTTACCTTCCAGTGAAATATCAATTTCTTCATTCATGGAGCCTATCGCCGTATTGATCTTTAATTCAAAATCGTTATTCTTAATATCAATAATAATAGGCTTCTTATCTGTCTCTCTGATCAGAAGGGAAGCTCTCTCAATACAATTTTGAAGTTCTTTTTTATTAATTGTTACCTTTGTTTCATAATCACTGGAAAGCATCTGATCGATTCGATAATATTCTCCCTCGATTAATCTGGTTAAAACTACAGTATTATCAAACTCGAACAATGCATGCTTATCCGTAAAGAAAATGTTAACCAAAGAAGATACTTCCCCAGATAATATCTTACTGATTTCATTCAGAGTCTTACCGGGTACAATTACCTTTCTGTCCTCGTAAGAATCCTTCATAAAAATCTTACGGATTGATATTCTATGACCATCCAAAGAAATTACTCTAAGTTCATTTTTCTTAATCTCAAATAATTCTCCTGTCATAATTTTATTACTTTCATTATCGGAGATGGAAAAGACGGTCTGTCTTATTATTTCTTTTAGTGTAAATTGGGATAATACAATTGCATTCTCTTTTTCAATGTTAGGAAGACTGGGAAACTCCTCTCCGGATCTACCAGAGATTGAGAATTTTGCTTTTTCGCATATGATTTCTGTCATATAAGAGGAATCTGTCGTAATGCTAACCTCATTTTCAGGAAGTCTTCTTACTATCTCAGAAAAGATCTTTGCATTTAATGCTACGGTTCCCTTTTCTATAATTGTTCCCTTTACCAGAGTTTCAATTCCAAGCTCCATATCATTTGCGATTAATTTAATACCCTGGTCAGCGACTTCTATAATCAGACATTCCAAGATTGGCATTGTTGATTTAACAGGTACTGCTTTTAATACAATATTAACACCATTTAAAAGATCCGCTTTTTGACATTGGATTTTCATATGTGTATAATCTCCCTTCGCGTTAAATATATAAATATATTAAAGATTCTTAGTATTCATATTCATATAGGGTGTGAATTTGTTGATATCTGGTTTTTGACCTTAAAAATCAAGGCATTCAGGGTTAGATAACTTGACTGAATTCTTTGTGTTTGTATGTGGACAAGAATGAAATTACAAACATACAAAAAATGTAAAAATAGTTATTAACAGTATATCAACAAATTATCAACTTGGTATCAACAGATAATTACATGTAAGATACTGTTTACTCCGGATTTATCTTCTTTATTAAAACATCAATTGTATTATGTAAAGAAGCATCGGAATTCATATCACCAGAAACCTTATCATAACCATGAAGAACAGTGGAATGATCTCTGTTACCCAGCGTTTTACCAATATCAGTAACTGACATATCAGTCAAACGACGGCAGAGATACATAACAATCTGTCTAGGAAAGGAAACATTTCTGCTTTTATCCTTGGAATAGATGTCAGCTGGTGTGATATTATGATGTTCCGCTACTACTTCTACAATTAATTCGGCAGTAATAACTTTCTTTTCATTCGGAGAAATAATATCCTGTAACGCTTCTTCCGCAAGAAGAAGATTTAATTCTCTCTTCTTCAGTCTGGAAAATGCAACGATTTTAGTTAAAGCGCCTTCTAGCTCACGGATATTAGATTTAATATTTGTGGCAATATAACGAAGAACCTCTTCATCGACTTTAAGACCATCAAGCTCTTCTTTCTTATGAAGAATTGCCATTCTGGTCTCATAATCAGGAGATTGAATATCTGCAAGTAAACCATGTTCAAAACGAGAGCGAAGCCTGTCCTCTAAAGTAAGCATTTCTTTCGGCGGACGATCGCTCGAGATTATGATTTGTCTCTTTGATTCATGAAGCGTATTAAAGGTATGGAAAAACTCTTCCTGAGTTCTTTCTTTTCCTATTATAAATTGAATATCGTCAATTAAGAGAATATCAATAGAACGATACTTCTCTCGGAACTGGTTTGTTGTATTTTTCTGAATAGCATCAATTAGCTCATTCGTAAATTTTTCACTGGTTACATACAGTACTTTTGTATCCGGATTCTGGCTTAAAACAAAATGTGCAATGGAATGCATTAGATGTGTTTTACCAAGACCAACCCCCCCATAAATAAAAAGAGGGTTATAAATTTCGCCCGGGTTTTCTGCCACTGCAAGAGAAGCAGCCCTGGCAAATTCATTATTGCCACCTACGACAAAGGTATCAAAAGTATACCTGGCATTTAAAAATGTCGGACCATTAAGGGTATTTTTTTTCTTTGAAGATACCTGTTCAATAGCTTTTTTTTCAGAATCTATCTGGCTTTGAAGAACGAATTTTATTTCATAAGGTTCATTCATAATCTCTTCAATTGATACCTTTAATAACAATTCATATTTATTACGAATAATATTGATACTCGGAGGACCAATACGTTCATCATTAATCAGAATTGTAATAACATGATCTACTACATCAAAAACCTTAAGGGGTTTCAGCCAGGTGTTGTAGGATACGTCAGTTATTCCATATTCCGAAATCAAATATTTTAAAATGTCGTCCCATTTTGATTGAATTAAATTCTTCATTGCTGCCTCCATCAATACTCACATAGATATATATTATAACAAAATTATTAAATTTTCAATGGTTAATATGCCTTTCTTTATTTTTAGTGAGAATGTGGAAGCGTTGATAAAGAATTATACACTAACCACAACGGGAAAAATGTTTATAAAATCTAAGATTCTTAAGCTTTGGTAAAGTTAAAAGAACAACTTATCCACATAAGAATAAAAGTTATCAACATTTGTGTATATTAATAAGGAAAGAGTACATTTTCAGGGGCATTACTAAGGGTGAACAAACAAAAGATTTACTTGACGTGATGGGGGATAGCGAATATAATAGACATGATATTCCAAAATACCAAAAATAAAATAGATAAAGTTCGCTTATCGATAAGTAAGGTTCGTTTAAAGGAGGTGCAGAGCAATGAAGATGACATTCCAACCGAAAAAGAGATCACACTCTAAGGTCCATGGATTTAGAGCAAGAATGGCTACATCAAGTGGCAGAAAAGTATTGTCTGCTAGAAGAGCAAAAGGAAGAAAGCAGTTATCGGCATAGGTCGCAATTATGTGACCTTTCTTTCTATCTGAGCGACAGCTCAGTAAGAAATGTGAACAGGAACTGAATTGGCAGTTCCTGAGGCTAATAATGAGAAGGTTTAACAGATATGAACTATACAGAGTCGTTAAAAAATAACGAAGATTTTAAAGAAATATACAGTACTGGAAAATCATTGGCGAATAAATATTTGATTATGTATGTTAAGAAGAATCATTCTGACGTAAACCGAATTGGAATATCGGTTAGTAAAAAAGTGGGCAATAGTGTTGTAAGACACAGGATTGCCAGATTGATCAGGGAAAGCTATCGATTATCGGAGGATAGCTTTTTGAGAGGAATAGACATTATCGTTGTGGCCAGAGTAGGCGCCAAAGGTAAAGCCTACAGTGAGATCGAAAGTGCATTGTTACACCTGATAAAGCTCCATAGAATAGGGAATGAAATGAGTAAAATCTGATAATGATAGAGAGAATTATTGTAGGGGTATAGAAGTGATTATTAAGAAATTATTTATATTTATGATAAAAATTTATCGGAAATATATTTCTCCTCTTAAAAGATATCCAAGCTGTATCTATACACCTACCTGCTCTTTATATGCTTTAGAAGCATTGGAAAAGTATGGAGCTCTCAAGGGAACATATTTAGCTGTGAGAAGAGTTTTGAGGTGTCACCCGTTTCATAAGGGTGGATATGATCCAGTTCCGTAAAACATTTGTTGCACTGCAAATGTTAATCTTAATGTCGCTTGGACAGCAGCTCTAAGGAGGAAGAAAATTTTGGTTACAATATTAACAAAAACAGCTGGGTGGTTAGAACCGATCGCCAGCGTTCTTGGTTTAATCATGAACGCAATATATGAATTCTTTAATCTGTTTGGAATTCAGAACATAGCATTATCAATTATCATTTTTACATTCATTACAAGAACACTCATGTTGCCTTTAACAATTAAGCAGCAGAAATTTACAAAGATGTCTTCCGTAATGAATCCAGAACTCCAGAAAATTCAAGCAAAGTACAAGGGAAAGAAAGATCAGGCATCCCTACAGAAGCAACAAGCAGAAACACAGGCAGTTTATCAGAAGTATGGTGCAAATCCTACTTCAGGATGTTTGCCATTATTAATTACTCTGCCGATTATGTTTGCTCTGTATGCCGTTATTAATAATATCCCGGCATATGTTAGTCAGGTATATGATTTATATGCAGGAATTGCAACACAAGTACAGACAGTAGGTGAATATCCGACACTTATAAAGACATTGGCTGATACATTGACTAATGTTAAAGTAGCTGATGATTTATCCGTTACCAAGAATATTGTTAATGTATTGAAACATTTTAATGATAACACTTGGGAAGCATTTGCTACCAGCTTCTCCAGTATTCAGAGTAATATCGCTAGTGACTCACTTAGTGTCGCACAAACTATTGATAAAATTGGTAAAGTTAATACCTTCTTTGGTTTTAATATAGCAAATCAGCCTGGATGGAAGTTAACCCCTGCTCTCATCATACCGCTTCTTGCCGGTGGATTACAGTATATTCAGGGAAAACAGATTTCTGTTAAAAATAAGGACACGAATAAAGACAATCCTGCTGCGAACGCAATGAACTCTATGAATGTTGTAATGCCGATTATGTCAGCGTTTTTCTGTATCACATTCCCGATCGGTATCGGTATCTACTGGATTGCATCCAGTGTGTTTGCAATTATCCAGCAGTACTTTGTTAATAAGTATATGGACCGTGTAGATGTAAATGTTCTGATTGAAAAGAATGTTGCTAAGCAGAAAAAGAAGAATAAATATTTAGAGTCCAAAGGCATCTCTATGTCAGATTTGGCGAAGAAACAGACAAAATATATCGAGAATACTGCATCTGAGAAAGAAAAGAGTACGGATGTTGCAGAGAAGAATGAAGAGGAAGTAGTAGAAAATACCAAGAGAACTTCATCATCTTCTAATTCGAAGAGTATCTCAGATATTGCAAACCTTCTTAAGAATAAGAGCGAAAAGGGGGATAAATAGTTATGGAGTGGAAAGAAATTACAGGTAAGACAGTTGATGAAGCTATTGCAAACGCAATACTTGAATTAGGAACCACCTTAGAAAATATTGAATATGAAGTTATTGAGAAGGAATCAAGTGGTTTCTTAGGTATGAATAAAAAGCCTGCCAAGATTAAAGTAAGAATTAAGAGGAGCACGGAAAATATAACCAAGAAGTTTCTTGATGATGTATTCCATGCGATGGGAATTGCTGCTACTTGCCAGGTAAGCTTTGATCAGGAGAATTCAACAATTGAAATCAATATTGATGGTGATGAAATGGGAGTGCTTATTGGTAAGAGAGGACAAACCTTGGATTCACTCCAATATCTTGTGAGCTTAGTTGTAAATAAAAACAGCGAAAACTATATTAAGGTTAAACTTGACACTGAAAACTATAGAGCAAGAAGAAAAGAAACCTTAGAAAATCTAGCTAAGAATATTGCTTTCAAGGTTAAGAGAACTAGAAAGCCGGTTTCCCTAGAGCCCATGAATCCTTATGAAAGAAGAATCATACATTCTGCATTACAGAATGATAGGTTTGTAGAGACTTATTCAGAGGGAGAGGAACCATATCGTAGAGTCGTTATTAATGTAAAAAAAGGCGTTGTAGAAAAGAAGTATTATAATAACAACAATAGCAATAGTAACTATGGCAATAGAGATAACAGCAATAGAGACAACAACAATAGAGACTATAGCAATAGAGAAAACAGTAATAGAGATAACACGAATAAAGATAATAGTAATAACAACACCGGTAGTAATAGTACCCGACCACAGGGAGGATACCGAAAAGACTTTAATAAGGACAACGGTGTTACCAATATAAATTATAGAAAACCTTTTAATACAAGTAAAAGCGGTTTCAATAAAAATTATAGTACAGACTATAAGAAAGATTACGAGAAATATAAGGAAAGCAAAGAGAAAAAAGAACAACCGGCTGAAAACCTTTAAAATTTCTGTATGTTGAAAATAGGTGTCTTAAAAGTAGAGCATACTTTAAGACACCTTTTATTTACGAGAAGGTAGATCGGTATGATAACAAGCTTGTTTGATCTGATAGGATTTGAAAAAGGAAATTATTATTGGAGGGAATGGATTATGAAGACAGAAACCATAGCTGCAATTGCTACCGGTCTCAGCAATGCAGGTCTCAGCATTGTGAGAATAAGTGGTGATGATGCATTTGCAATCATAAATAGAATTTATCAGTCTAAATCGGGTGATAAAATTCTGTCAGAGCAAAAGAGCCATACCCTTCATTATGGATTTATTGCAGATGAAGGCAAAATAGTTGATGAAGTCATGGTTGCTATTATGAGATCACCTTCGACGTTTACCAGGGAAGACACAGTTGAGATTAATTGCCATGGCGGAATCGTTGTAACAAGAAAAATACTTGAAACAGTATTAAAATATGGAGCGAGGATTGCAGAACCAGGAGAATTTACAAAAAGAGCATTCTTAAATGGAAGAATTGATCTATCGCAGGCGGAAGCAGTATGTGATATAATTCATGCCAAGAATGAATTAGCATTAAAGAATTCATTAAATCAATTACGAGGAAATGTATTTGAATTAATCAAAGATTTAAGGGTAAAGATTCTTCGGGATATTGCATTCATTGAAGCTGCGATGGATGATCCGGAGCATATCAGCCTTGATGGCTTTGATATTGAACTCATGGAGCATTTAGAGAGTGAATGTAAACAGATAGATCAATTAATTAAGGAATCAAAGAATGGTAAAATCATAAAAGAAGGTATCAAAACAGTTATTATTGGAAAACCGAATGCAGGAAAATCAAGCCTTCTTAATACATTAGTCGGTGAAGAGAGAGCAATCGTTACCGATATTGCGGGTACAACCAGGGATACACTGGAGGAGACAATTAACCTGAATGGTATTATTCTTAATGTCATTGATACAGCAGGTATCAGGGATACGAAGAATATCATCGAACGGATGGGTGTTGAAAAAGCTTTAAAGTATGCCGGCGATGCCGATCTTATTATTTTTGTGTTAGACTCTTCGACGGAGATGGATGTAAATGATGAAATAATACTTAACTTAATCCATGATAAAAAATCAATATTATTGCTAAACAAATCAGATCTAGAGCCAAAGATAACAGTCAGTCAGATTAAGGAAATTACAAGTCATCCTGTAATCAGTGTGTCAGTGAAAGAGAATTTCGGGCTTAATGAATTTGAACAGGCGATAAAAGATTTGTTCTTCAGTGGTGAGTTAACCTATAATGAAGATATTTATATTACCAATGATAGACAGCGGGAAGGATTCATAGAGGCACTAGAAAGTTTAAAACAGGTTAGGAAAAGTGTAGAGGCAGGTATGCCGGAAGACTTCTACTCCATTGACTTAATGAGTGCATATGAAACCCTAGGTAAGATAATTGGTGAAAATGTGGAAGAAGATCTGGTAAATATGATTTTCAAAGAATTCTGTATGGGCAAATAAAACGGCTGCTGCAAGGGTAACTATTAATTTTATGTGAGCAACATCATACCCTTTCGAGATTTTCCCTGCTACTCACGCGCCAATGCTACCTATTATATGAGCAGGTAGCATTATCAGGCACATAGTTACGCAGGAAAACTTTCAAGGATATAATATTACTCATATAAAATTAAGCCTAGTTAATTGCAGCATCCTTTACGAGAAATGGAGGGAAATATGTCTTACGTATACGAAAGCTATGACGTAATAGTAGTTGGAGCGGGACATGCTGGTTGTGAAGCTGCATTAGCTTGTGCAAGATTATCTTTAAATACATTAATTTTTACAGTTAGTGTTGATAGTATCGCAATGATGCCTTGTAACCCAAACATCGGGGGAACGTCAAAGGGTCATTTAGTTAGAGAAATTGATGCACTTGGTGGGGAAATGGGTAAAAATATTGATAAAACCTATATTCAGTCCAAAATGTTAAATGTCTCAAAAGGTCCTGCAGTTCATTCCTTACGGGCTCAAGCAGATAAGCAGGAATATTCAAGGACAATGCGCAAAGTGCTTGAGAATACTCCTAATCTGACGGTAAAGCAGGGTGAAGTGACGCAGATTCTTACAGAAGATAATAGAATAACCGGAATAATGACATATTCACAGGCAATTTATCCTTGCAAAGCAGTGATACTATGTACTGGAACATATCTGAATTCAAGATGCATCTACGGAGAGACCGTAACTGCTACCGGACCGAACGGTTTGCAGGCTGCGACTTATCTTTCTGATTCCTTAAAGGCATTAGGAATAGAAATGTTTCGTTTTAAGACCGGTACACCGGCACGTATTGATAGTAGGTCAATTGACTATTCAAAAATTGAAGAGCAATTTGGAGATGAGAGGGTTATTCCCTTTTCCTTTACAACTAATCCAAAGGATTTAATAAAACCGCAGATTTCCTGCTGGCTTACTTATACGAATGAAAAGACACACGAGATCATCCGCGCAAATATAGACCGTTCACCTTTATATTCCGGTGATATTAAAGGAACAGGTCCAAGATACTGCCCTTCAATTGAAGATAAAGTAGTTCGATTTGCGGATAAAGATAGGCATCAGGTATTCATTGAGCCGGAAGGACTAGGAACCAATGAAATGTATATTGCAGGGATGTCGAGCTCCTTACCGGAGGATGTACAGTATCAGATGTATCGTTCCGTACCGGGACTTGAGAATGCCAAAATAGTACGGAATGCATATGCGATAGAATATGACTGTATCAATCCGATGCAACTTAAGCCATCCTTGGAATTTAAAGTAGTTGAGGGTTTATTTGCAGGCGGACAGTTCAACGGAAGCTCCGGTTATGAGGAGGCTGCGGCACAAGGATTAATCGCAGGGATTAATGCTGCGAGGAAGGTCTTAGGTAAAGACCCTTTTATAATTGACCGATCGGAAGCATATATTGGAGTTTTGATTGATGACCTAGTTACAAAAGAAACTCATGAGCCTTACCGAATGATGACTTCACGGGCAGAGTATAGATTACTACTTAGACAAGATAATGCAGATATCAGATTAACCAAGAAGGGCTACGAGGTCGGTTTAATTGATGAAGAACGTTATCATAAATTCTCAACGAAGGAACAGGAAATCGAGAACGAGATGTTACGCCTTGAGAATACTGTAATCGGAGCAACAAAGGAAGTACAGGAATTGTTAGAAGAGCATGGAAGTTCTACTTTAAACACGGCTACTACCCTTGCTGATTTAATTCGCAGACCCGAGTTAAAATATGAGATATTGGAACCAATTGATAAGGAACGTAAGAAATTTTCAGAGGATGTAATTGAACAGATTAATATTAATATTAAATATGATGGATATATCAAGCGTCAGTTAAGGCAGGTAGAGCAGTTTAAGAAACTAGAAAACAGACGAATACCGGAAGAAATTGATTATTTGGCTATTCCAAGCCTTCGCATCGAAGCTAGACAGAAATTGATTAAGTTTAAGCCAATATCAATAGGACAAGCATCAAGAATCTCAGGTGTTTCACCAGCTGATATTTCAGTACTGTTAGTATATCTAACACAGTACAACCATGAAAGAAGAAAAGAAGTTAATTCTTAATGTTCTATATGAAATAATGCAGAAAAATAAATTTCAAGTTATAATTTAAAGCCATTGATAACTATCTTAAACCAATGGAGAGATGGAGTAGTTATGGAGATTACGAAATACCCGGAGATTGAAATTTTTAAAGAGGGTCTATCCGAACTTGGAATAGAATTGACAGATCGTCAATTCCAACAGTTCATAGATTATTATGAAATGTTGGTAGAAAAAAATAAAGTTATGAATCTTACTGCAATTACTGAGTTGAAGGAAGTAATCAATAAACATTTTATTGATAGTCTATCAATAGTCAGAGTTATGAGACTGAACAACGAAAAAGTTCTTGATCTTGGTACAGGAGCAGGCTTTCCAGGAATTCCGCTAAAAATAGTATACCCTGAGACGGAGATTGTATTATTGGACTCCTTAAATAAAAGATTGGTCTTTCTTGAAGAGGTAATTCAGAAGTTAGAGCTTGCAAAAATTAAAACTCTTCATGGACGAGCAGAAGATTATGGCAAGGATCCTAACTATAGAGAACAATTTGATGTATGTGTGTCTCGTGCTGTGGCTAAACTATCGTCTTTATCTGAATACTGTTTACCATATGTGAAAAAGGGAGGTTATTTTATACCTTATAAATCCGGTAAGTCTGATGAGGAGATCAAACAATCGAATAAAGCCCTGCAGATACTTGGAGCACAAATAGAAAAAGTAGATAATTTCATTTTACCTGGTACAGATTTTGAAAGAGTTCTTATCCTTCTTAAGAAGGTTGGGATCACTCCTAAAAATTATCCAAGAAGTGCCGGGAAACCATCGAAAGAACCGTTATGATATAGGAATATATTCCTATGTAAAAAGGCAGGTAAATCATTTATATTATGACTTTAGAGTAAATATTAATCCATGGGAGGAGATAATATGTTAGTTCAAGGTAAAATCTTATCTTATGGAGATGACCTAACAGAAGTATTTGAAATAAGAAGAACAGTATTTGTCTATGAGCAGGGGATTTCAGAAGAAGTAGAATTTGATGATATAGATAATGAAGCGATGCATGTAATTGTATATGAAGTTGGACCTTTGCGAAAAGCAGTAGCTACCGGAAGAATATATTTTGATGGGGTTACATGCCAGATAGGACGAGTCGCCGTTCTAATGGATTACAGGAATCAAAAGTATGGAGATTTTACGGTAAGGATGTTACTTAATAAGGCATTTACATCAGGTATAAAAGAAGTGACATTAGAAACCCAACTACAAACGGAAGGCTTTTTCGAAACGATAGGTTTTCGTAAAGTAGGACAATCTTTTAGAAAATCAAGTATAGCATATGAAAATATGGTTATTAGCATCCAAGATGTTATAACATCCTGTAAAAAAGCGGACAAAATAGCCGATTCAAGCATATAAATAAAAAAATGCTTTCAAAATAGAAAATTTTGTTATATGATGATACTATTAAGTTATTTAATAATTATTGAAATAAATGTTCTATCGTCAGTAACTTCTGATGTTTAACTGAGATTAGAAAGGACGCCGGGATTATGTATGAAACCAATATGAATGATGATGGTAAGGAAAAGAATCTGGCGGACGAAAGAAAAGCATCTGCAAATTTACTGAAAGAGCTCGTTGAAAATTTCGAAGAACAGCTTTACGCTGTAAAAATACAATTAAAATCAAATACAAACCTTTTGCAGGATAAAGATGCAGAACTTACAGAGCGGGAACGAACTAAAGTTCATAACCGAGATTTATTCTCCCCTATCTATAATAATTCTAATGATACGACAGAATTACTCTCATCAATCGATCAGATCAAGAGTAAAATCGAGTTATTAAATATGGAGCAGCAAAGGCTACATGAAAAAATTAAAGGATTAAAGGTTGCAGAGCAAGGGCTTACGATACTGAGTGAAACCGTTTCCACAACAGTGGAGGTTGATAACAGATTAAAATTCGGGGATAAAGGCTTAAGTATATTAGAGGCACAAGAGATTGAAAGACAAAGAATAGCTAGAGATTTACACGATACAACGGTACAGAATCTCACTAGTTTAGTACATAAATCTGAATTATGCGCTAAGCTAATAGATATAGATACCATTCGTGCAAAACTAGAATTGAATACAATGTCTAACACCTTAAAATCTGTCATTAATGACATGAGAGGGATTATCTACAACCTAAAACCAATGACTCTAGATGATTTGGGTTTAACAATAACAATTCAACGCTATGCAAATAGAATTATGGATCTCAATAATATGCAGGTTAAAATACAAGCAAATGAAGAAACAAAAGAGATTTTACCAGTTATTAAATTAACTTTATTTCGAATTATACAGGAAGCAATTAATAATGTAATTAAGCATGCAAAAGCATCCTTAATTAACATTGATATCTGTTATGAGGATCATCGGATTAAAGTTATTATAAGAGATAATGGATTAGGATTTCATATAGATAAAATACAACCCGTGACTTCAGAACAATCTTCAAGCTTCGGCTTGTCCATTATGAGGGAAAGAACTTCTTTATTATCAGGGAAACTAGATATACAGTCAGAGAATGGAAAAGGTACAATTGTTACTGTTACTGTACCGTTAACAATTTGCGAGGAGGAAAAGAATGAATAAACCGATTAATGTGATGATTGCAGATGATCATTCAATGGTAAGAGAAGGGATCAAACAATTACTAGAATTAGACGGGGATATTATAGTAAGAGCAGAAGCAAATAATGGAAAGCAATGTATTGAGTTGCTCGACGAAAAGCAAACAGATGTTCTGTTGCTTGACATTAATATGCCTAATATGAATGGATTACAAGTGTTACAATATATTAGGGAATCAAAGAAGAAAGTAAAAGTACTTATTCTTACAATTCATAATGAAGTAGAATACTTAGTTCGTGCAGTTGAAATTGGAGTTGATGGATATGTTCTTAAAGATTCTGATTCCTCCGTACTGAAAAAGGCAATATTCAGTGTAAATCGTGGTGAAACATTTATTCAGCCTGAATTGGCTCCAATGTTGAAAGCTAGACTGGATGAAAGAAGTAATTCAATTAGTAGCTGTGATGATGCGTTAACGAAGAGAGAAATAGAAGTATTAAAATTATTAGCGGAAGGCTTATTTAATAAAGAAATAGCATATATGCTAGACATTAGTGAAAAAACTGTTAAGAATCATGTATCTAACATTTTTAAGAAGATTAATGTATCCGATCGAACACAAGCAGCAGTTTATGCAATCAAGAATAACCTTGTTGAGTTATTGTAATAGATAGATGCTTTTCATAATGTAATATTTAACGCGGTATGTTTCTGTAGAAACATACCGCGTTTGTGATAAGATAATGAAATCGGAATAATGAAGTCGGAATAGTCGAGATAAAGTAATAGGGCTAGAATATTGAGATGAAGTAATGAAGGTTAGAATGATGGGGTTTAAGTAATGAAGCAAGATTAATGGAGTCGAAGTAATGAAGTTAAAATAATGAAGATTGAATAATAGAGTTAGAATAATGGAGTTGGAGCAATAAAGAGCTAGAATGATGGGTTGAAGTAATGAAGTTAGATTAATGGAGTTGAATTAATGAAGTTAGATTATTAGAGTTGGATCAATAAAGAGTCAGAATTATGGGTTGAAGTAATAAAGTTAGATTAATGGAGTAAGAATAATGGAATTTGAATAAGTAAGTAGTTGTTTATTGTTAAATTTGCTTAATAATTCGGATGATTGGGATTACAGTAAATAGTTTGTAGAAGAAAGTTCGATAAGATATAGATTTAAAGTATAATAATTGAATTTATACATTGAATATATATAGATGCGTTTACTATATATAGATATTGGAATCCGATATATAAATAGGAATATATAGGGAAGGTATTTCAAACATAAAATAATGATGCTTTATAAGACAATGGTTACTGGTTATTAATTATTATAATTGCATGGGGTTTCATGTGAAAGATTTCAATAATACGAATTGCTTTATAGAGTTTACTAAAAACTATAAAGAGATCCATAAAACGTAGTTGTTATTGCTTATATTAAGTTTATAATTCTGATCAATTTGAAAATATAATGTTTTACGTGAAACACTGTTATTATATATTTATGATAAAAAATGACCAAATATCTATAAAGGAGAGAGATTCATCATTAGCCATGGGTTATGATGAATTAGAATGTTTCACGTGAAACATTCAAATTAAAGTTTGCATAAATATAATTAGATTTATTATTAATAAAGAGGTAAAACCCTATAGCTATAAGGTGTAAAAGATGATATAATAAGGTTTATGTATGTATCGAATAAGAATTCACATTATTTTAGAAGAATATTTAAAAATTAAACTCTGGAGGATGGAGTTATATGGCGAGAATAATTGCAGTCGCAAATCAAAAAGGCGGAGTAGGTAAAACCACAACAGCTATAAATCAAATCCGCCGCCTGGCCGAAAGAAATAGAAAGGTTTTAACAATTGATATTGATCCGCAGGGCAACACCTCCAGTGGACTTGGTATTGATAAAAATAAATTGAAGAATACAATATATCAAATGGTAATAGGAGAATGTACATTAGAAGAGTGTAGATTACATACACCTATTAAAAATCTTGATATTCTTCCATCCAGTGTGAATTTAGCAGGAGCAGAAATAGAATTAATCGGAGTGGAAGGCCGGGAATACATATTAAAAAAGGAAGTTGAAAAGATTCGTGATGAATATGACTTTATCATTATTGACTGTCCTCCTTCTCTAAATACGTTAACAGTTAACGCAATGACCACTGCAGATACCGTATTGGTTCCAATTCAATGCGAGTTCTATGCTTTAGAAGGGCTTACCCAGTTGATGCATACCATTAACCTTGTAAAACAAAGATTGAATCCAAAACTTGAGATGGAGGGCGTGGTATTTACGATGTTTGATGCTAGAACCAATCTTTCACTTCAGGTTGTTGAAAATGTAAAGAATAACTTAAAACAGAATATCTATAAGACAATAATTCCTAGAAACGTTCGATTGGCTGAAGCTCCTAGTCACGGTTTGCCAATTAATTTGTATGACCCAAAATCAGCAGGAGCGGATGGATACCGACAGCTTGCAGATGAAGTAATTGAGAATGACGAATCAGAAACTTATGCTAAGAATGAGATCAGTGAAATTAAATATCGTAACAAAAAATAATATATATTACTTGTTATATAGTAATATATATCTAAATCAGGGAGGTACATATGTCTGTAAAAAAAGGTTTAGGAAAAGGCCTTGATATAATGATTCCGGAACAGATTGTTAAAAATGTTGCTGAAAAATCAGACAATGTTTCACGTGAAACATTTGTAAAAGTCAGCGAGATTGAACCTAATAAAGATCAACCAAGAAAACGTTTTGATGAAGACTCATTACAAGAGTTAGCAGATTCAATTAAGCAGTTTGGAGTAATCCAACCATTAATTCTTCAGAAAAGAGACAAATATTATGAAATTATTGCTGGAGAAAGAAGATGGCGTGCAGCCAGAATGGCAGGGTTAAAAGAGATTCCAGCAGTTATAAAAGATTATAGTCCACAGGAGATTGTAGAAATTGCCCTGATAGAGAATATACAGAGAGAAGATCTTAACCCAATTGAAGAGGCTCTGACGTATCACAGATTAATAAAGGAGTTCCAATTGAAACAGGACGAAGTTGCGGAAAGAGTATCAAAGAGTCGTGTAGCAGTAACCAACTCAATGAGACTTTTAAAACTTGATCATAGAGTACAGCAGATGCTCATTGATGAGATGATTACCAGTGGACACGCCCGCGCACTGCTTGGAATTGAAGATTGTGATAAGCAATATAATACAGCATGTATGGTCTTCGATGAGAAGTTAAATGTTAGGGAAACGGAAAAAATGGTTAAGCACATTCTAAATGAAAAACCAAACAAAGAGGTTGCAGTGACCAAGGAAGACGTGTTTATATATCGTGACTTGGAAGATAAAATTCGGAATATTATCGGTACAAAGGTTTCTATACATAAAAAGCAGAACAATAAAGGATCAATAGAAATCGAATATTATTCCAGTGAAGAATTAGAACGAATAATTGATATGTTTGAAACAATTAGCCAAGCCTAACACAAAGGTGATATTACAAGATAAACTACAAGGTACTAGATGGAGGAAATAGTAAATGAACTTTTTAGAGTTGGTAGATGAAAATGCAAATTATATTATGGTGGGATTAATAGCATTCTCTTTTTTATTGCTAATCCTTGTAATACTATTATTACTAAAACAAGGAAAACTGAATAAGAAATACAAAAAGTTTATGACCGGAGCAACGGGAGAAAACCTAGAGAGTCAGATTACAACCCGATTTTCAGAAATTGATAAATTGAAGATTGATACTAAGAACCTGGATGAGGAATTGGCAAAGGTAAAGGAAAATCTGCTGATTACCTATCAGAAGGTTGGAGTTGTAAAGTATGATGCCTTTAAGGAAATGGGCGGCAAATTAAGTTTTGTATTAGCACTTCTTGATAAGAATAATAATGGTGTCTTACTCAATTCAGTTCACAGTAGCAGAGAAGGTTGTTATACATACCTGAAGGAAATTATAAAGGGCGAGTCCTTCTTGGAACTATCTGAAGATGAGAAGAAAGCGCTTAATCAGGCACTTAAAAGCACAAATTTTATGGAATAAACATTACTTAAATAATATTGAACTAAAATAGCCAAGGAATTATTCCCCTTAGGCTATTTTTTCTTGAGTTTAAGTCACTATCATTGCATAACCGATTATTGATGTAATGTGGAGGTATACAATTCATTTATGTATTTTTCACATTATAAAAAATACTAACAGGAATATTACTATTGACCTGTTAGTATCTTTGAAATTTCTAATAATGCACTTTATTTATTATATCTATTTACGTATTATGAGTTTATTAATTACTTTTTAGAAGTCTTATCTTTTCCGTAATATGCAAGTAAATAAAGCTCTTCTAATTCAGATACATAAGGAACTCTCGGATTCGCCGTAGTACACTGATCACCGAAGGCAAGATCTGCAAGTGAAGGTACTTTGCTTAAGAAGTCCTTTTCATCAATTCCGAGTTCTTGTAGAGTTGCAGGTATTTCTAGATGACGATTTAAATCCTCAACCTCCTTTGCAAGCATTTCTACTGCCTCTGCATTATTCTTAGGATTCTTACCAAGCTTCTTCATAAGTTCAAAAATCTTATCCGACACAATATAACTTTCGTATTTTGGGAAGGAAGTGAACTTAGTCGGGCATTCAACGCCATTATAACGGATTACATGAGGCAATAGGATTGCATTAGCACAACCGTGTGCAACATGATATTCACCACCCAGTTTATGTGCTAAGGAGTGGTTAATACCTAGGAAGGCGTTAGTAAACGCCATACCTGCTATGGTAGAAGCATTGTGCATCTTTTCACGTGCAACTGGACTCTGAGCTCCTTTATCATAGGACTCCCTTAAATATTTGAATACTAAATCGATAGCGTGAATAGCAAGTGCGTCAGTGTAATCGGAAGCTAGGATGGAGATGTATGCTTCAACGGAATGTGTCAAAACATCCATACCGGTCCACGCGGTTGACTTCTTTGGAACACTCATTACGAAATCAGGATCAATAATTGCAACGTCAGGTGTCAATTCGTAGTCAGCTAGTGGATACTTCTTATTTTCTTTTTTATCAGAAATAACAGCAAAGGAGGTTACCTCGGACCCGGTACCAGAGGTTGTTGGAATAGCTACAAACTGAGCTTTTTTGCCTAAGGTTGGGAATTTATAGGTGCGTTTACGGATGTCTAAGAACTTCAGGGACATGTTCTTAAAATCAGCTGTCGGATCCTCATAAAATAGCCACATGCCCTTAGCAGCATCGATAGCTGAACCACCACCAAGTGCAATAATCACATCGGGCTTGAACTTATTCATTTCCTCTACACCTTTTAAGATTGTTTCAAGGCTAGGGTCGGGTTCAACCTGATCAAAGATCTCACAATGCACATAATCTGGACGCTTTCTTAATTGATATAATATTTTATTAACATAACCTAACTGAGTCATTGAAGGGTCAGTTACAATGAAAGCTTTTGAAATGTTAGGCATCTTAGCCAAATAAGCTGTAGAGCCTGACTCAAAATAAATCTTGCTGGGGATCTTAAACCACTGCATATTTACCCTCCTCTTTGCTACTCGCTTATAATTAACCAAATCTACAGCGGACACGTTATGTGTGGTGGAGTTACCTCCGTAAGAGCCACAGCCTAAGGTAAGGGAAGGCATATTTGTATTATATAAATCACCGATGGCACCGTGGGTAGACGGTGAGTTAACTAAGATACGGCCAGTTCTCATTCTAGAGGAGAAGATCTTGATCACTTTCTCATCCGTTGAATGGATTACGGAAGAATGGCCAAGACCGCCAAGGTCAATCATTTGCTCACAGAGTTCGAAGCCTTTCTCTAAGTTCGCTGCCTTTATAACTGCGAGAACAGGAGATAATTTTTCCTTTGATAATGGATATTCCGGACCAACACCATCCAATTCGGTACATAAGATTTTAGTATTGGTAGGAATATTAATACCAGCTAGCGCAGCAATTGTAGAAGGAGATTGACCTACGATTGCAGGATTAACCGCACCGGTTGATTTATTAATAACAACAGGTTCCAGTAATTTTATTTCTTCCTTCGATGCAAAATAACAGCCAGCTTTCTTCATCAGCGCTACCACTTCGTTATATACTGGAGCTTCTATAATGGCAGCCTGCTCGGAAGCACAGATCATGCCATGATCAAAGGATTTGGATAATACTAAATCATTAACGGCACGTTTTAGAACAGCGGACTTTTCAATAAAGCAAGGTACATTACCTGGTCCTACACCGAGCGCAGGTTTTCCACAGGAGTATGCTTGTTTTACCATCCCGGAACCACCGGTTGCTAGAATCATGGATATATTCGGATGATTCATTAATTCTCTTGTCGCATCAATGGATGGATATTCAATCCACTGGATACAGTTCTTCGGAGCCCCGGCTTTTACAGCTGCATCATATAAGGTCTTTGCTGCTTCCTTAGAACACTGCTGTGAACTTGGGTGGAAACCAAAGATGATAGGGTTTCTTGTCTTTATGCAAGTTAAGCATTTGAACATGGTGGTGGAAGTTGGATTAGTTACTGGTGTCACACCTGCCACGATACCTACAGGCTCTGCTACTATCATGTAATCCTCTTCTTCATTATCTTCAATAATACCAACTGTTTTCTGAGCTTTAATGGAATGCCATACATATTCAGTTGCGAATATATTCTTTGTTATCTTGTCTTCATAAATGCCACGACCGGTTTCTTCTACTGCCATTTTTGCTAGTAACTGCTGTTTTGAAAGTCCTGCTAAAGCCATTTCGTGAACTATGTTATCTACTGTTGCTTGATCTAAGGATAAAAATTCGTCTAAAGCTACGAGTGCATTATTGACTAAATGATCTACATGCTCCTTGGGAGTTAGTTGTTGTATTTCCTTTGACATATTAAATCCTCCTTGTTAAAAAATTAACACATTTGTTATGGTTAGAATATAGCAGAAAAAAAACATTTTGTAAATAGGTTTGTTAAAAAAATAACAATCAAATAATTTTGTTTTTTCAGTCAAAAAGTATAAAAAATATACAATAGAGATAGTTATATGCTAATCATATAGCAAACATGCATAAATGCAAGAGGGTGGCGACTATAAATTTTGATTTTTTCCATAATAATTGGAATTAGGATGATATAATTAGTGCCATAGTACGATTGCAAAAAAGTCCACAATAAGTGAAGATAGTATTAGGACTACGAAAGTTGGGAAGGGATGGACGAATGAGAATTATTTCCATAGATTCTGTAAAGGGAAATGAGCTATTGGCAAAGGATATCTATAACGGCAGCGATCTGATTCTCATGTCAGCAGGGACAGTCGTAAAAAAGGAGTATGTAAAAAGACTAAAAGAGTTACACATTGACTACATATATGTTGAGGATGAAATAGGACAAGGTGTCAATTTAAACAACAGTCTGGAGCTTCAGATACAAGAACAATGCCAGGACGCCGTCCGGGATATTTTGCTAAAATATTCTTTTCAGAATGAAACTGAGCTGAAAGAGATTAAGACGGTTGCTGATGAGATTATTTATGATATTATGCAGGAACCGGAGGTAATCTACAATTTATCGAGCATACGGGATAGGAGCGGAAGTACTTATTCACATTCAGTCAATGTTTGTGCGCTTTCTGTTATTCTGGCGTTCAGACTTAAGCTACCGAAGGCTAAAGTAAGAGATATTGCTATCGGGTGCCTTCTTCATGATATCGGGTACACCTATATAACAATGGATTATATAAATCTTACCATGGAAACTTGTACGGAAAAGGAACTGAAAGAAATTAAAAAGCATATTGTCTATGGCTATGCGGCAATAGAGAAAATGGATTGGCTATCGCAGATTGCGAAGGATATTATTATCAGCCACCACGAACGTATTGATGGTACAGGCTATCCATTTCATTTAAAGGAGGACCGTATTAAAATAGGTAGTAAGATTGCAGCAGTTTGCGATGAGTTTGATAGTATGGTTTATGGAAACTTGACGAAGAAGCTTAAGGTTCATGAGGCAATCGAGTATATTGTAAGCAATGCTGGGGTTAAATTTGATTTTGAAGTAGTAAAGGCTTTCAGGGATTCGGTGGCGGCATATCCAACCGGTTCTCTCGCTGTAACAAATCAAGGTGAAACCGGAATTGTTTTAAGACAGAATTCTCAAGTACCAACCAGACCTGTAATCCGTATTATAAAAGATAAGGACGGTAATATGCCTGAGGAATGGATAGAAAAAGATCTGGTTAAGGAACTTACGCTATTTATTATAGATACGATTCAAGAATAGCTTTTCACAAAAATGAGTTTGATTGAAGCATTTTGTGGATAACATATAGCAAAGAAGATATTTATGTTGATATAATTTCATAGGAATACCCCGATGGGAATTTGATTTAGAGCTTTCTATCGGGGTATATGAATTCTATATAGCATGAACTCTGAAGTTTTTATGAATACTTGCTAACACAGAGAAAATGTGTTATAAATAATTATTACATGAATTGTGACTGAGTGGCGTAGAATATAGAGAGTTTGCCGGTTATGAATGGAAGTGAGAATATGCATAGTTATTTAAGAGCAATTGGATTTAGTAATATTAATAATAGAATGGAATTAAATCGTTTAATGGATAAAATTACGGAGAGTTCTGCAAAAAGACGTTCCGTAGAAATTAGTAATAAAGGAACTTTAACTGAGATTACCATGGAGTTTGGCGAAGGAATGGGTATTACACTCCGAGGAGAGCTTGATGATTCAGGTAAGTTCCATATGGAACATTATTTTCCTTGTGCTTATGGTCAGTACGTAAGTACCCGCGAAGAAGTTGGAATTAATAAAAGAGTAGATTCCGAAGCATATACAGGAATGTGCGATGATTTTAGGCTCGGTGTATCTCTGATCTTTTATTTACAAAACGTCATTGAATTATTGGAGAAGAAAAATCAGAATATGCCATTGGGAACACCCTTTAGTATTACACTCGCAGCGTTATCCCTGGAAGGTAGAGTTCTTCTTCCTATTGAGATGGATGAGGTTCAGGTTCGTAATATCTCAGCAGAGGCAAAATATCGGAATAATCTGATTGCTGAGGCAAAGAAGGGAAACCAGGATGCCATCGACAGCTTAACCATAGATGACATTGATACCTATGCCATGATATCCAGAAGAGCTAAGAAAGAAGATCTATATTCCATCGTAGACACCTCCTTTATTCCATTCGGATCGGAATCAGATAACTACAGTGTGATTGCAATCATTACAGAGAGTAATATAATTGTTAATGAGATGACAAAAGAAGAGATTTATGATCTACAGTTGGTCTGCAATGATGTCATTTTTCGTATGTGTATTAATAAACAGGATTTGCTTGGGCAACCTGTGGTTGGAAGACGCTTTAAGGGAAACATCTGGATGCAGGGAAGTATTGATTTTTCTGAACAGGGTAAGGATTAGACCGAAATAAAAGAGAACTACTTATAAATAAGGAAGCAGTATGCATGGTTTGTTATTATGCTACTGCTTCTTTTTTGATTATTTACTTATATCCTGCGACTATAGAAGAGCTTTTTGATGACATTGATCTAGAGGAAGAAGAGCAGTATGAGGTAGAATACTTGAAATTTCTGATAAATATGTATGAGAATTCTGAACTGGATACAGAAGTATATTAGAGTATGAATGGGATTTAAGAATGATGCAGATTCCGTATCATTCTTTTATACTTTAAAGCAGAGAATGTAAAATTTAGTATGCTAATAATTACACGGAATTAACATATTATTTACTAATCCATGTACGTAATAAAATGTAAAATAAACTATGATAAAAATAAAAAAGAGCAAAAAATGAGGTTAGGGATGAACGATGAAAATGAGCAGATGAAATCATCAAAATTTTTAGTGAAATAAGAGCATAATTGCAAATAAAGGGATTTATACATAGGAGGACTACTTTGAAGAGTATTAAAACGAAATTAATATTATCTTTTACTATCATTATTATGATAGTAACTTCAATCGTAAGCTTAATAGCTCTTACGACTGGGGCTAATGCATTGAAAGCAGGGGCTGAGAATTCGCTGCAATTACTGGCGCAGGAAGGCGCAATGATAGTTGAAAGCAGAATGGATGAAGTTATGACATCCCTGACTATGATTTCAAAGAAGCAAGAAATAGAAAACATGGGATGGGAAGTTGATTTATCGGTACTGAAGGAAGAACTTAGTAAAACTGATTTTATAGACATTGGATTTGTTTTACCCAACGGTTATACCTATTATACGGACGGTACTGTGAGGCTGATGAGCGACCGCACCTATGTTACACATGCCATGGAAGGAAAATCGGAAATATCTGATGTAATCATCAGCAGAGTAACAAGGAAACCTGAAATTGAAGTAGCTGTGCCCGTATACAAAGATGGTGAAATCGTCGGTGCTCTTGTAGGAAGAAAGGAAGCTGACTCCTTGAGTACTATTACGAATGATATCGGATATGGTGAGAAGGGTTTTGCATATATGATTAATGAATTTGGAACAATTATTGCATATCCGGATAGTGAAATAGTGATTGATAGAATCAACCCATTGAAAGAAGCAGAAGAAGATAATACATATCAGAGTCTTGCAAATGCAATCCAGAGGATGCTGATGGAGAATAACGGAGAGACTGAGTATAAACAGGGAGAAAGTACCCTATTGGCCGGGTACGCTGTCATTAATAATACAAGCTGGAGAATTATAATTACTGCAGATGAAAATGAAATCATGGCTGCTATACCTAAGATGGTTCGAATTATAATTACAGCGATGATTCTAGTACTTATTGGTAGTCTTGGAGTAGTATTTTTTCTCGATAGTAAATTAACCCGTCCCTTAATCGAAATGACGAAGCATTCTAAGCAGTTAGGCGAATTGAATATCAGTGAAAATGTTGGGGAGGGGTACCTTTTGCAAAAAGATGAAATTGGAACATTATCAAAGACCTTTCATATACTAACTGCGAACCTAAGGGAAATAATAATGGAGCTATCACAATCCGCCAGTGAGGTTTCAGACACGGCGCAAATGCTTACGGAGGCAACCCAGCAGTCGGCAGATGCATCCGACGATATTACCCGGACTATTGAGGAAATTGCGAAAGGTGCTTATGAACAGGCTAAAAATACGGAGACCGGTTTGAGTCAGGCCTCACTTTTGGAAGAGAAGATAAAAATAAATCATCAGCATATGCTTCATTTAAATAACACGACGGAACAAGTAATGAAACTGGTACGAGAAGGGTTATCAGTAATCGATAAATTAATTCGTCAGAACGATGAAAATGATGCTGCAACAAAGAAAATAAGTGCTGATATTTTGGAAATGAAGAAAAACTCAGAGCAGATTGGCGAAGCAAGTCGTATCATTGCAGACATTGCCAGAGAGACTAATTTAATATCCCTTAATGCTACGATAGAAGCCGCAAGAGCAGGAGAAGCAGGAAAAGGATTTGTTGTAGTAGCAGAGGAAATCCAAAGAATGGCTGAAGAGTCTGCTAACTCAACGAAAAAGATTGATGCTATTATTAAAAAGCTACAGAAAAATATAGTAGAAACAGTTGGTAGTATGAATCAAATGTCAGTAGTCTCTGAAGATCAGCAGAGAAGTGTTTCAGATACTATTCGCAAGTATCGTGAGATCTCAGAAGCAATAGAAAACTCCGAAAGAGCAGTAAAAGCTTTGAATAGCTCTGAAAAGGAAATGGAAAGTGCTAATGACGAAATCAAAACGATGCTTCAATCTCTATCTTCAATTGCTGAGCAGAATGCAGCAGGCACCCAGCAAACTGTATCAACAATGGAAGAACAGAATGCTTCCGTTCAGGTAATTGCTGATGTAAGTGACCGATTAACCCAGTTGTCGGTCAGCTTACGATCTACTGTATCCAGATTTAAGGTATAGCATATTTATACTGACAGCCAATGGTTGTAAATTATGTTGATATAGAAAAAATAGCTTGCTAAAAAAATGAGATATGCCAAATAAAGCATATCTCATTTTTTATGTAAGTCAGCCGCGAAGAATATATAATATCAAAATGTTTAGTTACAAAAGGCGGTGTGCAGGCAGCTTCCATTCATGAGGGTGCGACCCGTTTCGCCGCATAAATAAACAAAAGGCGAGGGTTGTATATTGTTATATACAACAACAACTTATTTTCCGAGAAGTGGAA
>FWWL01002478.1_pt1 | contig 38143 bp, 45 predicted proteins | sample 2228331 | NCBI WGS metagenome assembly FWWL01 (sample SAMEA103939775, study PRJEB20133) | metagenome
GGCCGTGCTTCCGGTCCGCCTCGGCCACCGCCTCCCACGCCTGCTGGACCTCCCGCTGCTTCTGCACCACCTGTGCCCGGACGTCTGCGCCGTTGAGGAGCTGTGTCGACAGCCCCCGGTGCTCCGCCACCCTCTGGAACACCTGGCTCAGGGCCTCCAGGTACTCCGCTCCCCGGAGCTCCTGCCGGGCTGCCTCCACGGCGGCCCGGTCCCCGCTCATGCGCCAGGCGGCCAGCACCAGGCTCAGCGCCACCGCCACGGTCCCGAACAGGGCGAGCTTTGCGGACACCCGCAGGTTCGACAGCACGCTCATCGGCACCCTCCGAACGCGGTGGTCTTCGGTCGGAGCCCCGGGGTGTGCAAAAGCTGTGCCGGAGGCCCGTCTACCTGCCGAAGCCTTCCCGGGACAGGAAGGCCCGCAGCCGGAGCAGCGCGGTGGCCTGCAGCTGGCAGACCCGGGACTCGGTGAGGTCCAAAATCGCCCCGATCTCCGCGAGGGTCAGCCCCTCGTAGTAGTACAGCCCGAGCACCAGGCGCTCCCGCTCGGGCAGCTGGCGCAGGCCGCGGCGCAGCGCGTCCACCAGCTCCGCCCGCTCGGTGGTCTCCTCCGGTCCCTCTTGCTGCGCCGCGGGCTCCCCGCCGCCCGCGGCGCGGTAGACGAGGTCCTCGAAGGACGTCACCACCAGGTCGTGCAGCCGCGCCAGCTCCGCGTCCAGTGCGTCGGGGTCCAACCCCACCTCCGCGGCCAGCTCCTCCCGGGTGGGCTCGCGCCCCAGGGAGCCCACCAGCAGCTGGTGGGCACGCTCCAGCCGCCGCGCGCGCTGCCGGTCCGACCGGGCGGCCAGGTCCAGGGTGCGCAGGTGGTCCAGGACCGCGCCGCGGATGCGGTGCCACGCGAAGGTCTCAAACCGCACCCCCTGTGAGGGGTCGTACCGCTGGAGGGCTTCCAGCAGGCCCACCACCCCGTACGCCTCCAGGTCCTCGCGGGGCACGTGCGGGGGCAGCGAGGCGCTGACCCGCTGCACCACCGCCCGCACCAGGCCCAGGTACTGGCGGACCCGTTCGTCCTCCACGGGGCGCGGCGACGGGGAGCTCACTACAGCTCCTCCTCCTCCCCGCCTGCGGTCCGCACCACCACCCGGCCCGTGCGGACGAACAGGGACACGGTGCGGCTGGTGCTGCCCCCGGTGGCCTCGGCCCGGACCCGCAGCCCGAAGGCACGCAGCTGCTCCCGGACCGCCCGCAGGTTCCGCTCCCCCACGTTCAGGGGGCTGTCCGGGGGCAGCCCGAACATGGCCGCGCCGCCCACAAGGCGCACGGCGGTGGCGCTCAAGTCCGCCCCGGCCTCCTGGAAGGCGCGGACCAGGGCAGGGACGGCGGTGTCCGCGAACTTGAAGGGGTTCCTCCCGTCGCCCAGGGCCTTCGGCAGCATCACGTGCGCGAGCCCCGCCACCAGGGGCTTGGGGCTGTGCACCACCACCGCCACACACGACCCCAGCCCCGGTGCCACCAGCACCGCCTCCGGCCGCCGGGTGACCACACCCTCGCCCATGCCCACGCGGATCACCACGGGCTGTGCGGGCCCCGTCACGGCGCAACTCCCCTCTTCCGGTAGAAGAACGGGTAGGCGGGCTCGAAGCCCACCTCCCGGGCGTTGGGCACCTGCTCAGCGGCCCCCACGAACAGGTACCCCCCTGGGGGGAGGGCGTCCGCGAACCGCCGGTACAGGTGGCGCTTGGCCTCCTCGGTGAAGTAGATGACCACGTTGCGGCACAGGATCAGGTGCCACGGACCCCCGAAGGGGTCGGCCAGGAGGTCGTGGCGCCGGAACCGGACCCGCTGCCGCAGGGAAGGGTGTACCCGCCAGGCGTCTCCCTCCCGCACCAGGAACCGGGACCGGCGGGCCGGGCTCACGTGGCGGACGTCCTCCTCGCGGTAGCGGGCTCCCTCCGCCTGCGCCAGCACCGAGCGGTCGATGTCCGTGCCCAGCACCGACCAACTGCCCTGTGGGTCCACCTCTGCCAGCAGCATGGCCACGGTGTACGCCTCCGCGCCGTTGGAACACCCCGCGCTCCACACCCGCAGGCTGCCAAAGCGGGCGCGCAGCTCCGGCAGCACCTGCTCCCGCAGGACCGCGAACAGCTCGGGGTTCCGGAAGAACTCGGAGACGTTGATGGTCAGGCGGTCCACCAGGTCCTCCAGCACGGAGGGGTCCTGCCGCGCCCGCAGCAGCAGCTCGTCCACCGACGCCAGCCCCAGGCGGTGCAGGGCTCCCTGCACCCGCCGTGCCATCTGCTCCGGCCGGTAGCTGGACAGGTCCAGGCCTACGCGTTGCTTCAGCAGGCGGGCGAGGGCCGCGTACTCACGCACCGTCTGCCTCCTCCGCCAGCACCCGCGCCAGCCGGGCGGCCCACCGCCACGCCTGTTCTTCGTCTCCGTCGCTGAAGGCACAGTCCGTACGGGCCAGGGCGAGCACGCCCACCCGTTGTGTGCCGTGCTGGAGGGGCAGCGCCAGAAAGCCCCGGAGGGGTTCGTCCCGGAACCCGCGTCCCCTGGACGGGATGCGGACCGGCCGGCCGGTGGCGAACACCCACGTCCGCAGGCCGAACCCGCGGTCGAAGGGCACCGACTCCATGAGGTCCAGAGGCCGCCCCACCGCAGCCGCGGGAACCAGGCCCCCGTCCCCGGGCACCCACAGGGTGGCCAGGTCGTACCGCACGGACCCCCGCAGGGCCAAAAGGGCCTGCTCGCAGCGCTCACGCACTCCGCGCCTCACCGGCAGCTCCCGCCAGCCGCGCGACCTCCTCGGGGATCCGGTCCAGCGGCAGCACGAAGTCCGCCACCCCGGCCTCCACCACGGCCCGCGGCATGCCGTACACCACGCTGGTCTCCTCGTTCTGGGCGATGACCCGGCCGCCCGCCCGCTTGATCCGGCGGCAGCCTTCCAGGCCGTCCTTGCCCATGCCCGTGAGCACCACCGCCAGCACCGGCCGGAAGGCTTCCGCCACCGCGGCGAAGGTCACGTCCGCGCAGGGCTTCAGCACGTCCGCGGGGAGGGGGTCGCGCACGGCCCAACGGCCGTCCCGGACCTCCAGCTGCTTGCCGCCCGGCGCCACGTACGCCACCCCTGGCTCGGGCCGCGTGCCCTCCGCGGCCTCCTCCACCCGCATGGCCCCGACTTCCCCGAGGCGGCGGGCCAGGCTGGCGGTGAACCCCGCGGGCATGTGCTGGACCACCACCACGGGCACCCGCAGGACCGGCAGGCGCGAGAACAGCTCCGCCAGCGCGCCCGGCCCGCCCGTGGAGGCCGCCACCGCCACCATGCGAACCGGTTCCGTGCGCCGCGCGGGCCGCGTCCGGCTCCGGGCCGCCGCCTTCACCTTCTGCACCAGCTGCTGCAGCCCGGGGCCCGTCCACGGGCCTGGGGGTTTGGCCTCCACGTCCACCGCCCCCAGTTCCAGGGCGCGCAGGGCCGCCTCCGCCCCCTGTGCCGTGTGCGCGCTCAGGACCACCACGGGCACGGGCTGCTGGCGCACCAGGGCCTGCAGGGCGCTCAGCCCGTCCAGGACGGGCATCTCCAGGTCCAGGGTCACCACGTCCGGGTGGAGGCGCCCTGCCAGGTCCACCGCCTGCAGCCCGTTGCTGGCCACGCCCACCACCTCCACCTCCGGGTCCTGCTCCAGGGCAGCGGCCAGCAGCTGCCGGAACACCGCGGAGTCGTCCGCCACCAGCACCCGGATCCGCTTCACAGGTCCAGCATCCTCCGCACGAGCCTGCTGGCTTCCGCGGTCCACGCCACGCCCACCGCGAACGTCCTCCCGCGCTCGAACCGCGGCTGGACCCACACCACGCGCCCTGCCAGCGCCGCGGGGGACCGGCCCGACACGGTGACCAGCAGACGTTCCCCTACTGACAGCTCCGGCCACACGTTCCGCACCTCCAGCTGGCAACCGCCTTCCGACACGTCCACCACCTCCGCCGGGGTGAGCTTGGGCGGTAGGTGGTCCACCCGTGCCACGAACGCCTTGAGGGTCACCGGACGCCGGGGGACGGTCCGGCGGTCCACCTGCCGCAGGGGGCCGAGGAGCCGCACGCACACGGTCTCCACAGGGCCGCGCGCGCAGCCCTCCACCGTCCCCTCGAACTCCCACGCCCCGCCGTCCTGGTACAGGCGCCCCCGCACCCGGCTGCCCGGCGCGGGGAACACCGGGCGCGAGCCATCCAAGGGGGCGGTGAGGACCACCCGTCCGTCCCCCACCTCCTCCACCCGGACGGGGAAGCTGGACCCCGCCACGTGCAGCTCCAGCCTCTGGTTCACCCGCAGCTGCACCCTACCCCTCCCCGTCCTGCACGGGGCGGCGGTCCCGCCTGGACCGGACGCCGCCCGCGGGCGGTACGCCGAGCCACCGCCGGGCGGCTCCCGACCGGGCGGTGGCCACCTCGCCAGGCACCCGCGGGCTGTAGGTCACGTAGCTCACGGGGAGCTGGAGGACGGCTAGGCACCTCCGCACCTGGTCCGGGTCCACCTCGTCCAGGTGCGTGAGCACGCAGCGGCTGGGGCCCAGGCCGTGCAGGTCCTGCTGCACCCGCTGCAGGACCGCGGGCGCGTACGCGGCGGACACCACCAGGTGCACCTCGTGCGGCCGCAGACGGCCGATGGCCTCCTGGACCCAGCTCCACCGGTCCGAAAGGCCCGGGTGCAGGCCCGGGAGGTCCACCAGGACCACGTCGGACGGTAGGGTCTGCGCGAGTGCCGCGGGCGGGTGCACGGGGACTCCCGCGGCCTTCACGGACTCGGCCAGCTGTTTGGTGGCCGCCGCCCGCCAGGTGTCCGCGCTGACCACGTGCACGTCCCAACCGCGCAGGCGCAGCTCGCAGGCCAGCTTGGCCACCGCCGTGGTCTTGCCCGCGCCCGTGGGCCCCACGAACGCCACCCGCCGGCCGCGGCGGCGGCCCAGGCGGATGGGCGGCGCGGCCTGCCACGCGGGCGGGCCGGGGTCCGCCCCGTCCGGACGGACCGCGGGCATGGCGATGACCTCCGCGCGGCCGGCCTGCCACCACCGCCGCCACACGGGCACCTTTTCCTCACGCGTGTACAGCACCACCGCCTCCGGCCCCAGGTCTTCCCGGACCCGGGCCAGGGCCTGCTCCAGGGTGGCCGCCTCATACCGTCGCGCCAGCATCCACGCTCACCGTCCCCAGCCGGTGGATGGACAGGTCCGGCTCCAGCTCTTCGAAGGCGAGGACCGGCAGTTGCGGGACCGCAGGCTCCAGCAGGCGGCGGACGGCCATCCGGACACTGCCCGAGCACAGCAGCACCGGGTGGGAGGCGGACTGGGAGCCAGCCTCCCACGCCGCCCGGGCGGCCTTCGGCAGCGCCTGCAGGGCCTCCAGGTCCGGCCGGCCCTGCGCCCCTTCCAGGAGGAGCCGCTCTGCCTGGGGGTCCAGGACCAGCACGTGCAGGCGTCCGTGCTCGTCCAGCAGGTGCTGGTACAGCCCCCGCCCCAGCCCCCGCCGCACCAGCTCCACCAGGCGCTCCGGCTCCTTGGTGGTCCGGCCCGCGTCGGACAGCACCTCCAGGATGGTGACCAGGTCGCGCACGGGCACACCTTCCCGCAGCAGGAGCTGCAGCACCCGCTGCACGTCGCCCACCGTGAGCACCTGCGGCACCAGCTCGTCCACCAGGGCCTTCTGGCGTTCCCGCAGCCGGTCCAGCATCTCCTGCACGTCCTGGCGGGACAGCAGGCGCCAGCCGTGCCGCCGCACCACCTCGTGCAGGTGCGTGGCCACCACCACCGACGGCTCCACCACCGTGTACCCGCTGGCCTCCGCCACCGCCCGCTCCGCCTGCGAGATCCACACCGCGGGCGTGCCGAACGCGGGGTCGGTGGTGGACATGCCGGGCAGCTCGGGCGCGTCGGGGGAGGCCCGGACCGCCAGCAGGCCGCTGGGGACCACCTCCGCCCGCGCCACCTCCACGCCGCGGATGGTGATGCGGTACTCCCGGGCTCCTAGGGCCGGGTCGTCCCGCACCCGCACGGGCGGGATCACCAGACCCAGGGAGGCCGCCACCTGCTTGCGCAGCGCCACGATGCGGTTCAGCAGGTCGCCTTCCTGGGCGGGCTCCACCAGGGGGATCAAGCCGTAGCCGATCTCCAGGGCGATGGGGTCCACCTCCGCCGCCTGGACGGCCTCCTGGACCGGCGGTGGCCCCGCGGGCGCAGGCGGGGGCGGCGCGGGTGGTGTCCGGACCGCCCAGCCCGTGGCCACCAGCAGCCCGCCTACCAGCAGGAAGGCCAGCTTCGGCAGCCCGGGGAACAGGCCCAGAGCCGCCACGATGGCCCCCGCGGCCACCAGGGGCCGCCACCTCGCCGTCAGCTGGGCCACCAGGTCGGCGCCCAGGTGCTCTCCGCCCGCGGTGCGGGTGAGGATGAGACCGCTGGCCGCGGACAGCAGCAGGGAGGGGATCTGCAGCGCAAGCCCGGCGCCTACTGCCTGCAGGGCGAAGGCGCTGGCGGCCTCCCCGGCGCTCATGCCGCGGCTGAGCCCGACTCCGAACCCGCCCAGCAGGTTGGCCGCGGTGATGAGCAGCCCCGCGATGGCGTCCCCGCGGACGAACTTGCTGGCGCCGTCCATGGCCCCGAAGAAGTCCGACTGCCGCTCCACCTGGCGGCGCCGATCCCGCGCGGCCTCCTCCGTGAGGGCGCCCGCGTTCAGCTCCGCGTCGATGCTCATCTGCTTGCCGGGCATGGCGTCCAGGGCGAAGCGGGCGGCCACCTCCGCCATGCGGCTGGTGCCGTTGGTGACCACGAGGAACTGCACCACGAGCAGGATGGCGAACACCACCAGCCCCACCACCAGGTTCCCGCCCACCACCAGGCCTCCGAAGGCTGCCACCACGCTGCCCGCGGACCCCTGGGTGAGGATCAGGCGCGCCATGGCCACGTTCAGCCCCAGGCGGCCCAGGGCGGCGGTGAGCAGCAGGGAGGGGAACACGGAAAGCTGCAGGGGGTCGGTCACGTACGCGGTGGCCAGCAGGACCACCACCGACAGGGCCAGGTTGGCCACCAGCAGGACGTCCACCAGGGGCGTGGGCAACGGCACCACCAGCGTGGCGGTCACCAGCAACAGGCAGGCCGCCAGGGCCAGGTCGCTGCTCTGCAGGAGCCGGCGTCCCAGGGTCACCACGGCACCTCCCGCAGGCGGCCCGCGCGGTACAGCAAGGCCAGGATTTCCGCCACCGCGTGGTACAGGGCAGGGGGGATCATGCGGCCCAGGGGGACGGTGCGGAACAGGCTCCGCGCCAGCGGCGGGTTGCTGACCACGGGGACCTGCCACTTGCGCGCCTCCTCACGGATCCGCTCCGCCACCACGCCCGCGCCCTTGGCCACCACCACGGGCGCGGGCGCTTCCCGGGGCGCGTACCGCAGCGCCACCGCCAGGTGGACGGGGTTCGTGACCACCACCGTCGCCCGCGCCACGTCCCGCAGCATGCGCCGCCGGGCCAGCTCCCGCTGCCGGCTGCGCTGCCGCGACTTCACCAGCGGGTCCCCCTCCGTCTCCTTGAGGTCCTCCCGCACCTCCTGGCGCGTCATGCGCAGACTCCGCTCGTACTCGAACCGCTGGTACAGGTAGTCCAACCCCCCGACGAGGAGGAGCGCGCCCCCGCCGCGCAGCCCCACCGCGTGGACCGTGTTCCCCAGCCAGGCGGCCAGCTGCTCGGGAGACGGCGCCGTCGGCGGTACGCTCGTGACCGCCTCCCGCAGCGGGGCCCACACCGCTGCCACCACCGCCACGAGCTTCACCACCGCCTTCAGGAGCTCGGCCACCGACCGCAGGGAGAACAGCCTCTCGAGGGCACGCAGGGGGTTCAGCCGGTCCAGCTGGGGCTCCAGGGGCTTGGCGGTAAACAGCCCTCCCGTCTGTGCGATTCCGGCCACCAGCCCCACCACCGTGGCAGCAGCCAGGGCGGGCCCCGCCAGGGCCAGCCCGGCCAACACCCCTTGGGCCACGAGGGCACCCAGCCGGCCCGGGTCGGGATTTGCCAGGACCTCGCGGGTGTAGCTGGCCAGCACCCCAAACCCCCAGGGCGCCGCCAGGGAGCCTACCAGTACCGCCGCGAGCAGGCCCGCGCCCTGGCTGAGGTCCGCGCTGCGGGCCACCTGTCCGCGCCGGCGCGCCTCCTGCCGCCTCCGGGGAGTTGCGGGTTCCGTGCGTTGGCCGCCCATGGCGAGTGCGCTTCCGCGCAGGTGCGCTATGCACAGCCCGTGCCGGGCGCGCTAGGCCAGGTCCAAGCTCTGCAGGGCGGGGATCTCCGCCAGCAGGTCCGCCAGCACCACCAGCAGGAGGGGGACCTCCTCCTGGGACAGGCCCAGGCGTTCCAGCGCCTGCTCGCTGCACCGGTACAGGAGCTGGTCCGTGCCGACCCCGAAGCCCAGCATGGTGCTCAGGGCGTCCGCCACGTGTACCGCGTCCGCCAGGCTCGGTTCCGGCAGCTCGTCCGGCCGGTGGTGGTACTCGATGGCCTCCACCAGTGCCTCGGGGAGGTTCCACCGGCGCGCGGCCTCCGCGCCCACCTGCGCATGGTCCCACCCCAGCACCGCCCGCTCCGCCTCCACGAAGTCCGCGCCGTTGCGGACGGCTTCCATCACCGCCTGGTACTGCTCCTGGAGGCTGTAGCTCAGGGCCATCTTCCCCATGTCGTGCAGCAGCCCCGCCACGAACGCGGCCTCGCCGGGGAGCTGCCGGGCCTGCGCCAGGTGCCGCGCCACCGTGGCCACCGCCAGCGCGTGCTCCCACATCTTCCCCCGGTCCAGCCCGTAGCCGGGCGCTCCCCGGGCGAAGGCGTCGTACGCCACCGCGGTCACCAGGAGGCTGCGGACCGCCGCGAAGCCCACCAGCACCACCGCCTCCCGCAGGGTGGCCACCCTCCGCGTGCGCATGTACAGGGCGGAGTTGGCCAGCCGCAGCACCCGCGCCGCCAGCACCGGGTCGCGGCCGATGACCTCCGCCACCTGGTCCGCGGTGGAGTTGAGGTCGTCCAGCAGGTGCATGGCCTCCAGCACGTGGCCGGGCAGCGGTTCCAGCAGGTCCAGGGCCAGAAGCGCCCGCTCCGGGACCCCGCTCATGGCGCCCCCCGCAGCCACGTGGACAGCTCCCGCAGGGTCCGCGACCAGACCGCCTCCACGCCTGCAGCCGTGTGCGGGAGGACTAACCCCACCAGCACTAGGGCGAGTCCGACTTTCAGGGGAAGGCTCACGAGGAACACGTTCACCTGCGGGGCTGCCCGTGCCGCAAGCGCAATACCCGCCTCCACCGCCACGGCCGCCACCACCAGGGGAGCGGCCAGCTGGACGCCCGCCAGGAAGCCGCGGGCGAACAGCTCCATCCCCAGCTCCGCCACCCTGGACAGCGGGGGGGACTGGCTTGCGGGCAGCTCCGCGAAGCTGGCAGCCACCAGCCGCAGCGCGTGGTGGTGGGCGTCGGTGGCCAGGTACGCCACCAGCGCCACCGTGGACCACAGCTGCGCCAGCACCGTGGACTCGTGTCCGTGCACGGGGTCCACCAGGTGTCCGGTGCCCAGCCCCAAGGTCACCTCCGCCACCTGGGCTCCCACCTGCACCGCGGCGAAGGCGGAGGCCACTCCCCAGCCCAGCAGCACCCCCACCGCCACCTCCTTTGCGGCCAGCACGCCGAAGGCGGGCAGGTCCGCTACCGCCGGGGCGCGCCCGGTGGTGGACGCCACGGACAGGGCCAGGGCCAGGCTCGCGGGCAGGGGAACCCGGGGGCCGCCCAGGACGGGCAGTACGAACAGGAAGCCCCCCACCCGCAGGGCACCCAGCAGCCACGACAGCACCACACCCGGGGAGGTCACCGTACCAGCTCCGGAAGGGCCCGCAGCAGCCCCGCGGTGAAGTGCAGCAGGTGTTGGGCCATCCACGGCCCCAGCAGCACCGCCACCACGCCCACCGCCACCATCTTGGGTACGAAGGACAGGGTGGCTTCCTGTACCTGCGTGAGCACCTGGAACAGCCCCACCACCACTCCCACGAACAGGGAAGCGCCCAGCACCGGCAGCGCCACCACCGCGGCCACCGTCATGGCCTCCCGCCCCAGCGCCACCAACCCGTCCAGCGTCACCGGAAGCTCAGCAGCAGCGCCCGCGCCACCAGGTGCCAGCCGTCCACGAACACGAACAGCAGCAGCTTGAACGGCAGGGAGATCAGTACCGGAGGCAACATGAGCATGCCCAGGGACAGCAGCACGCTGCTCACCACCATGTCCACCACCAGAAACGGCACGAACAGCAGCGCCCCCAGCAGGAAGGCGGTCCGCAGCTCGCTGGTCACGAAGGCGGGGATCAGCACGTAGGTGGGCACGTCCTCGGGCCTGCGGGGCCGGGGCAGTTGGGAGGCGGACAGGAACAGCGCCAGGTCCTGCGGGCGCGTCTGCTTCAGCATGAACTCCCGCAGGGGGTGCAGGGTACGGTCCAGGGCTTCCGCCTGACCCAGCTGGCCGCGCAGGTACGGCTGCAGCCCCTCCCGGTTGGCCCGGTCCAGGGTGGGTGCCATGGTGAACAGGGTCAAGAACAGGGCAAGCCCCACCACCACCTGGTTCGGCGGGACCGTGGGCACGCCCACCGCGCTGCGGACCAGGGACAGGACGACCACAATCCGGGTGAAGGAGGTGAGCAGGATGAGCAGGGCGGGAGCCGTGGCCAGCACGGTGAGCAGCAGCAGCACCTGCAGGGAAGTCGACAGCTGCTGCGGGGAGTCGGAGCCGGCCACCCGCAGCTCCACCACGGGCAGGGGCGCCGCGGAGGCGGGAGCAGCCAGCAGCAGCACACAGCACGCCGCTAGCCATCCCCGCACGGCCGTCCCTCCTCCCCCAGCCGCCGCAGCCGGCGCGCGGCCGCGCGCAGCCCCTGGGCGAAGGTGGGCTCCGCTTGGGCCGGAGCCGGACGGAGCTCACACAGCAGGCTCACCTGCTGGCCTACCAGCAGCCGCCGGCCCTCCACCTCCACCACGTACAGCGCTTGCTGGGGCGAAAGCCGGACCACCTCCCGCAGCCGGACCGATCCTCCTCCCGTGGGGTTCAGGCGCAGGAGCAGGTACCGGGTGAGCACCACCAGGCCCACCACCAGGGCCAACCCCGCCACCGCCTGGACTGCCAGGCGCGCTCCGCCCAGGTCCGGCGAGGACAGCTCCTGGGCCGCAGCCCGTGTGGCCAGCAGGCCCACCGCCAGCCCGGCCAGCACGTACCTCACGGCCCTTCCTCCAGGCCCCGGGCCAGGGTCCGCACCCGCTGCTCGGGGCTCAGGATTTCGGTCACCCGCACGCCGAAGTTCTCCTCGATCACCACCACCTCGCCCCGGGCGAACAGCCGGTCGTTGACGTACAGGTCCACCGGCTCGCCCGCGGCCCGCTCCAGCTCGATCACCGCGCCCAGCCCCAGGGACAGCACGTCCCGGATGCGCATCCGGGTGCGGCCCAGCTCCACGGTCACCTGCAGCGGCACGTCCAGCAGCAGCTCGATGTTCCGGCCCGCCGGGGGTGCCGGCCTGGGCTCCAGGGGCGTGAACTCCACGGGCCGCGCGACGGGGGCGGGTTTCGGAGGTTCCGGCGGTGCAGGAGGGGTCGGTGGGGTGGTCCCTGTTGCCGTGGGCTGTGTCCCGGCCACCCGCCGCGCGGCCCGCGTACCCAGTTCCACCAGCTGCGGCAGGACCTGGGCGTCGTACAGCTGGTAGAACACGCTCTCCATCAACCCGTCCACCTGCAGGTGGAAGGTCACCCGGACCAGCTGGTCGCCGGAGGGCCGCAGGCAGTCTGCGGCGTCCTCCCGGTCCAGCACCGCCACCTCGGGAGGCGAGATGGTCACCGGGGCTCCCAAGAAGTCCGCCAGCGCGGTGGTGGCCGAACCCATCATCTGGTTCATGGCCTCTCCCGCGCCGCTGAGAAGCATCTCCCGACTGAGGGGGCGGGGGGAAGTGCCCTCACCGCCCATCATGAGGTCCACCAGCACCTGTACGTCCTGCTCCCGCAACAGCAGCCAGCTGTGGCTTTCCACCGCACCCGCGGTCTGCACCCGCACCGCCAGGCAGCCCACGAGCTCCGCACGGTCCACGGACGCCCACGCCAAGACTTCCGCCCGCGGCGCGGTGATCCGGACCTGGCGGCGGACCAGCTGCGACAAGGCGGTGGCTGCGGAGCCCATGGCGATGTTGGACAGCTCCGCCAACAGGTCCAGCGCGTCCACCGCGTGCACGCTAGGCATGGCGCGCCGTCTCCTCCCGGCTCAAGATCTCCACCGCGAGCCGCCGACCCACCCGTCCCGGGCGCGCCTGGAACACCACCGCGCCCTGCACGAGGACGTCCAGGGGCGCGTGGGCCGGCCGGTCCAGCCGGATCACGTCGTTGGGGACCAGGCCCACCAGGTCCCCGAAGGTGACCCGGGCGCTTCCCAGCCGCACCTGCAGGGGGACCGTCACCTCCTCCACCGTCTGGCGCAACGCCTCCGCCTGGCTGGTCCGGGACGGCGCCCGGAACAGCGTGGTGGCGCTGAGCAGGCTCAGGATGGGCTGCAAAAGCAGGTACGGCAGGCACAGGTTCATCCGGTACGCCTGCTGGGGGGTTTCCACCTGGAAGTGGACCAGGAGCACCACGTCCGTGGGACCCGCGATGTGGGCGAACTGCGCGTTCGTCTCCATGCCCACCAGCACCGGCCGCACGTCCACCACGGACTGCCACGCGTCGTGCAGCAGGGGCAACAGCCGTTGCATGAGCCGCTCCACCAGCCCCCGCTCCAGCTCCGTGAGGGGCCGGGCGGGACCGTCCGCCCGGCCCGGCCCGCCCAGCAGCCGGTCCACCACCGCCAGGGCGAAGCTGCCGCCCAGCTCCAGCAGGGCCCGTCCCTCCAGGGGCTCCAGCTGGAACAGCACGATGGCGGTGGGCGTGGGGATGGAGCGGACGAACTCCTCGTAGCTGAGCTGCTCCACGCTGCGCACGGTGACGTTCACCGGGAACCGCAGGTGGACGGAAAGCGCCATGCCGGCCATGCGGGCGAAGGCCCCGTGCAGGAGGGACACGGTGCGCATCTGGTCCTTGGAGAACCGGTCCGGCCGCCGGAAGTCGTACGGCCGGACGGAGGGCTGGCCCTGGGGAGCGGCCTGTTCCACCGGCACCTGGCCCGCCTGGATGGCCGCCACCAGCTGGTCGATCTCCGCCTGCGACAGGACCTCGCCGGTCATTGCGCCACGAACTCCGAGAAGTACACGCCTTCCACGTGGAACTCCTTGCTGTGGTCCCCGTTCAGGCGTTCCACCAGCTCCCGTTCTACGCGTTGCCGTCCCTGGGGGGTCCGCAGCTCCGAGTACCGCTGGCCGGTCAGGTACCGGACCACGGTGTCCTGCCACCGGAACTTCTCCTCCGAGGCGGCCTCCTTCAGGTGCTCCCCGGAAAGGGGCGTGCGCACCCGCAGGGCCAGGGTGACCTTGAGGTAGCGGAAGCCGTCCGAGGGGTCCAGGTTCACCACGAAGCTCCCGAGGGGGACGGTGGCGTGGTTCAGCTTGGGCTCGCGGCTCCGGGGACGGGCCAGCAGGGCGCCCGCGGCCGCGGCCGCCACCAGAAGCGCCACCACGCCTGCTACCAGACCGAGCTTGGCCGCACCCCGCTCGTCGGCTTGGGTCCGCATCACCGGCCTCCGGCCCGCGGGCTGTGCAAATTCCGTGCCGGGCCCCTCAGGGGCGGAGCAGCACGATCTCCACCCGCCGGTTCAGGGCAAGGGCCTGGGGGTCGTCCCCCGGGCGCGCGGGACGGGAGTCGCCGTACCCCACGATGGTGAACCGCGTGCCCGCCGCACCCGACAGGCTGGCGAGCCTCCGGACCACGGCCGCGGCCCGGGCGCTGCTGAGCTCCCAGTTGGAGGGGTACCGGTAGGTCTGGATGGGACGGGCGTCCGCGTGCCCTTCCACGCGTACCCGCAGCTCCCGCCGCAAGCGGATGGCCTGTGCCACCGCCCGCAGCACGGGGTCCGCCTCGGGCCGGAGCTCCGCGCTGGCGGTGTCGAAGAGGAGGGGGCCTGCCATGGACACCCGCACGCCCTCCTCGGTGACCCGCACTTCCACCAGGCGGCCCAGACCGGCAGCGGCCACCTCCTGGGCGATGCCGCCCGCCAGCGCCTGCAGGCTTTCCGCCACGGGGTTGGCGGAGGGAGAGGAGGGTGGGGGGCCCTCGAGCTCGAGGACCCCCTGGCCTCCGGGCAGCACACCCGACGCCCCCTCCAACAGTCCCATGGTGGCCGTGGCTGCCCGGAAACCTGCCAGCACCTTGCGGAACTTCGCCAGGTCCAGCTGCGAGAGGGAGTACACCATGATGAAGTACGCCATCAGCAGCGTGATGAGGTCCGCGTACGTCACCAGCCACCGCTCCATGCCGCCCCCGCCGTGGCCGCCGTGCCCGCCCCCGGACTCCTCGCGGCGCTTGCGCCGGCTCACCGGGCGTTCACCGCCGCGGGCGCGCCCGACGCGCTGCTGCCCGCCGCACCCGCGGCGGAGGCCGCCTCGCGGCTCACCCGGGACCGCAGGGCGGGGGGCAGGAAGGCCCGCAGCTTCTCCTCGATGACCCGCGGGTTCTCCCCCGCCTGGATGGCCAGCACACCCTCGATCACCACCTGCCGGAGGAGGACTTCCTCCTGCGAGCGGGCCCGCAGCTTGTTGGCCAGCGGGAGGAACACCAGGTTCGCCAAGGCCACCCCGTACAGGGTGGCGATGAAGGCCGCGGCCAGCATGTGGCCGAGTTTGGACGGGTCGTCCAGCTGCATCATCATGTTGATCAGGCTGATGACGGTGCCGATGATGCCCAGGGTGGGCGAGAACCCGGCCATGGTGGTGTAGATGCTCTCGCCCACCCGGTGGCGTTCCTCCATGAGCTCCACCTCGGTGTCCAGGATCTCCCGCACCACCCCGGAGTCGGTGCCGTCCACCACCAGCCGCACGCCCTTGGCCAGGAAGGGGTCGTCCCGTTCCTGGATCTCCCCTTCCAGGCTCAGCAGGCCCTCCCGGCGGGCCCGGTCCGCGAACCGGATGAGGCGGTTCATGGTGCCCAACACGTCCACCGGCCGGTGCAGGAAGGCGTGCAGGGTCACCCGGGGCAGGTCGAGCATCTGTTTGAGGGAGTACGACACCACGGTGGCCCCCAGGGTGCCGCCGAACACCAACAGGAAGGCCGGCACGCTGATGTAGTACTCGGGCTTGCCTCCCTTGAGGAGGGCCCCCGCGAACACGCTGGCCCAGCCGACCACCAGGCCGAGGAGGGTTGCCAGGTCCATAGATCACCGGGTCTCCGTGTTGTCTTCCTGCTCCGGGCAGCGGCGGCACGCCAGCCGGTACGCCAGCACCCGGGCCACCACCTCGTCCACCGACTCGTGCACCACGTACCGGTGCCCCGTGGTCAGCGAGATGACGGTGTCCGGGGTGGCCTCCACGGACTCGATGAGGTCCGCGTTGATGACGGTCTCGGTCCCGTTGAGACGTGTGACCTTGATCATCGGCTCCGGCCGGCGGGGTCCGCGGGCGCGCGGACCCCGCCGCTCCCGAGCCCGTTATCGGCGGAGGGAGATCAACTCTTGAAGGAGCTCGTCGGAGGTGGTGATGACCCGGGCGTTGGCCTGGAAGCCCCGCTGGGCCGTGATCATGTTCGTGAACTCCTGGGCCAGGTCCACGTTGGACATCTCCAGGGCGCCCGCGGTGAGGGTGCCCCGCCCCCCGGTGGCGGCGGCACCCACCGCCGCGGGGCCGGAGTTGGAGGACTCCGCGTACAGGTTGTCCCCTGCCTTCAGCAGCCCCGCCGGGTTCGCGAACAACGCGAGAGCCACCTGCCCGATGGTCTGCGTCCGCCCGTTGGAGTACAGGCCCGTAATCACCCCGTTGCCGTCAATGGCGAAGGACTGCAGGCTGCCGCTCGCGTAGCCGTCCTGGCTGCGCAGCGCCACCGTGGAGGCTCCTCCGTACTGGGTCAGCCCGCTGAAATCCAGGGTGATGTCCAGCACGTCCGCCCCCGTGTCGGGGTCGAAGGACAGCGTGGCCGTCTCGCCCCCGCTCACCCTGCCGGACCCATCGAACGTCACGGTGCCGCTTCCGATCTCTCCGTCCCCGTAAAGAGCTGTCCACGTCCACTCGTTCGTCCCGGTTTTCTCGAACCGCACCACCAGCTCTAGGGGGTTCCCGAGAGAGTCATACACCGTCAGGGTGGTGGTCCACTGGTCGCCGTCCTCGGAGCCGGCGTCCAGGTTGCCGCCGAGGACGACCACCGTGGTCGCCTGGGGCGGGATGTGCGCGCCCACGGGGATGGTGAGGGGGGACAGGGGCCCCGCCGTGTTCACCTGCCCGTTGGCGTCCGCCTGCCACCCCAACAGGCGCAGCCCGCTGCTGGCGTGCACCAGGCTGCCCTGGCTGTCCACCACGATGGCCCCGTCCCGGGTGTACAGCTGACGCAGCCCGTCCCCCACCACCAGGAAGCCGTCGCCCTGGATGGCCAGGTCCGTGAGGTTGCCCGTGTACTGCAGGTTGCCCTGGGTGAACAGGGTGTCCACGCTGCTCACCTGCACCCCCAGGCCCACCTGCATGGCGTTCGTCCCACCCCGGGCCTCCGACGGCGCCTGCGCACCCCGGATGGTCTGGCTCAGCGTCTCCGCGAAGTTCACCCGGCTCGCCTTGAACCCCACCGTGTTCACGTTCGCGATGTTGTTGCCGATGACGTCCATGCGGACCTGGTGGCTCCGCAGCCCGGACACCCCGGCAAACAGGCTCCTCAGCATCTCCTCCTCCTGTGTTTTGGGGGCCCCCTCGGAGAGGACCGGCCCCGATTGTCCCCTTACGCGATCACCGCGCTGTCGATGTTGGTGAACACCCGCAGGCGGTCCGCGGGGATCACCGTGACCACGGTGCTGGCGGGCACGCTGACCACGAAGGCCACCCCGTCCACCAGCACCACCGCGCTGCGGCAGCCCTTCTCCCGCGCCGCGGCCACCCCCGCGGCCAGGCGCTCCGCCTGCTCCGGGCCCACCTCCACGCCCCGGGCGGTGAAGCGCTGCTGGGCGTGGTTCGAAAGCCGCAAGGCCTCCGCCAGGGCGTGCGGGAACCCCGTCGCGCCCGAGGCCGCGGGCTGCTGGCCGGCTTGCGGCTCGCCTGGCCCCGCAATCCTGCGGATCACGACAGCACCTCCACCACCTGGTCCAGCGTGTAGGTCCGTTCGTCCACCACCACCACGAACGCCCCGTCCTGCCGCCGGACCGCGGACACCGTCCCCTCCAGCACGGTGCCGTCCTCCGTCTGCACGCGGACCCGCCGGCCCACCAGCCCGAAGGCGGCCGCGGCTTCCTGGCGCCGGGCCAGCTCCAGCACCGCGCCCGACAGGTTGTACATCTGCTCCAGGGCGCTGAACTGGGCCAGCTGCGCGATGAACTCCCGGTCGTTGAGCGGCTGTAGGGGGTCCTGGTTCCGCAGCTGGGCCACCAGCAGCTTCAGGAAGTCGTCCTTGCCCAGCTGTCCGGGCCTTGTGGCCGCGGTGGCAGGGCCCTGCACTCCTTGTACCTGCACCCGCACCACCTCCTCACACCACGTAGTCCACCGCCCCCGCCGGGCGGTGCGGCCGCACGTGCCGCGCCACCGCCCTGGCGGGTGGCGGTGGCGGCGGTGGCGGTTCTCCGTACGCCCCGTGCTGGCCCCCGGAGGAGGCGTCCACCTCCAGGCCGGACAAGGACAGCCCGTGTCCTGCCAGCGCCCGCTGTAGGGCGGGTGCTTCCGTGCGGACCACCCGCGCCACCTCCGGGGCACCCTCCACCCGGGCCCACACCTGTTCCGAACGCGCCCGCACCTCCACCCGCACCGGCTCGCCGTGCGCGTCCACCAGCTCCACCCGGAGCCTCTGCGGGGGCGCACCCTCCCAGCGGTCGGCAAATGCCGGGCGGGCAGGGGTTTCCTCGACCCGGCCTGGGTCCGCCTCCGCACGCGGGCCGTGCGACCCACCCGGTCCGGCTGGTTTAGACGCGCCCACCTCTTCCGTCCGCGGGTCCTCCGTGGGCTCCTCCCGTGCCCTGCGGCGCTCTACCGGTTGGCCGTCCTCGCCTGCTACCTGCCTGGTGGCCCCGGCGCTACCCGGCGTCACAGCGTGTCGGTCGGCCGTTGTGACCACCACCTCCGAAGGCTGGACCAGGTCCGCCGCGCCATGGGACCCGTCCAATTTTCGGCCCTCGATCTCGGGCACCCCGCGCTCCGGCCGCGGCAGGCCGCTGTCTTCCCGGACCGAGGGGCCAGCTGGCCGCGGGCTCCCTGGAGTTTCTGCCGGCACGGCGGAAACCACAGGCACGGTAGAACCCGTGGCGAGGTCCGGCCGTCCTGCAGCTGCCAGTTCGGGTCCGCGGGGGCGTGGCTCCGGCCCGGCGAAGGCCGCAAGGCCTTCCGTGTGGGCCGGTGCAGGTCGGGACAGGGGCTCCGCCACACGCGGGGCGGGCGCGGGGGAATCGGCCTGCGGCGCAGGGGGATGCGCTCCGTTCTGCGCCTGTGCCCGCAAGTCCTCCCGCACCGGGTCTCCGCGGCTTTGGTGCGGTAGCTCCTCCATGGCAGGAAGGACGTGCGGTTCTTGAGACCAGGCCCACGGGGAATCCGGATCTGGCCTGGTAGGGGCGTGCACGGACGTCGGGAGGCCGGCCTCCTGCGCGGAGGTCGCCCTCGTCGGCGCAGGCGGGGCGGTGGCCGTACGTGCCGTACGTGGGCCTCGCTCCTCCAGGAACCCGCGGGGCGCGCTGGTGCCCCCGGGAGCCGAAGTAGAGTCCTCCAGGACGGAGGCGCTCCCCGCGGCCGAAGTCCCGCTAGGCCACAAACCCACGTCCAGGACCCCGGGACGGCCTTCCGGCTCGTCCCACCCCGGGCCGGCGGTCCGCGGCTTTGCCTCGGGTCCTGCGCCGCGAGGGGAACCACCCGAGACCACCTCACCAGTTGCCTGCGAGTATGGGACAGGGAGCCCTACGGCCGCGGCGGAGACCTCCCCTGGTTCCTGGTCCGTCCGGCTGTCCGCCCGGTCCGGAGGTGGGTCCTGCGCCGGTGCGGGAGGGAGTTCGCCACCCTCGGCCCTTGCCTGCCCCGCGAGCGCTCCCGTTCCCTCGGGCAGTTCCACCTGGGGCACCAGCCGGGCCAGCAGCCACAGGAAGGCTGCCTGGGCGACGCAGGTGGCCTGCGTTCCCTCGCCTGCGTGCACAGCCTGTGGCTGGACGGGAAGTGCGTTCACCGGTCTCCTCCCGCCTCCGTGGCGCGCAGACGCTGCCACGTGCTCAACACCCGCTGCACAAACGCCTGCGTCTCCCGGTACGGTGGCACCCCTCCGTGCCGGAGCACCGCACCCGGACCCGCGTTGTAGGCGGCCAGGGCCAGGGACACGTCACCGAACCGGTCCAGCAGCCCCCGCAGGTACCGCACCCCCGCGTCCAGGTTTTGCGCGGGGTCGTAGGGGTCCACCACACCCAGGGCACGGGCGGTGGCGGGCATGAGCTGCATCAGCCCCGCAGCACCCGCGGGGGAGGTGGCGTGCGGGTCGTATCCGGACTCCGCGCGGACCACCGCGTCCACCAGGGCCGGGTCCAGCCCGTGCCGTCGGGCCGCCTGGTCCACCAGTTCCCGGAACCCGTCCGGCCGGGAAGCCGCAGGCGCGGGCTGCGGGCCCCCGGCAGAAGCGGGTCCGAGCTGCCATTCGATCTGCCGGATCCGCGCGAGGGCCTGCAGCAGCGCGGGGCTCATCCGCGCCTCCCGCGGCGCAAAAGGACCAGCTCGTCCAGCAGCGCCTGCTCCCGGCGGAGTTGCTCCCGCTGGTGGACCTTCCACCGGCGCTGTCGCACCTGCTCCACCACCTTCCGGTCCTGGCGGACCTGCAAGAAGCGTGCCCAAAGGGCGCTCGCGCGCTGGGAGGCCTCGTCGTGCGCCCGCTCCGCCTGTGCGAGCTGCCTGCGGCGCAACTCCACCGCCTCCCCCCACCACCGCAGGGCGGCTGCGTCCTGCGCGTCCCGCACCCGCGCCTCCGCCTCCTGTACCGCCGCGCGGGCCGTCTGGCAGCGCTCCTCCGCCTCCCGCACCGCCCGCAGCGCCTGGGCCAGCTCCCTCCGTGCCTGGCGCTCCCGCACGCGCCGCAGGCGCAGCAGCCCTTCTAGCCGGAAGCGGAACCGCCTCACGGCTCGCCTGCCAGCTCCGCCAGCCGCGCCAGGGTCTCGTGGAAAGGGGACCGTTCCCCGGGCAGCTGCCGCAGGAAGGCCCGGATGGCGTCGATGCGGTCCAGGGCGGCGTCCACCCTGGGGTTGTTGCCCCGGGTGTAGGCACCCAGGTTCACCAGGTCCTCCACCTCGCGGTAGGTGGCGAGGTGGGCGCGGACCGCCTGCGCCCACCGCTGGTGCTCGGGGCTGGCCACGGAGGGCATCAGGCGGCTGGTGGACTCCAGCACCTCCACGGGCGGGTAGTGGCCCTGCGACGCCAAAGCCCGGGACAGCACGATGTGGCCGTCCAGGATGCTGCGGGCGTGGTCTGCCACCGGCTCCATGAGGTCGTCGCCTTCCACCAGCACCGTGTACAGAGCGGTGATGGACCCCCGCTGGGCGGTCCCCGCGCGCTCCATGAGCTGCGGGAGCAGGGCGAACACGGAGGGGGTGTAGCCGCGGGTGGTGGGTGGCTCGCCCACCGCCAGGCCGATCTCCCGCTGGGCCATGCAGAAGCGGGTCACGGAGTCCATCATGAGCATCACGTGCATCCCCTGGTCGCGGAAGGCCTCCGCGATGGCGGTGGCCACGAAGGGCGCCCGCGCCCGCACGAGGGGCGGCTGGTCAGAGGTGGCCACCACCACCACGGAGCGCTCCAGGCCGTCAGCGAGGTCGTTCTCGATGAAGTCCAGGACCTCGCGCCCCCGCTCGCCCACCAGGGCGATCACGTTCGCGTCCGCGCTGCTGTGCCGGGCGATCATGCCCAGCAGGGTGCTCTTGCCCACCCCGCTGCCGGCGAAAATCCCCACCCGCTGGCCGCGGCCCAACGTGAGCAGGCCGTCGATGGCCCGGACCCCGGTGGGGAGGGGCTCGGTGATGCGGGGACGTTGGAGCGGGTTGGGGGGGTCCGCGTGCAGCGGCCGCCACTCCCGGACCTCCAGCGGACGGCCGTCCAACGGACGGCCCAGGCCGTCCGTGACCCGCCCCAGCAGGCTGCGCCCCGCCGGCACCCGCATGGGCCGCCCGGACGGGACCACCGCGCTACCGGGGCTCAGGCCGCCCAGCGGCCCCAGCGGCATCATGAGGAAGCGGTCGTCGCGGAAGCCCACCACCTCCGCGGGCAGCTCCCCGTCTCCCGTCTGCACCGTGCACCACTCGCCCACGTGCACCCGCGGGCCCCGGGCCTCCGCCACCAGCCCCACCACCTGGACCACCCGGCCCGTCACCCGGACCGGATCGGTCCGGCGCACCGCCTCCAGCCACGCTTCCAGGGGCAGGGGCTTGGGGTTACCCACCGCAGACCTCCTCCAGCCGCTCCCGCAGGGTCCGCAGCTGGGTTTGCAAACTCGCATCCACGACCCCGGCCTCGCACTCCACCACGCACCCGCCCTCCACCGCGGGGTCCGCCACCCACCGCAGCCGCATCCCGGCCCGCTCCAGGTCCACCCCGCTGGCGTGCAGCCGCTCCAAGTCTTCCGGGTTCACCCGCACCACCAGTTCCGTGGCCGCGTGCAGCCGTTCCGCCGCGTCCCGCACCCACGCCACCAGCAAAGCCGGGTCGTGCTCCACCTCGCGGCGGACCAGCTTCCGGGCCACCTCCAGCGCCAGGGTGACCACCGCGGGCGTGAGCCGTTCCGCGAGGAGCTCGGGCACCTTGGCGCGCAGCTCCTCCAGAAGGAGGTCCAGGCGCCTCAGCCGCTCCTGCCAGGCGGCCTCCAGCTCGGCGCGGACCTTCGCCTCCGCCTCCGCCACCGCCCGCGCGGCTTCCACCTGCGCCGCCTCCTGCAGCCTCCGCGCGGCTTCGTACGCGGACCGCAGGACCTCCCGGGAGGGGTCCTCCGGAGGCCGCTCCACCGCCGCGCTGCGCACCGCGGTGGTGATGCGGGCGATCGCTCCATCCCGCGGCGCCCCCTTGATGACCGCACGCACCCCGCTCACCGCGCCCTCCTACACCAGCAGTTCCTCCTGGCCTCCCCGGGCGATGACGATCTGGCCCGACTCCTCCAGCTGGCGCACCACGTTCACCACACGGCCCTGGGCCTCTTCCACGTCCCGGCGGCGGACCGGTCCCATGAGCTGCAGGTCCTCCCGCAGGGCCTCCGCCGCCCGCTGGCTCATGTTCCGGTAGATCTTCTCCCGCAGTTCCTCGCTAGCGCCCTTCAACGCCAGGGCCAGGTCCTTGCTGTCCACGCTCCGCAGCACCAGCTGCACCGACCGGTCGTCCAGACTCAACAGGTCCTCGAACACGAACATGAGCTTCTTCACCTGGGAAGCCAGGTCGGGGTCCTTCTCTTCCAGGGCTTCCAGGATCACCCGCTCGGTGGCGCGGTCCGACTCGTTGATGATGGACACCAGGGCCTGGACCCCGCCCACCGCGGTGAACTCCTGGGTGGGCAGGCTCACCAGCTTGCTCTCCAGCGCCGCCTCCACCTCCCGGATGGTCTCCGGGGTCGTACGGTCCATCACCGCCACCCGCATGGCCACCTCCACCTGCAGCTCCCTCGGCAGGGAGGCCAGCACCGCGGCCGCCTGCGCGGGCTTCAGGTACGCCACCACCAGGGCGATGGTCTGCGGGTGCTCCTGCTGGAGGAGGCTGGCCAGCTGGGCCGGGTCCATGCGGCGGAAGGCGTCGAAGGGGGTGACCTGCAAGGACGTGGTCAGCCGTTCCAAAATCTCCGCGGCCCGCTGAGGGCCCACCGACCGCTCCAGGAGCTCCCGGGCGTACTGCAACCCGCCCACGGACACGTACTCCCGGGCCAGGGCCATCTGGTAGCACTCCTGCACGACCTCCTCCCGCTCCTGCGGGGTCACCTGGGGGAGGTTGGCGATCTCGAAGGTCAGGGCCTCGATCTCCTCCTCGTTGAGGTGCCGGAGGACCGCAGCCGCGAGCTCCGGCCCCAGCGACACCAGCAACATGGCCGCCTTCTGCCGTCCCGAGATGGCCTGCCGCGTCGCCACAGCTACCGCTCCGCCATCCAGCTCCGGAGGACCGCGGCGATGTCCGCGGGCCGCTCCTGCGCCACCCGCTGCAGCTCCCGCCGGAAAGTGGCCTGTTGGCCGTCCTCCCGCTCCCGCAGGGCACGGAGGATCCGTTCCTCCTCGTCCTCCTCCGGCTCCGGCACGGCCGCGGGCACGGGGGCCGGCTGCAAGGTCTCCACCTTCACCTCCGGCCGCCTGCGGCGCCGCAGCACCCGCAGCAGGACGAGCACCAGCACGACCAGGACCCCGACCGCCGCGGCCGCCACGGACGCCCAGGCGGGCACGCCGGCGGGCCTGGCCTGAGGTTGCGCGGGTTCCGCGGGCCGTTCACCGGGAGGAGCCGCGGAGGGGAAGTCCACCGCCCGCACCACCAGCACGTCGCCCCGACGCCGGTCCAGCCCCGCGCCGGCTGCCACCGCGGACTCCAGGGCCTGCAAGGCCGTCTGGGGGACCCGGCGGTCCACCAGCACCGCCACGGACAGACGCCGGATGCCACCGGTGGACACCGACCGTTCCACCCGGCGGGTCACTTGGTAGGTGGTGCGGGACTCCCGCCGCCGGTACTCCGACCCTCCCCCTCCTGCGGGTGCCGACTGGGCGTACGACGGCACGGACACCGTGGCCGGCCCGCCTGCGGGCGGGGTGCCCCGGCCTGCGTACGACTCCTCCACCGTCACCTCGGAGGTGGGCGCCCGCTGGTCCGGGAGGAAGCTCTCCTGCTCCACCTGCCGCCGGCTGAAGTCCACCTCCGCGCTGACCTGTACCAGGGCGCGTCCAGGGCCCAGGACCTCGTCCAGCATGCGCTGCAGCCGCTGTTGGAGGGCGGCCTCCACCTGCTCCCGCTCACCCAGCTGCGCGGTGTTCACGCCGGAGGGGTCGTCCTGGCCGGCGGACAGCAGCCGGCCCTGGGTGTCCACCACCGTCACCCGCTCTGGGAGGAGTCCCTGCACGCTGTTGGCCACCAGGTGCCGGATGGCCCGCACCTGCCCCGCGGTGAGGCCGGCGCCGGGCCGCAGCGCCACCACCACGGAGGCGCTGGGCGCGGTGGACTCGTCCCGGAACAGGCGGTCCTCCGGGACCGCCAGGTGGACGCGGGCAGACTCCACCGACTCCAGCGTCTCGATGCTCCGCGCCAGCTCGCCGGCCAGGGCCCGCTGCAGGTTCACCCGCTGCACCAGCTCGGTGGCCCCGAAGCTGGCCCGGTCGAACAGCTCGAACCCGACCCCGCCGGACCGAGGCAGCCCCTGGGAAGCGAGCCGGAGCCGCACCGCGTACACGCGGTCTCTGGGTACCTCCACGGTGGTGCCGGCACCCACAAGCCGGTAGGGGACCCCCATCTGCTGCAGCGCGTCCACCACCCGCGCGGCCTCCTGCACGTCCAGCCGGCTGTACAACGGGACGAACTGCGGCCGCGCGGCCCAGGTCCACACCACCGCCGCCGCCGCCAGCCCCACCGCGGCCAGGACCACAGCCCGCCTGCGCGCAGAGGGCCAGCTGGACCACGCCCGCACCACGGAAGGAGCCTCCCCGGGTGCCCGCTACACCTGCATGCGGACCAGCTCCTGGTAGGACTCCAGGAGCCGGTTCCGCACCTGGATGGCCAGCTGCAGGGCCAAGCTGGCCTCCTCCATGGCCACCATCACCGCGTGCACGTCGTCCGTGCGGCCGTCCGCAAGGGCCGCGGCCGCCGCGTCCGCACGCCGCTGCAGCTCGTCCGCGCTGCGCACGGCCCGCTCCAGGGCTTCCGCGAAGGCGGACAGGGTCTGCTGCAGGGGGGAAGCGGGCCGCAGGCCGAGAGGCGTCACGCCGCGCACCTCCACCGGCTTACCTCCTCCCGAGCTCCAGGGCTTTCAGGATCACCTGCTTGACCGTCTGGAAGGCCACCGCGTTCAGCTCGTACGCCCGGGCGGAGGCCATCAGGTCTGCCATCTCCACCACGGGGTTCACGTTGGGCAAAGCCACGAACCCGTCCGCGTCCGCGTCCGGGTGGCCGGGGTCGTACACGCGCCGGGGCGGGCTGGGATCTTCCACAATGCCCGCCACCACCACCCCGCGGCTTTCCGACAGGGCGGCGCCTGCCCAGGAAGCGGCCACCCGCTCCAGCAGGGGCGCGAAGAACACCACCCGCCGCCGGTACGGCCCGCCGGGGCCGCGGGTGGTGTTGGCGTTGGCCAGGTTCGAGCTGGCCACCTCCATGCGCACCCGCTCCGCGGTGAGCGCGGACGCGCTGGTTTCCAGCGCCCGGAACAGCGACACCGTCCCTCCCTCCTAGCGGCGTCCCTCGAGGATGGCCGACCGCAGCATGTCCAGCTTCAGCCCCAGCAGCTGCGTGACGGCCATGGCCTGCAGCGCGGTGCGGGCCACCTCCGCGGCCTCCAGCTCCGGGTCCGGCTCGGTGCCGTCGGAGCGGACGAAGGCGACCCCGGAGGCGGGTACCCCGTCAGGGCCCGTTTCCTCGTACAGGGCCCGCAGCGTGGCGCCGAAGTCCACGTCTACCCGCGCGTAGCCCGGGGTGTGGACGTTGGCCAGGTTTCCCGCCAGCACCGCCTGGCGGCGGCCCAGGACCCTCAGGGACGCCAGCAGGTAGTGGCTTGTGGAGTCCAGCACACTGCTCACCCCACCGTCGGGGGTTGCACAAACGGTGCCGTTACACCGCGGCCACGGAGACCTCTGCGGCCCGGCGGCGCAGACGGGCGGAGGGGATGCGGGCCATCTCGCGGTACTTGGTCACCGTCCGCCTCGCCACCGCCCAGCCCTCCTTCTGGAGGAGGTTGGCCAGCTGCTCGTCCGTGAGCGGGCAACTCGGGTCCTCCTGCGCCACCAGCTCGCGGATCCGTTCCCGCACGGGCAGGCTGCCGTCGAAGAACACGGAAAACGACACCACCCGTCCGTCCGGCATCTGCACGAACTTCCCCGAAAGCGCCCGGCTCACCGTGGACTCCCAGACGCCGAGTGCCTGCGCGACCCGGGTCAGGGTCAAGGGCCGGAGGTGGGCAGGACCCCGGTCCAGGAACGCCCTCTGGTAGCGCACCAGGTACTCCGCGCACTGCCGGAGCATGTTGTTCCGGCGCCGGACGGCTTCCACGAACAGCCGGCCCCTGCGGACCAGGTCCCGCAGCCGCTCCCGCTCCTCGGAGGGGAGCTCTGCTTCCAGCAACACGCGGCGCACCAGGGGCTGTACCCGCAGCTGGAGGGCGCAGGCCCCCACCAGCTCCACCCGGTAGCCGTCCTCTGTGCGGTGGATGGCCACGTCCGGCGTGGCCAGCTCTTCGGGCCGCACCCGGTCCCCCCCGTGTTCGGCCCAGAAGGCGTCCGCGGGGTGGGGGACCAGGTGCTGCCGGACGTACCGGAGGGCCGCGTGGACCTCCTCCACCGGTACCCCTAAAGCCTCCGCCACCGCCCCGTGCTGGCCACGTGCCACGGCGTGCAGGTGACGGTCCACCACAGCCCGCGCCAGCCGTCTGTGGGGGCAGTCGGGCAGGCGGTCCAGCTGCAGCAGCAGGCACTCCCGCACGTCCCGCGCGCCCACGCCCGCGGGCTCGCAGGCCTGCAGGGCCTCCAGGGCCTGTTGGACGAGCTGTGCGGGCACCCGGAGCTCTGCGGCCACGTACTCCAGCTCCACGTCCAGGTAGCCGCGGGAGTCCAGGTAGCCGACCAGGTGCAGGGCCACCCGCAGCACCCCGGGGTCGCACACGTTCACCCGGAGCTGTGCTTCGAGGTGGTCCAGGAGGTTCGGCGGGGACGCGGCCCGGTCCACCGCGGAGGGTCTGTCCTCGCAGGCCTCTACCCGCCGCGGGCCCGGGCGGGCCAGGCTGCCGAGAGCTGCCCATCCGCACCGTCCGCAGGCGGCTCCCTCCACGGGGCGGCCGCACTGCGGGCAGGGGGAGGGCACCCGCTCCAGGACCGGGTTGTCCTGCAGCTCCTGTTCCACCCGGGCCACCAGCTCCGCCAACGTCAGGGGAAGGACCGCGTTGGTGGCGAGGACGGTCTGGAGGGCCCTCGCCTCCAATGCGGGAACGAGGGTCGGACGCAGGTCCAGCTGCACCATCTCCCCCTCCGTGCGCCGGTTTTCCCCAAGCCGACGCCCGGCCCGCCCCCCTCGGTGCCGGTGGTCGGGGCGCCGCGTTAGCGCAGCGCCCTGCGGATCGCGTCCACCAGGCGGGCTTGGTCGAAGGGCTTGACCACGAAGTCCCGCGCTCCCGCCTGGATGGCCTGCACCACCAAGGCCTGCTGGCCCATGGCGCTCACCATGACGATGCGGGCAGACGGGTCCCTGCGCAGGATCTCCCGCACCGCCTGCACGCCGTCCATCTGCGGCATGGTGATGTCCATGGTGACCACGTCCGGCCTGGACTCCTCGTACCGGGCCACGGCCTCCTCCCCGTTGCTGGCCTCCGCCACCACCTGGAAGCCGCTGTTGGTCAAGGCCTCCCGGATCATGGCCCGCATGAACAGGGCGTCGTCCACCACGAGCACCCTAGCCGACATGCGCCAGCTCCTCCTGTAACGCCAGGCGGACCAGGGAGGAGGGTTCGAGGATGAGCGCCACCCGCCCGTCGCCCAGGATGGTGGCGCCCGCCACGCCCTCCACGTGTCCCAGGTAACCGCCCAGCGGCTTGACCACGACCTCTCCCTCTCCCAGCACCCGGTCCACCCACAGGCCCACCCGCCGCCGGCCTCCCGTGACCACGCACAGCAGGCGCGGGGGGTCCTCCGGCACAGGCAGCCCCAGGGCCTCGTGGACGGACACCACGGGCAGCACCGCTCCCCGCAGCACCGTGGTCCGGTACGAGCCCACACGGTGTACGCGGTCTGCGGGGACCTCCACGATCTCCTGCACGCCCGCCAGGGGCAGCGCGTACCGCTCCTCCCCGCAGCACACCACCAGCGCCCGCACGATGGCCAAGGTGAGGGGGACCCGTAGGAGGAACCGGGTGCCACGCCCGCGCTGGGTCTCCACCTCCACGGAGCCGCCCAGGGCCTGCACGGCCGCCCGTACCGCGTCCATCCCCACCCCGCGGCCGGAGACGTCCGTCACCTGCGCGGCGGTGCTCAGCCCGGGGTGGAAGATGAGCTCCACCGCCTCCCCTTCGGAAAGCCGGGCCGCGGCCTCAGGGGCCAGCAGGCCCATGGCCACCGCCTTCTGGCGGACGCGGTCGGTGTCGATGCCCCGGCCGTCGTCCTCCACCACCACCACGATCCCTTCCTCCTCCTGGGAAGCCGCCAACCGCAGCCGCCCTGCGGCAGGTTTGCCCGCCCGTTCACGCTCCTCGGGCGGCTCGATCCCGTGGTCCACCGCGTTCCGCACCAGGTGCATGAGAGGGCCGCCCAGCTGCTCGATCACGGACCGGTCCAGCTCTGTGTCCTGCCCCTCCAGCACCACCTCCACCCGCTTGCCGGCCCGCTGCGCAAGGTCCCGCACGTACCGCGGGAACCGGCTGAACAGGTGCTCCATGGGCAGCATGCGGGCCTTCAGCACCTGGGACTGCAGGTCGCTGGCCACCCGGCCCAGGTGGGAAGCCGCCTCCTGGAGCTCCTGGGCGATCCCGTTGACCGCTCCCGCGCTCCGCAGGCGGTCTGCGATCTGCTGGAACCGGATGCGGTCCACCACCAGCTCGCCCACCAGGTTCATCAGCCGGTCCAACCGGTCCACGTCCACCCGCACGGTGCGCAGGGAAGCGCGGCGGGTGACCTCGGGGTCGTCGGACAGCCGGCCGCGGGCCTGTGGCCCCAGGTCCAGCCACCGCTCGTCCCGCACCTCCGCCGCGGGCAGCACCCGGACGGACTCCACGTCCGGCCCCGCCAGCAACTCCGGCAGCGCCTCGGGTGCCGGAGTCCGGACGCGCGCGGTGAACTCCAGGTCCAGGGTCCCCCGGGCGATGGCGTCCTCCGGAGGTGCGGTGTGGTCCACCTCCCCGTGCTCCCGGAGCAGGCGCAAAAGGGCCAGGGCCCGGGCTGCCCGCATGGGGCAGTCCTCCCGGAGCCGGACCCACACGTCCACGGGGTGCAGCCCGTCGGGGGATCCGTCCTTCCACCGCCGGAGCCGGGCCACCAGCTCCGTCACGTCCGTCCGCTCCGCGCCCTCCGCCACCTCCTGGCGGAGGGCCTGCAGGGTGTCCACGCACGCGAGCAGCACGTCCGCCAGCCCGTCTGCGGGCCGGCCGGCCCGCAGGGCGTCCAGCACCTCCTCCATGACGTGCGTGAGCTCCGCGATGCGTCGGAACCCCAACGCCCCCGCGGATCCCTTCAGGGTGTGCGCGCTCCGGAACAGGCCGGCCACCAGCTCCGGGTCCGGCCCGCGCCGCTCCAGGGCCAGCACGCCCTCTTCCAGAGCCTGCAGGTGCTCGTCCGCTTCCGACAGGAAGACAGGGAGGAGGCGTTCCCGCTGCATGGCCTCAGGAGGTCTGCAGGTCTCCGAGGGCCCGCTGCTCGTGGATGTCCAGCACCCGCTGGAGGTCCAGCAGCAGGATGAGGTCGTCGCCCTGCTTGGCCACGCCCCGGAGGAAGGCCACCTGCGAGGCGGCCAGGATCTCCTCCGGCGGGACCACCGCGGCTTCGGGCAACCGCATGACCTCCAGCACCGCGTCCACCACCACCCCCACCCGGTTTCCGTTCATCTCCACCACCACCACCCGGAGGTTCCCGTTCCGCTCCGCGGCGCCCAGGCCGAACCGCCTCCGCAGGTCGAGGACGGGGATCACCTGCCCCCGCAGGTTGATGACGCCCTCGATGAAGCTGGGCGCCCGCGGGATGCGGGTCACCTCCTGCATGCGGATGATCTCGTGCACGTGCTCGATGGGGATCCCGTACCGCTCCCGGTCCAGGCGGACCACCACCAGGTGCTGCTCGCCGTTTGCCACCTGCGCTGTCACGTCCCTCACCTCCGGCCCGATTGCGTCTGGCAGCCCGTCCGCACCTCCCCGGACTTCAGGGCGTCCGTGAAGGCGTCCACCGCCTCCGGGCAGAACTGCCGGCCGCGCTGGCGGTGCAGCTCCTCCAGGGCCTGCCCCGGCAGGAGCGCACCCCGGTACACGCGGCCCGTGGTCATCACCTCGTACGCGTCGGCCACCGCCAGCACCCGGGCGCCCGCGGGGATGTCCTGTCCTGCCAGCCCCATGGGGTAGCCGGTGCCGTCCCACCGCTCGTGGTGGTGCAGGACCCACCGGACCACGTTGTCCCCGAAGCCCGCGGCGGACAGAATCTCCGCCCCCATGACCGTGTGGCGCTTGACCGTCTCGTACTCCTCCGGGGTCAGGGGGCCGGGTTTCAGGAGGATGCTGTCGCTGATCCCGATCTTGCCCACGTCGTGGAGCATTCCGGCCACCCGCAGGTCCTCCAGCTCCTCCTCGCGGAACCCCAGCCGCCGTCCCACCGCCAGCGCGTAGGAGCTCAACCGCTCGCCGTGGCCCCTCAGGGACGCCTCGTGCAGCTCGCACGCGTACGCCAGGGCGTCGATGAGCCGTTGGTTTCCCTGCTGGAGCTGACGCAACAGGTCCACCTGCACCAGGGGCAGGGCCCCCACCACCCCCAGGACGTCCAGCAGCTCGCGCTCCGTGGGCCCGAAGGGCGGGCGGTGCGACCGTCTTGCCACCGTGAGGGCGCCCAGCGTCCGCGCCTCCGCGGCCAGCGGGACGGTGGCCACGCGGGCGTCCTCCGCTCCCCCTGTTGCCTGCGCGGAGGCCAGCGCCTCGGGGACCACGGTCCAGAAGTGCTCCTCCGCCTGCCCGCCCCGCTGCTCGGTCAGGGCCACCGCCAGGTCCGGCGCCCCGGGGTGGAGGACCACCGCCGCCGCGCGGTCGGCGGCCAGCGCGCTGCGGGCGAACTCCGCCAGCCTGCGCAGCACGGTTTCGGGGTTGCCGTCCGCGGGGACCAGCTCCCGCAGGCGGAGGAGCGGACGCAGCACCTGGCGGTGCACCGCTTCCCACCTCTTGCGGTGGGCGCAAAGCGCCGCGCGGACCTCCTGCGCCAGTCGGTCCGGCTCCGCGGGGACGGGCACCAGGCCCGCCACCCCGCAGCGGGCTGCATCCGGCATGCGGTGGTAGGACGCCACCGCCACCACCGGGACGTGCGGGTAGTCCGTCACCAAACCGGAAAGCTCACCCAGCTCCACAACACCCGCGTCCACGGCCACCACGTCTGCCTCCCACCGCCGCAGGGCTTCTCCTACCTCGGCGAGGGAGCCCGCCTGCCGGAACACCACCCCTCCACGGTTCCCGTGCACCGGGAGGCCTGTGACCACGCAGCGGATCTGCTCCACGGTTCCCCTCGCGGCTCCGCGGAGGGAGTCTGCAAACTCCGTGCCGGGTCAGGCACTCCGCGCCCCCAACCAGCCGTCCACCACCACGTCCCCCGCGTCCACCCACTCGCCCTGTGCGAGGATGACGGCCCGGTGGACCACCGCCTCCAGCTCCCGCACGTTGCCCGGCCAGGTGTGTGCCCGCAGCCGCTGCAGGGCGGCCTCCGTGAACCCCCGGACGGGCTTGCCGGTCCGCCGCCGGTACTTCTGCACGAAGAAGTCCACCAGCAGCGGCACGTCCTCCATGCGGTCCCGCAGGGGCGGCAGGTGCAGGGACACCACGTTCAGCCGGTAGTACAGGTCCTCCCGGAACGTGCCGTCCCGTACCATCTGCTTTAGGTCCCGGTTGGTGGCGGCCACGATGCGGCAGTCCACCCGCACGGGCCGGTTGCCGCCCACCCGTTCCACCACCCGGTCCTGCAGCACGCGGAGGAGCTTCACCTGCATGCGGGGGGACATGTCGCCCACCTCGTCCAGGAACAGGGTGCCGCCCTCCGCCTGCTCGAACTTGCCCGGCCGGGAGCCCACCGCGTGGGTGTAGGCACCCTTCTCGTGGCCGAACAGCTCCGTCTCCAGCAGGGTCTCGGGGACCGCGCCGCAGTGCAGGACCACCAGCGGTCCTGAGGCCCTGCGGCTCTGGAGGTGGATGCTCCGGGCCACCAGCTCCTTGCCCGTGCCTGACTCCCCCGTGAGCAGCACCGTGGCGTCTGTAGGGGCGACGATGGACGCCACCCGCAGCACCTCCCGCATGGCGGGGGACGTGCCCACCACGCCGTCGAACCGGTACGCGGCGGCCAGTTCCGCCTGCCAGATCGCCTGCTCGCGGCGCGCCGCGCGCGCCCGGACCAGCTCCCACACCCGGCCCACCGCGGTGGACAGCCCCTCGGAGCCCGCCACCACCTCCGCGGCCCCCGCGCGGACCGCCGCCACCACCTCCGCCACCGTGGGCGCCGGAAGCGCCACCACCACCGGGACGTCCGGCAGGGCGGCCCGAAGAGCCGCCACGGAGTCCACGCGGGCGGTGACCACCGCGTCCACGCCGCCTGCCCCACCGCGCGCGTCCACAGGCCCTGCGGCCACCTCCACGCCGGCGCGCTCCAGGTGCGCCTTCAGCTCCGCCAGGGTGACGTCCACGGGCTCCGCGAAGAGGACCACCGGCCGTGCGGCCCCGCCCTCGCTTCTCGCCACGCGCAGCTGTGCCGTACTCACCGTCTCTGCGTCCGCGCACGAAATAGGGGAGTCTGCAGGTCCGGATTTGGTCTACCGGCCGGCAACTCCCCCCGAACGGGCCCGCCGTGGAGCCCAACCGGTGCGGTGCAAGTTCCGTGCCACACACCCCCCGGACGTTCCCCGAACACCGTGCTAAAGGATCCCCCTACAGCCGGAACCGTGCGGCCACCTGCTCCAGCTGCTCGGCGACCTTCGCCAGCCGCTGCGCGCCGCCCGACATCTCCTGGGTGCTGGCGGAGATCTCTTCCACCGCAGCCCCCACCTCCTCCGCGGAGGCGGAGTTGTGCTGGGCGGTCTCCAGCAGCTTGCGGACCGTGGCCTCGATCTGCTGGGCGCTGGCAGAGAGCTGCTGGGTGGCCGCAGACACGCCCTCCGTGCGGCCGGTGACGTCCGCCACGCTCCGGCGGATGCGCTGGAAGGCTTCCCCGGCCTCGTCCGCCAGGCGCGTGCCCGCCAGGACCTCCTGGCTCCCCTTGTCCATGGCCCGCACCGCCCGCTGGGTCTCCTCCTGGATCTCGCGGACGATGTCCGCGATCTGGTCCGCGGCCTGGGCAGACTCCTGGGCCAGCTTGCGGACCTCCTCCGCCACCACGGCGAATCCCCGTCCCTGGTCTCCTGCCCGCGCGGCCTCGATGGCCGCGTTCAGGGCCAGCAGGTTGGTCTGGGAAGCGATCTCCGTGATCAGCCCCACGATCCGGCCGATGTTCTTCCCCTTCTCGCCCAGCACCGACACCACCTGGGCCATCTCCTCCGCGGCGCGGCGGATCTCGCCCATGGCGTTCACCACCCGCTCCAGGCGCGCCGCCCCCTCGGAGGCGGCCTCGTTCGCCTGCTGGGCCGCCTGCGCGGTCTGGCTGGTGTTGCCGGCCACCTCCTCCAGGCTCCGGCTCACCTGCTGGACCGTCTGGGTGGTCTCCTGCACGCTGCGGGCCTGGTGCTCCGCGCCGCTGGCCACCTCCTGCACCGCCCGCGCGATCTCGGAGGCGCTGCGGGCCACCTGGTCGCTGGTGGCCGCCACCTGCCGGGAGGCGCTGGCCACCTCGCCCGCGCTGTCCCGCAGCTGCTGGACCATCTCCCGCAAGGAAGCAAGCGCGCTGTGGAGGCCCGCGGCCATCCTGCCCAGCTCGTCGCGTCCGTGCACCGCCACCTGGTGGGTCAGGTCCCCGCGGCCCAGCGCCGCCACCGCCTCCTCCACCGCCCGCACCTGCTGGGTGAGCCGTCGCGCCACGGCCCACGTGAGGGCCGCGGCCAGCCCCACGCCCGCCAGCAGCACGCCCGCGATGTTCCGCCGCAGGTCAGCGGAAAGGGCCGCCGCCCGCGCCTCCCGCGCCTTGGCCGCCTGCGCCAGCTGGTCCTCCAGCTGGTCCAGCTGTTCGCGGGCGGGGTCGAAGGTCCCGCGGACCTTCTGACGCCCCTGCTCGAGGGCGTCCGCGCTGGTCAGCAGTCCCTCCTCGTACTGGGACCGCAGGGCCCGGATCTCGTCGCCCCACGTCCGGACCCCGCTGGCGAACCCCGCCGCCAGCAGCCGGTCCCGCTCCTCCTGCAGGACCTCCTGCGCCCTGGTCGCCCGGTCCACCGCCTGGGTCAGGTTCTCGTCCACGGACTGGGAGAGCTCCTGGTACCGGGTGCGGTTGTTCGGGTCGGTCCCGAGCAAGGCGTAGAAGGCGGACAGGGCCTGGTAGGCGTCCCGGTCCGCCTGCAGCACCAGGTCCAGGGCGGCCATCTCCCGCTGGACCGCCGCCACCTCAGACCGCAGCCGGTCCACCGCCTGTAGCCCCATCCACCCTCCGGCCAGGGCCACCACCCCGAGGACACCTGCCACCGCCGCCACCTTCGCCCGCAGGGGCCAGTCTGCTACGCGGAGCCAGCGCTTCATCCGTCCACCTCCGTGCTCCGTTCGTTGTGGGCTACCTGTAGGGATCGGCAGACCCGCCGGACGGTTCAGGCCCACCTCCCACCGTGGGCGGCCCTGCAACGTGCGTGCCGCAAGACGCAAAAGGAACGCCGGCTGACACGTTTTGCACGGGCCCGGGGCCGCAGCTGCCGGGTAGGCAGCCGCCTACCGGTACGTGTCGAGGAAGCGGCCGTCCCCGGTGCCCACCACGGGTCTGAGCAGGTCGTGCAGGCGGCGGACCCGGTCCAGCAGGCGCCGGTTCAGCGCCTGCGCTTCTGCCAGCAGGGGCAGCGCCTGCGCGCGGACGGCCTGCAGCGCCGTGGCGGAAACCGGAAGGCGGTCAGCGGCGTCCATGGCGCGCTGCCGCGCCAGCAGGTGTGCCAGCACCGCCTCCCACTGGCCCCGCTGTGCCGCCTGGTGCGCCTCCTGGGACCAGCGCAGCACCTCCCGGCAGGCCTCCACGTACTGGTACGCCGGGGTCACGACACCACACCCCCCTGTGGCACCTGCCGGGCCGCCTGCGCCCACGCCTCCCGTAGCTCCGCCAGCCACCCCCGGACCTGCTCCAGCACGGCGGGGTCCTTCCTCCGCCGGGCGTCCGCGAGCCGCTCGAACATGTACCGGTACAGGCCCAGCAGACGGTGGGCGATCTCGTAGCGGAAGTCCAGGGACCCCATCAGCTCCAGCAGCACCCGCTCCGCCCGCACCACGGCCGCGTCGCCGGAGGCGGCGTCGCCCGCCCGGTACGCCCGCGCCCCCTGCTCCAGGAACCGGATGGCGCCGTCGTACAGCATCACCACCAGCTGCCCACCGGACGCGGTGGACGCGTGGAAGGACCGGTAGGCGAGCGCCGCCCGGCTCACCGGTCAGTCCCCCCGAGCCGGCGGACCTGCTGCGCCAGCCAGTCCCCCTGGCTGCGCAGCTGGCCCAGGGCCTTCTCCAGCTCCGTGAACATCCGCACCAGCTGCTCCCGCTTGCGCTCCACCCGGTCCTCCCAGCGCCCGATCTGCTGGTCGTAGGTCCGCAGCCGGCCGTTGAGGGCCTCCATGGCCACCCACACGGCGCCGTCCACCTTTGTGAGGCCGTCCGCGGTGTCCCGCATCCGCGCGCCCGCGGCCTCCAGCACCCGGCGCGCCTCCTCGAAGCGGCCCTGCAGGGCGTCGGCCAGCTTCGACTCGTCCAGGGTCAGCTTGCCGTCGCGGCCCAGCCGCACGCCGAGGTCGCTCAATCGTTTGAGGGTCTGCTCGGGGACCTCGGTTCGCAGGACCGCGTCCGGCAGCTGCGCTTGGATCCTCTGGAGGGTCCCGTCGCCCTGCAGGGCGCCCCGCTGCTTGGTCTCCGGGTCGTACCGGCCGTACTGGGTGAGGGTGTCTACGACGTCGTTGTAGGCGGCCACGAAGTCCCGCACCGCTTTCTTGACCGCCTCCAGGTCCTGCTCCACGGTCACCGTCACCGTCCCGGTGCCCGCCAGGGCCAGGGTGAGGCCCGGTAGGAGGTCGGTGACCACGTTCGAGGGCCGGTGTACGGTGACCGCGCCTGCTCCGCTCCCCAGCACCATCTCCGCGTCCTGGGCCGGGTTTACCTCGTGGGGGAAGGACAGGGTGTCCGTACCTCCCGAAAGCCCGCTGGTGTCCACGGAGACCGCACCCCCCGCACCCTGGGTCCGGGAGGTGAGCAGGAGCCGGTAGCCGCCCGTGACCTGTACCACCGCCGCGTACACCCCCGCGTCCGCCGCGTTGACCGCCGAGGCAATGCCGCTCAGGGAGTTCTGGCCCTCTGAGATCGTCACGCTGGTCGCGTTCCCGCCCACGGTAATGGTCAGCGTCCCGGTGCCGAAGGTCTGTGCGTCCTTGTCCGCATAAGTGTCGGTGCTGACCTGGTGGGCGGAGGCGAGCCGGTTCACCGTGACGGTGTAGGTACCCGGGACCGCCCCCGGGGAGGCGGAGGCCACCAGCACCTTCGTGTCGCTGCTCGTGGCTCTGGCGGCCTGGAAGGTGAGGCTGCGGGCCAGGGCCGCGGCGCGGTCTGTTAGGGTCTTGAGCTTGGTGTTGAGGGCCCGCCAGGCGGCAAGACGTGCGTTCGCCTCGCTCTTCCGGGCCTCGAGCCGACGGATGGGGGCCCGCTCGATCTCCAGGAGCCTGTTGATGACCTCCGTGGTGTTGAGCCCGGAGACCAAGCCGTCGACGCTGAACGTGGACACCGCTCTCCTCCTCGGCCCCTCCCACGCGGGGTCCGGGCCTGTCTAGTGGCTACGCAAACTCCGTGCCGCTACACCCGCACGTCCAGGCCCCCCGCACCCAGGAGGAACTCCACCACCTGGTTGGGCGGGATGGTCCGGATGGTCTCGCCGGTGCGGGTGTCGTAGATGCGGACCAGCACCCGGCCGGTGCGTTCGTCCACCACGAACTGAGCGGCCACGTCCAGGGCGGACCGAAGGCCGCTGGCCCTGCTTTCCGTCTGCCGCTCCCCGCTCCGGGCCAGGGCGCTCCGCTTTTCCGCCGGCTGCGGCTCCGGCTTCTTCGCGCTGTTCGAACTGGGCGGAGGGACCTGCATCCTCACCACCTCCCCGCCCGGGGGCGGGGCCTCGGCCCCGGGGACCGCAACCACTCCCCGGGGACCCCTTTCCTACCGGGCCCCGCCCCCGAACCCTCCGCGCTACCGCAGCAGCTGCAGCACCACCTGCGGCGCCGCGTTCGCCTGCGCCAGCATGGCGGTACCGGCCTGCAGCAGGATCTGGTTGCGGGTGAACGCCACCATCTCCTGGGCCATGTCCACGTCCCGGATCCGGGACTCGGCGGCACTCAGGTTTTCGTGCGCGACCCCCAGGTTCGCCACGGTGTGCTCGAGACGGTTCTGCACGGCGCCAAAGGACGCCCGAGCCGTGGAGACTTGCTCGATCGCTCCGTCGACAATTCCGAGCTGCTGCGCCAAAGTCAGCGTCGTAAAGTCGGTCACGTCTACCTGCGTCAGGTTGTTCGTCCCGTCTCCGAGACTGGCCGCCTGCACGTCTGCCAGGTTGACGGAGATGACTTCAGGAACGGCACCGCTCGGGCCCACCACAATGTCCACAGAACTGTTGGGCGCAGCGTTCAGCAGGGTCGTCCCGTTGAAGTTTGTGGATTGCGCGATCCGGTCCACCTCGTCGACGAGCGCGGTGATCTCCCCTTGGATCGCCTGGCGATCCTCAGTCGCGAGGGTTCCGTTCCCCGCCTGCAGCACCAGCTCGCGGACCCGCTGGAGCAGGGCATGCACCTCGTTCAGCGCGCCCTCCGCGGTCTGCACCAGGGAGATTCCGTCCTGGGCGTTGCGGATGGCCTGCGCGTAGCCCCGCACCTGGGCCCGCATCTTCTCGCTGATCGCGAGCCCCGCGGCGTCGTCCGCGGCCCGGTTGATCCGGAAGCCGCTACTGAGCCTTTCCAGCGACTTGCTCAACGCGTTGTCCGTGGCCACCAGGTTCCGGTGGGCGTTGAGCGCGGCGATGTTCTGGTTGATCCTCAGTCCCATGACCTTCC
>FWWL01002479.1_pt1 | contig 38106 bp, 41 predicted proteins | sample 2228331 | NCBI WGS metagenome assembly FWWL01 (sample SAMEA103939775, study PRJEB20133) | metagenome
TCGGCGGGCGGATAGGGAGTTGGATGAGGCGGTGTGGGTGACGGAGGGGGCGGTGCGTTGGTATGTGGGGGGTGGTCAGTTGTGTAAGGAATGGGGGAGGCCGTCGGTGCGGTTGGTGGGGCGTGGGTTGCGTCGGTATCGTTCCAAGCGGGGCTAATAGCAGAGCCAGCGGGTATACTCCTTGCTTAGGTAGATGTTGGGACGAGTGTGGCGGTTGCTGGTGGGCGAGCCTTTGCCGACTCGCCGTGTACGGCATGAACGCCTGCCTGTTCTGCTGGCGCTGCCCGTATTTGCTTCGGACGCGCTTTCTTCGTCCGCCTATGCCACCGAAGAGATGGTGATGGTGTTGTGGGCGGCAGGCACAGCGGGCTTATCGCTGGCATTCCCCATCTCGTTGGCAGTGGTGGCGCTGCTGTTTATTGTTATCCTTTCGTATCGGCAGACAGTGCACGCCTACCCGCAGGGTGGCGGCGCGTTCAATGTGGCGCATGAGAATCTGGGTGTGTTCTGGGGGTTGTTGGCAGCGGCTGCACTGTTGGTGGGGTACCTCCTGACCGTTGCGGTGAGCATCGCGGCGGGCGTGAACGCGATTGTGTCGGCAATCCCTGCACTGTTGCCCTACCGTGTGCCACTGAATGTGCTGTTTATCGCCTTTATGACGCTGATTAACCTGCGAGGGGTGCGTGAGTCGGGCGCGGTGTTCGGACCGCCCACCTACGGCTTTGTGCTAACCTTTGCCCTTCTCATCCTGCTGGGCTTGTGGCGCGGTTTTACAGGCGAGATTCAGCCTGCCCCTTATCCCCCCTACTTTGGGGAGTCAGCGACGCTCGGCTTTATGCTGGTGCTGATGGCATTTGCGCGAGGGTGCTCTGCACTGACAGGTGTGGAGGCGATTGCTGATGGGGTACAGGCGTTCAAACCGCCCGAATCGCGCAACGCGGCGACCACGCTGATGCTGTTGGCGATTATCCTGTCGGGGTTGGTGATGGGCATTACCTGCACGGCGTCCCATTTCCACATCGTGCCGCGCGTGGAAAATGGCGAGATTGTGGAGACGCTCACCTCACGCCTTGCACGCACCGTGCTGGAGGGCACGCCCTTTGAGTGGTTCTACTATGTGGTGCAGACTGCCACGATGGCGATTCTGGTGCTGGCAGCGAACACCGCTTATGCTGACTTTCCGCGCCTGAGTTCGATTCTTGCCAACGCGCGGTACGCCCCGCGTCAGTTAGCCAATCTGGGCGACCGCCTCGTGTTCAATAATGGCATCCTGCTGTTGGGCATTCTGTCGGCGTTGCTGGTGATTTACTTTCGGGGCGATACCCACGCGCTCATCCCGCTCTATGCGGTAGGCGTGTTCATCTCCTTCACACTGTCGCAAGCGGGCATGGCGCGCCGCTTCCTGCGCTTGCGCCCATCCTTCTGGCAGCTCAAAATGCTTATTAACGGTTTCGGCTCTGCCGTGACCTGCCTCGTGTTTCTCACTCAGCTCATCGTGAATTTCCGCTATGGCGCATGGATTACGCTGGTCGCGATTGGGGTGCTGATTTATCTGATGTATCGGGTGCATGGGCACTACATGGACTTGCGCGTGCAGTTGCGTCCGGAGGGTTATCAAAAGCCCTCGGGCGCGTACCGCCATCGGGTACTAATACTGGTGCCCAGCGTGCATCGAGGTGTCCTACAGGCGCTGGACTATGCCCGTCAGATTGCCCCGCCAGAGCAGATTGAAGCCCTGCATGTGAATGTCGACCCGCGCCCACCCGCAATCTATCGGCGCATCCTGCGCCGTACCAAAAGCGAGGAAGCCACGCTCCAGCTGGTCACGCCAGCCGCTGAGAAACTTCGGCGCGAATGGCAGCAATATGTGCCCGACATCCCACTCAAAATTATCGATTCGGAGCACCGCTCGCTCATCGAACCGATAGAGGACTACATCGATGAGCTGATCGATCATGAGAATTTAGACCAGCTCACCGTGATTATTCCGGAGTTCTATCCGAAGCGGTGGTGGCACCACCTGTTGCATAATCAGTCGGCGTGGATCTTGCGCCTGGCACTGATGCGCAAGCCGAAGGTGGTGGTCACGACCGTGCGCTACTTTCTGGAGCGCTGAAGCCTGTGGCACGGGCGTCTCGCCCGTGCAAAGCGTGGCTGGGGCATCCTGCCCATCAAGTAGCACGGGCGTCTCGCCCGTGAAGTCTGAAACGCTGAAGGAAAACAGCGCCATGCGGACTATCTTAATGGCATATCGGGATACGGAGGAGGACAAGCGTGTCCTGCGCTGGCTCTGCCGAATCGTTAAGCAGAGTCGGGCGAATCTGCGTCTGGTGTATGTGCTCACCGTGCCCTTCACGGAACAGATAGACACACCTGAGCCGGAGGGATTGCACGAGGCGGAACAGATATTGCTGGCGGGCGAGCGCATCGCCGAGCGTGAAGGAGTGATTGTCGCGGCGGACATTGTGCAGGCGCGCGATGTGGGTAGCGGGCTGGTGAGCGAGGCGGAGGAGCTGGAGGCGAGCATGCTGGTGATGGCGGACCGTCGCCACCTCCTGCCTCTGGAGAACCCACTGGGCTACGGCACGGTCGCTTATGTGCTACACCATGCGCCCTGCCCCGTGTGGGTCTGCTATATGCCTCTCACAGGCAGTGAGTAGCACGGGCGTCCCGCCCGTGTTCTGCTTGGGCGAGACGCCCAAGCCACACCAAAGTAGCACGGGCGTCCCGCCCGTGTTCTGCTTGGGCGAGACGCCCAAGCCACACCAAAGTAGCACGGGCGTCCCGCCCGTGTTCTGCTTGGGCGAGACGCCCAAGCCACACCAAAGTAGCACGGGCGTCCCGCCCGTGTTCTGCTTGGGCGAGATGCCCAAGCCACAATTTGTAGCACGGAGGTCAACCTATGGAAGGCATAAGCACTCTCATGGAGACACAGCTGCCCCTGCCCCTGCACGCGCGGGGCAAGGTGCGGGACACTTATCGCCTCGACGATGCCCTGCTGATGGTCACCACCGATCGCCTCTCGGCGTTCGATGTGGTTCTGCCGACACCCATTCCCGATAAGGGGCGCGTGCTGACGGGCTTGAGCACATTCTGGTTCCGTCGATTCGAACCGTGGATGGCGCATCACCTTATCAGCACGGACTGGGACGCGATAGCCGACGCACTGCGCGGGGCGGGCATCCCCAATGTGGAGACCTATCGCCCACTGTTGGAGGGGCGCACGATGCTGGTTAAGCGGGCACAACCGTTCCCTGTGGAGTGCGTGGTGCGCGGCTACCTTGCTGGCTCGCTCTGGAAGGAGTATGTGGACGCAGGCGGCGTCACGAGCGACACGCCCGTCGTCCTGCACGGCATCCGATTACCAGGCGGATTGCGCGAGTCGGAGCGCCTGCCTGAGCCAATCTTTACCCCCGCGACCAAAGCCCAAGTCGGGCACGATGAGAACATCTCCTTCGAGCGGATGGCGCAGATGATTGGCGAGGAGCAGGCGATCCGGCTACGCGAGCTGAGCCTGCGTCTCTATCTGGAAGCCGTCGAATATGCTCTGCCACGCGGTATTATCATCGCTGACACCAAGTTCGAGTTCGGGCTGGACAGTGAGGGGCGCATTTTACTAATCGACGAGGTGCTTACGCCCGACTCGTCGCGCTTCTGGGACGCCACGCTTTATCAGCCCGGCCGCTCCCAGCCCAGTTATGATAAGCAGTTCGTGCGCGACTATCTTGAATCGATTGGCTGGAACAAGCAGCCGCCCGCGCCACCCCTGCCGCCCGAGATTGTGCAGAAGACCGCCGAGAAATATCGCGAGGCGTATACCCGCTTGACAGGCATGGCGCGGGCATAAGGTCAAGGCATGCGGAACATCACCAGTGCTTCGAAGACCTTATCCTGCACTTGGCGCAGCACGCGCAGGCGCACGGTCTGACCGCTTTTGATGCCCTGAATCGCCTGCTCGAAGTCGCTGGGCGAGTTGATGGGCTTGTCGTTGACGGCGATAATTAGGTCGCCCACCTGAAGCCCGCCTTCGACGGCAGGGCTGTCGCGGTCGACCTCCGTCACAAACGCGCCCTGCTGACGATTGAGCACCTTGCTTACATCGTCGGGGACGCGCCCTACCCGAATGCCCAGCTTATCGAGCGTGGTTTGCGCCCCAACCTCTGCCTTGCCGCGCACGGGAGGCGATTTGACATCCTCAGGGTGCGTGCCCAGGGTTGCCGAGACGGTGAGCGTGCGCCCGCCACGCACAATCTTGAAGCGTGCGGGGGCGTTCGGACCCTTCTCGGCAATCATGTCGCGCAGGGCGACTTGGTCTTCGACAGGCTTACCGTCCATCTCAACAATCACATCGCCCGCCTGAATGCCCGCTTTATCGGCGGGCGAGCCGCGCTCGACCTGCATCACCAGCGCGCCACGCTCCACCTTCAGCTCCTGCTTCATCTCAGGCGTTAGGTCATCGAGCGCCACGCCGAGATAGCCCCGCACATAGGAGCCTTTCTCGATGAGCTGGCGCACGACCGCCTTCGCCCGATTGATGGGGATGGCGAAGCCGATGCCCACATTGCCGCCCATAAACCCGCTCACGATGGCGGTGTTGATGCCAATCACCTCGCCGCGTGTGTTGACCAGCGGACCGCCGGAGTTGCCACCGTTAATTGCTGCGTCGGTCTGAATCAGGTCGGGATAGAAGCGGGGCATGTCGGCACCGCCGATGACCTCACGCCGACCGACCGCGCTCACGATGCCCATCGTGACGGTCTTCTCCAGCCCGAACGGACTGCCGAAGGCGAACACAATCTGACCGGGCTTCACAGTGGACGAATCGCCCAGCACCGCGGTGGGCAGATTCTTGCGTTCCACCTTCACCAGCGCAATGTCCACATTCGGGGCACGCAGTACCGTGCCGTTCGCCTTGCTGCCGTCCGCAAAGGTGACCTCCACCTCATCCGCACCGCTGACCACATGGTCGTTCGTCAGGATGTAGCCGTCGCTGCAGATGATGACCCCGGAGCCTTCCCCGCGAATCACGCGGGGTGGCACGATGTCGATTCGGGGTAGTTCGTCATCGGGGAAGCCAAAGCCTCGGAAAAACTGACGCAGGTCGTCATCACCCTGAATACGCACTTGCGGGAGTCGCTTCTTCACCTTGATATGCACCACTGTAGGCTGAACGGTTTCGACAAGGCGCGCGAGCGCAGATTCAAGGCTGACCAGTGTGGTGCGCTCCTGCGGAGTGAAGGAGACCGCGGCTAAACGCTCCTGCGCAATCGCGCCCAGTGGCGAACGCAGCGCCAGCATAATGCCAGCGCTTAGTACAACAGCGAGACCCAGTATCAACCACCATCGTTTCATCCTGCTTTACCTCCTTATTTCAGCATTGTCGGACCTGTCAGACCTGCCGGACAGGTCGGATAGGGCTGAGCCGCCCGAATTCTTATCGGGACAGTATCTCGAAAGTGGGCTGTAGCGTGCCCGTAGTGCCCCAGTCATTCTCGACGACAGGTATAAAAGTCGGGTTCGGTGCAAACGGACTGGGCGATTCCGACAAAGGAAACACTACGGGGTTATGGGCGGGTATAGAGGGCGAATGGGTTAGTGGAAGAGGTTCGGAGCGTCTGAAGGAAGGAAAGAGAAAAGTGCGTTTGGGTGAGGAATTGATGAGCGGAGCGGTCAAAGTGTCACTTTGGAGGGAGCGCACGGGGCTACTTTCGTCGCCTGGGGTGAACCACATCACCAGCGCGACGGCAACCGCGCCCCAGGCGTATCGCCACCAGCGCGTATAAGGGCGCGTGCGCCGTGCTTCACGCTGAACCGCTCGATGCTCCCAAATACGCTTCAGAATCACCTCCTCCCCACGAACGGGCACAATGGTCGGTAAACATTGCATAAGCCCCTTCACCTGTCGTAGGGTCTCATACTCTGCCGAACATTCCATGCAACACTCTATATGCGCGCGAATCCGCTGCTGTTCTGCTCCCGTCAACTCCATATCGATATACGCTGAAAGGTGAGACTGCACATAGCGACAGTTCATTTCAAATCACCTCGCTTGAAGAGTTCAGGGTGTCGCTTCAGCAGGTAGTCCCGCAATTGCTTGCGCCCACGATGGATGCGCGAGCGCACCGTGCCGATAGAGGTGCGCATTATTTCGGCAATCTCCTCGTAGGAATGCCCTTCGATATCCGCCAGCACGACGGCGGTGCGGAAATCGGGCGCCAGATGCTGGAGCCCCTCATGGATAGCGTCGATATACTCCTTGTCGAGCGCAATCTCCAGCGGGCTAAGTCCTGGATCGGGCAGTTCGAGCATGGTGCTCTCCTCGCCCTCTTCGGTCTGCAGCGGCTCATCCAGCGAAACGGTCTTCAGCCGCCCACGCCGACGGTACTCATCGATATAGAGGTTGGTCATGATGCGGCTGAGCCAGTTCATGAAGGGCATACTGCGGTCATAGCGGTCAAAAAAGCGGTAGGCGCGCAGGAAAGCGTCCTGCACCAGATCCTCCGCATCGGCGGCGTTTCCAGTGAGGCGGTAAGCAAGGTTATACGCCTGGCGGTAATGACGGCGCACCAGTTCGTCGAACTCGCGCTGGATCTCGTCTTCCATGCATTTCGCTGCCGCCGTAGAGACCATTCCCGCCTCCATCACAGGGATTATACGGCGGTGGATAGCGAGAAGTTCCCATCAGCGGCTCCGCTTCCCTCCTCGTATCACTTAGACGCCTTAAAAGCATACCATGTTTCTTCATCTTCGGAACCCTCCACAGCGACTGACCTCGTAGCGATAGACCTCTGCCAGTCCCCGATAGGGGTTCGTCTCCCAAGCGCGTTTGAGCTTCGCGATAGCGAACTTGAGCGTCTTCGCCACCGCCTGCTTTGAGATGCGCAGCTTCTTGCCAATCTCTTGCAGGGTCCAGCCGCACAGGTACTGCTCGCATACATAGCGCTGGCGCGGGGTCAGCTCGGCACGGTCGAGCATCGCCTGAATCTCGACCCGCTCGAAATATTCGATGGCGGCTTGTGGGGTCGCTATATGCTCGCCCAGCTGCGTGTGGCGACGACGGTGGCGGCGCAACTTGCGCTCGAACGAATCTTCGCGCGTGAACGGGTACTCCCCGTTGCGCTCCGACGCAATCACGAACTCCCGCTCCATCGGTTCCTTCTGTTCCATCGCCAAGACCTCCATTACTCAAGGACAAGTAGTAGACATTTGTCTACCACATGCACGACAGGATTCCTGCAAGAGATAGGGAAAAGACTTGCTGTGAGCGAGAAAAAGAGTTTGCAGGAGATTTACGCGCCCAATAGCACCTGCTATGGCTGCGGACCCGCGAACCCGTACGGGTTGCGCCTCCGAAGCATCGCGCAGGGCGACGAGGTGGTGGCAGAATGGCAGCCACAGCCGCACTACGAGGCGTTTCCAGGGGCACTCAATGGCGGAGTGATTGGCACGCTGTTGGACTGCCACTGCAATTGGACGGCTGCCTATCACTTGATGAAGACACGGGGGCTGGAGCGTCCGCCCGCGACCGTCACGGCGGAATATCATGTTCGTCTTCTGCGTCCCACGCCGACCGACGCGCCCGTGCGCCTTATCGCTCGCCCTGTGCAGAGCGAGGGCAATCGTGTGGTGGTGGAGGGCGAGCTTATCGCTGGCGGGCAGGTGTGCGCCATCTGTCGAGGCGTGTTCGTGGCGGTGTCGCCAGGGCATCCCGCGTATCATCGGTGGGATTAGTCGCCACTTTTCGGGGTGATAGAGCGTATAATCTATTATGGAGGCAAGTAGCACGGGCGTCCCGCCCGTGAAGCCCTGGGCTGTAGCGCGGGTGTCTCGCCCGTGAAGCGCACTGAGTGACGAAGCGCATTATTCGGGAGGCACAGGATGACAATCCATCGCTTGATGTATTGGCTGTTTGTCGCCGTGGGGATGGTGTTGTTTGCCACGGTGGGCTTCCTGCTAACCGATTCCTTCCTGCGGTTTGTAAGTCAGCGTTGGGGTGAGGATGTGATGCTCTCGCCTTTGTGGACACGCATTGGCTTCACCACCGCAGGACTGCTGATGGGCATTCTGGTGGGCAATCACGGCTTCGAACTGCTTTCGCGAGTCGCTCAGCATCTGGAGGAGGCGGAACCCGACGAGAAACTTGCTATCGGGCTGGGACTGCTGTCCGCCGCGGTGATTACCTTCGCGCTCTATCCTCTGCTGTTCGCGATAGGCGGTAATCGGCTGGGCTGGGCGCTCACCCTGCTCGCGTTCGTGGTGTTGGTCTATCTCAGCGTCGTCAGTTTCCTAAGCATGAAGGAGTACCTGCCTCTCACCGCGCAGATGGCGCGCCGTTCACGCGGGATCAAGGTGCTGGACACCAGCGTGATTATTGATGGGCGCATTCGCGACATCTGGCGTTCGGGCTTCCTGGAGGGGCGGCTCTATGTGCCCGGCTTCGTGCTGGATGAGCTTCAGTATATTGCCGATTCGGAAGACCCACTGCGCCGTGCGCGGGGCAGGCGCGGACTCGATGTGCTGAAGCAACTTCAAGGAGAAGCCGATTTGGAGGTACGCACGCATGACCGCCTCGCCCCACCCGCCAGCGACGGGGTGGACGGACGGCTGGTGCGCCTCGCCAAAGCCTTGCGAGCGGACATCATCACCAACGATTACAACCTGAACCGCGTGGCGGAACTGCAGGGCGTGCGCGTGCTCAACATCAACGAGCTGGCGGAAGCGGTGCGCATCCATGTCCTGCCCGGCGAGGAATTGACGGTGACCCCCATCCGCGAGGGGCAGGAACCCGAACAGGGCATCGCCTATCTGGAAGACGGCACGATGGTCGTCGTGGAGGGCGGACGCGCCTACCTCAATCAAGCCATCGATGTGGTCGTCACCAGCGTATTGCAGTCGGCGCGAGGCAAGATGCTGTTTGCCGAGCCGAAAGAGTGGAGCGATTCGGTGGAGGGTGGCGGTGAATACGGTACACGCGCTCATCGTGGCAGCCGGAAGGGGCGTCCGATACGGTAGCACAGGCGTCCCGCCCGTGCAGTCCTTGCTTGGGCGAGACGCCCAAGCCACGAGTAGCACGGGCGTCCCGCCCGTGGACCGTAGCACGGACAAGCTCTGGCAGACCCTGCTCGGCAAACCGCTCTGGTGGCACGCCGTCTGGCGACTGCTGAGCCATCCCCAAGTGGCTGGCGCCACGCTCGTCGTCGCGCCCGGCGACGAACCGCGCTTCGAAACCGTACTGGCTTCCTTCCCCCTTTATAGCACAGGCTTCAGTAGCACGGGCGTCCCGCCCGTGCCAAGCAGCTTGGGCGTCCCGCCCATCAAGCCGATCCAGGTGCGCGGAGTCGGCGGCACCACCCGCCAGCAGAGCGTGCGCAATGGGCTGAACCTCATCCCAACCGAGGCGGAATGGGTCGCAGTTCACGATGCAGCGCGCCCGCTCCTCTCCCAAGCATTACTCGATCGCCTGTTCGCTTGCGCCCGCGAGCACGGCTCAGCCATCCCCGTATTGCCTCTCTATGACACCCTCAAACGCCTTGCTCCCTCCGATGGGGAGGGTACGAGTGAAGATTCCACACAGGTGGAGGAGACCATTTCACGCGAACGCCTCTATCGCGCCCAGACGCCACAAGTGTTTCGTGCCGATTGGCTCCGCGACGCCCATCAGCGCGCTGTTGACGCCGGCTACGAGACCGCAACAGACGATGCCAGCCTGCTGGAATGGGCAGGCTACCCTGTCCACACCATCCCCGGCGACCCATTCAACATCAAAGTCACCACCCCAGAGGATTACGCGATGCTCCAGCGCCTGATGGAGACCCCTATGCAAATCCGCACCGGAATCGGGTATGATATACACCCCCTCGTGGAAGGGCGCAAACTGATTCTCGGAGGAGTGCAAATCGAACACAGGCTGGGTCTAAAGGGGCATTCGGATGCCGATGTGGTGCTCCATGCCATTTGCGACGCCCTGCTGGGCGCCGCCGCGCTGGGCGACATCGGGCAACACTTCCCAAACACCGACCCGCGCTGGCAGGATGTCAGTAGTCTCGAACTTCTTCAGCAAGTGAATCGGATGCTCACCGAGCGCGGCTGGCAGATTGCCCACCTCGATGCGACCGTGCTGGCGGAAGCCCCCAAACTGGCACCCTATTTCCCTGCGATGCGTGCCTGCATTGCCGAAACGCTCGGCATCCACCCAGAGCAGATTAGCCTGAAGGCGACCACAAACGAGGGCATGGACGCCGTCGGACAACAACGCGCGATTGCCTGCTACGCCGTCGCCACTGTCCAGCGCCCTGACCCGCATAATCTCTGAACAGGAGGAACCGCCATGGCAAAGCGCAAGCGCAAAGAAGCTGAAATCGGCGAAATTACTATTCGCAGCCCGCACGACGAGCTACCCGCAGACGCGAAAGCCTATATCGAGCGCAAACTGCATAAACTCACCCGATTCTTTCATCGCATCCTGTGGATCGAGGTCACGCACCAGCACCAACGCGGACAGCACATCGTGTCCATCCATCTGGAGAGCGCGGATGGACACCGCTTTCACTATGAGGAGCGTGCTGCTGAGCTGCGCCTGGCAGTGGACGCGGCGGTGCAGGGGCTGGAGCATCAACTCGCCCGCTACAAGGAACGACTGCAACGCGGCACCAATCGGCTGACGCGCGAGGCACTGGGCGCACTCGCGCCCATGAGTAGCCCCGAATCGACCGAAGCCAATCCAGAGGTGGTGCGCACACGCCAAATCAGTCTGAAACCGATGCCAGCCGAAGAGGCACTCCTGCAGGCAGAGCTGGAGCAGGAGCCGTTCTATGTGTTCTACGATAGCGATTCGGACCGCCTCTGCCTCCTGGTGCGCCTCCAGCCGGGCAGATATGAACTGCGCGAGTACACCGTGTAGGTGAAGGCTTTATGAGCAAGATTCTCAAGCCACCTAACATCCCTGCCCAAAATTGAATAGCACCAGTAAGAGGTCGGCGTCATCCACAACGCCATCGCCGCTCAGGTCTTCGGGCAGGTCGCCGATTTGCCCGAAGGCGAACAGCACAGCCAACAGATCGGCATCGTCGATACAGTCATCGCCGTTCACATCACCCAGCACGAGCCTCATGCGCAAGTAGGGGTCGATGGTGTCGCCGCCAGGGATGAGCACCTGTCGGAAGGTGCGCGACAGCGCGCCCTGCGGCTTGACCCGAACCTGCCAAACGGGCAGGTAGAAACCAGCATCGCCAAAAAAGGCGAACCCATTTGCAGGGTCGAGATGAACCCGCCATACACCATCCGCATCGGCGCGAAGGGGGAAGGCATGAGCCAAACCCGACAGGGGGTTCACAACCTGCACTTCGACGGGGCGCCCCGCCCCATGGTTCTCCAGCAGCCCAATCAGCAAGGGCGCCTCTGCCTCTTGATGCGCGAAACGAAGCAAGGTCAGCGGCTCCCGCCCAAATTGCATATCCAATGCGCCATAGAAAAAGCGATCTGGCGGCACATCCGCTGGAAGCGTCAGATCAAACTGCTGGGAGGCACCCACTGGAAGCGCAAGCTGAGTGACAAAATCGGGCGTAAACTGCTCATACCAATTGGCTAACTCCGGTCCGCAGGGCAATAAGCGCTCACCACGCAAATAAAGCAAGAGCACCCCCGAGAAGGGCACACTACCGCAGTTGGTGATGCGGAAGCGCACAATACGCGGACCATCGGCGATGCGCAAAGAGGGCAGGAACTGCCAGCAGGCGGACGGTCGCGGAATCTGGGCAGTGTCGCGCTCCCAGTGCAGTCCGAAAGTGCCGACCACGCCCCCGTTCCACTGCGCACCCTCATCACAAATCGTCCAGTAAGTGCCAGGGATGGCACCCTCCGCATCAATCTGGCGATCCACATTGCCCACAAAGAAATGGTCGAGATGGGGAGGCGAAGGCATCGGCGCGGGCGGATATTGTGCCCGGTCGCGCAACACGCCCTCCGAATCGGTGGTGGTAATGTCGTAGTACAAGGTAGGGATGGGAAGCCCAACACGGAACCGCAGGCGCATCGGCTCCTGCATGCCCCCGCCCGGCGTCGGCACACTCACTTGCTGGGTCTGCTTCGAATCGGCGGGCACATTCAGCGATTGCAAAATCTTAACGCGCACCACATATTCCTTGCTCTCGGTTCCCTGCACCACGCGAAATTGAACATAAAAATCCTCGACGGGGGTCTTGGTGTTCATTTTGAAGCGGAAGGTGCGACTGCCGCCCGGCGGAATACGGTCACGGTCACTGTTCGCCTCAAAACGAAGGGCAAAGGGAATAGCGTCCCACGGCACATCCGGGTAAGCTGCCCAGCCACCGGGCACCCAGGTCGCCTGGAGCACATTCGCCGTTGTGTAAAGCACATGGAGCTGGTCCACTGCCCAGCCCGAAGGGTTATTGTTGACCGCCTGCAATTGGTACTCGGGAACATTAGGGTTGAACAGGCTGAGCGTGATCGACACACTCTCCTGGGCGAACGCCTCCACCCACAACACTATCGCGATAATCCCGATAAAGCACCCTTTCCTGCCGTTCACAGTCATGATAAGTCTCCTCGCATGGATTATACCATAACATCCCCCTCCTTCGCTTGAAGGAGGGGGATTGGCAGGCACGGCAGGGCAGGTTAGCACCCTTGACCGAAGTTGAACAGCACAATTAGCAGATCGGCGTCATCCACAACGCCATCGCCGTTCACATCTTCAGGTAGGTCGCCGGTTTGCCCGAAGGCGAACAGCACAGCCAGCAGGTCGGCATCATCCACACAGCCATCGCCGTTCACATCGCCTGGAGGCGGCGGTGTCTGCCCCCCTTCGCCTCCACCGCCCATCTCGATCTGCTCCAGTATCCAGCCAGGAGGCACTTCAACGGGCAGGTCAAAGGTGGGGGGTACGGGGATCTCAGGAGGAACGGGCTCACCCACTTCGGGCCATTCCAGATCGGAAAACTCCCCTGAGTTTTCCGATTCGGTCACGATGCCGTTCTCATAGCGCAGGATGAGCCGCGACTCCTCGCCGTCAAGGCTCTGTTTGAGAAGCGTGATATATCCTCTGTCGGGGTTTTGCGCGATGAGCATCGCGCTGTCTCCCCAGTCGTCACCGTCCACATCCTGGTATTCCCAACCGAAGCCGCTCGATTCCAGTTCGAACAGCGTCACAGTGGATGTCTCACCTGTTTCCGGGTTGAGCAGGTGGACGATCACGGGGTCCCGGTTGAGCGCGCTGCTCCCGTTTATCGAATCGTTCAGTGCGGGCTGCCACTGGATGACGCCATTCGCATCAGGCTGGCCACACAGAATCACAATACTCGACCGCGCAACCGCCCTCGCGCCATATCCTCGGCAGCGCACGCAGACCCTCCCAAAGACCTCATGAAATCCCTGAATGCAGGGCATGCCCGGAATCTGGTCCACCTGAAACTGTGCGCAGGCGAGGGCACCAGCACAAAGTTCCCCCGTGGGCCCAAACAAGGACACATCGGCGCATTTGATGTCACCACTGGGAACCCCGTAGTTCTGCAAGCCTGCGTTGATGCTGGTGGTGAGAGGCGGCCAGGCTTGTGCCTGTGTAAACCAGTTCCACTGCACCGCCACCACAGGGCAGCCCGGCAGGCACACCATGAAGTTGTGCCGCGTTCTGAACAAAATAAGCGGATTACAGTCCTGCGCCACTGATGGCGCACTGAGCAGCGCAACAAGCGCGCTTACGACAAGCCCGATACTCCAAAGGTTCCGTCTCATCATCGTTTGACCTCCATTCTGGATTTGGGGAGGTGCGCAGTGTGCCCTGCGCACTTCCCACTTAATTTAATGCAGGGAAACCCCCAAATGTACCCATGGCGAGGCATTTTCGAGCCAGAAATCGCCCAAATCAGGGTGCACCCGCTCTGTTAATAATCCATCCGCACCCGATTAACCCTGTACATTTACCAGATGTTGCAGGTAGGTGCGGAGTCGCTCGCGGGCATGCTGGCGGGCGCGAATGACCGCGCGGGGGGTCAAATTCAACAGCTGTGCAATCTCGCGATCACGCAGAGGCGCTCGCTGTGCCAGCATCGGCAACGCCGCGCACTCCAGATGGCGCTGGAGCGGGGCACCACCTGCCTCCAGTAGGGTCTCCGCGAGGTCGGCTTCCAGATGGAGCAGGAACGCCAGCGCATGATGGCGCGGCATGCTCATTAACCCCTGCACAATCGCCTGAGTGCACACGGAGTCCGCGGCTTCGCCCGCATCCGCCATCGAGGCGGACTGAAGGCTATCGGGGGGCAGCTCCTCCAGCGAGACCTCCATATGTTGCTGGGTGCGGAAGCGGCAGTAGATTCGATATGCCACCCGCTCGATATACGCCATCAGGCATGGCTCCCAATCCTTCGCGCCCTCGGGCACCCGAAAGCGAAGCACCGCAATCAGCACCTCGCTCAGAATGTCCTCCATATCATCCTGGTTCAGGGGGCAGATGCTGGCATTGTTCCAGTGCGTCAGCCAGCCCCATGCGTGGGTACGGGCAAACTGGAGCAGTTGCTCGGTCAGTCGCTCCTGCCACACTTCTTCGAACGCCTTCGCATCGTATCCCGTTTGTACCATCATCGTCGTCGCACCTCCGTCAGAGGCTCTGGCGGAAGTGTACGACAGGGCACTGAAAACGCACTGAAAAAGGACTGAAACCGTCAGCGAGCGGGTATAATCACCTCCGACGATGGAACGGAGATTGACGGTGCGTGCACTTCTGTTTGATATCGATGGCACGCTGATCGATACAGTGGAGCTAATTACGCAGGCTTTGAACTATACTTATCGCAAGCATCTGGGCATCGAATTGCCCCAAGAGGAGTTGAGACGATTGATCGGGCTGCCGTTGAAGGTGCAGATGCATTATCTGGACGAGCGCGTGGCGCACCCAATAGACCATGAGGCGATGGAAGCGGATGAAATGGACTACTACGAAAGGCATCGCCATCTGGAGCGGGTTCTGCCCGAAGTGGTGGAGGCGGTGCGCGAGGCGCATCGGCGGGGCTATCGCATAGCGCTGGTCACCTCCAAGAACCGCATGGAACTCCAGTATGTGCTGCCGCGCTTGAGCTTGAATTCGGCAGTGGACGCTATCATCTCAGCGGACGATTCGCCACGCCCCAAACCTGCGCCCGACCCTGTGCTGACCGCGCTGAAACGCTTGCAGGTGCAACCGAGGGAGGCGGTCTTTATTGGCGACACAGTGTTTGACATCGCCTGCGGGCGCGCAGCAGGTGTGCAGGTGGGCGCGGTCGGTTGGGGAGCGCATCTGCCACAGGACTTGAAAGCAGCCCAGCCCGATTACTATTTCGAAACACCCACCGATCTGCTGAACTGGGTTCGACAGTTGCGGAAACGGAACAGCGATGGCAAAGCGCAAGAAGACGATTTCAGCCGAAGAGCCAGCGATCACCCAGCCTATCGAACCTGAACCGAGCGAGAAGCCAAAGCGTCGTCGACGAAAGAAGGCGGAAGCCGCCCCTGCGGCGGAACCTATCGAACAGGCGGTGATCGAGCAGGAGCCTCAGCCGCCCCCTTCGGGGGGAACGCCCGAGGCGGAACTGAGCGCGCCCGTGCAGGAGACGCCCGCACGCAAGCGACGCACGCGCCAACGCAAAGCGGAAGGGGAACCAGCACCCGCAGAAACGCTGATAGGCGAAGCGCCCACGCTTCAGGGCGATGGCGTCGCAGCGCCACCCGCACCCCCAGAGATTGTGATTCGCCACCCGCTGGCGCGGGTGCAGTTCGAGCGGGGCGTGCCTCGAATCTGCTTTGGCGAGCGGACCCTGCGCCCCCTCCTCTTTTTCGGCAACCCGCACACACCAGAAGCCGCCACGCGCGTGCACCAGCAGATGAGGCTCGCCAGCGAAGCGGGCATCCACCTCTTTGCCTTGCTGGCTGTCCTCCCTGCCCGCGCCACAGGCGCCATCGAAGCGTTCGATACCATCCGCTACTGGACCAGTTTGGCACGCGAGATAAACCCCGACGCGCTCCTGCTTTGGCGTATCGTGCCCGCGCCCGTCGGCAATTGGCAGAAGGAGTTCCCCGAAGCGGTGATTCGCTTTTCCGACGGCACAATCGGCGGACCGTCGGTGTGTGCCGACCGCTGGTGGGACATCGTGCAGACGCAACTGACGGAACTGGTGCGCCTCGTGGAGCAGGAAGAGGAGGGCGCCCATACGCTCGGCTATCATCTGGACTGGGGCGAGTGGTTCCTGCCCGAATCGGGCGGCTACGATACGAGCGAGTCCGCGGTGCAAGCGTTCCGCGAGTGGCTACGACGCCACTTCCGCAACGACACCGTCAGCCTGCGCGTTGGCTGGTTCAGCGGCGAGGTCAGCTTCAGCACCGCGACCATCCCACCCTTCATCCCGAACGCGCCCCTGACCAAACGCCAACTGTACGACCCCCGCCGCGAGGGACGCTGGATCGACTACCATCAATTCATTGCCGATGCGACCGCTCGCCGCATTCTGAGCCTGGCGCAAGCCGTCAAGGAGGCGTGCCACCGACGCTGTCTGGTGGGCGCGTCGTATGGCTATGTGCTGGAGTGGCGTCATCCCTATGCGGGTCATCTCGCGCTGGGCATGTTGCTCCAGAGCGACGAGATCGATTTCCTCTCCGCACCCATCACCTATGCCGACCGTTTGCCCGGCGGCACGGGCGCATTCCCGCTCCCCGTGGAATCGCTGCACCTGCACCAGAAGCTCTTCCTCTCGGAAGAGGATTATCGCACCCCGTTCGGCAGGGTGACGCGGTTAGACCAGCCGGCAACGGAGCATTCGCTGATGCCGGGCGCGGGGAGCGAGGAGGACTATAACCCGCCGTTGCGCTCCGCGGACGCGGTGGCACAGGTGCAGACCCGCTCTGCCCTCCAAGCCCTGGTGCACGGCTTTGGCTCCGCATGGATGGACCTCTGGGGCGAAGGCTGGCTAATACACTCGTCGGTCTGGGAGCGTCTATCAGGCTTGCAGACGCTGTGGGAACTGCGTGAACGCATCGGGCAGACCGAACCAGACCTCGCTGTGCTGATTGACCCAACGAGCCTGAGCTATGTGCGGGTCGGCTCACCGCTCATCCATCAGGTGGTGGTGCAGGCGCGGGAGGCGGTCATGCGTGCGGGCATCTCCTATGGCTTCTACCTGCTGGAGGATGTCCTGCGCAGGGACTTCCCCCGCTCGCGCATGGTGCTGTTCCTGAACGCGTGGAACCTTAAACCGTCGGTGCGGGAGGCGATTCGGCGCAAATTACAGCGGGATGGGCGCGTGCTTATCTGGCTCTATGCCGCTTCACTGTTTGATAACCATCGCCATGCACTGGAGACCGCGCGCGAAGTGACGGGACTGGCGCTCGCGCTCCACCCCTGGGCGTGCATGCAGGGTTCCCAGATTGTGGATCCACTCCACCCTATCGTGCGCCGCCTGCCGAGCGATAAGCTCGGTGTCCAACAGCGCTGGGAGCCGTCCTTCTACGCCCTTGCCGATGAGTGCCGAGTCGTTGCTGAATATATCGAAACGGGATTGCCCTCGCTTGCCATCGCGGAGCATGAGAACTGGCGGGCGGTCTTCATCGGCGAGCGCACGCTCACCCCGGAACTCCTGCGCGGGATTGCCGATTGGGTGGGCGTGCATGTGTGGTGCGCAACGAATGATTTGGTGCAGGCGCGCCCGCCCTTTGTGCATCTCCATGCCCGCCGCGGCGGCGAAAAAGCGCTCCATCTGCCTGCCCCTCTCAGCGTGTATGACCTCACCGAAGGGATGCTGGTCGCGGAGGAGGTGAACGAGTATCGGCTCGGGATGAACGAGGGCGAGAGCCGTCTGTTCCTCATCGGCACACGCGCGACCATCTCCGCGCTTCTGTCGGGCGAGGGCGATCTCGACGAAATGCGAAGGCAAACGCCATGGTCGCCCCTATCCGCAAGCGAGGAACTGGAAGAGGGAGTTGCACTGGTCATGACAGAGGTGGCACGGGCGGACGAACCCGAAAGTGCTCAGCCCGTTGCATCCGCCTTAGAAGAGCAAAGCGCGAGGGAGGCTTCTGCCGAGCCAAACCAGGCGAAGACACACAGGCGCCGCCGAACCCGAACGAGCAAAAAAGCCCCCCAAGAGCCGACGACCGCCCCCGAAGAGAACCTCCTGCAAGCCATCCGCTGGCGCAAACAGCCCAACGAATAAAACCGCACGGGCATCACGCGGCGTGCCCATACGCCTATAGCCTCACCGTATCAATAGCACAGAAAGAAAAACTGCTCCCTGCCTTTCTGGGTCAGGGAGCAGGGTAGAGAGTTTACTTCGAGCGGCGGCGCAGGAACAGGCTGGTCAGCCCCACACCCAGCGCCAGCAAGCTCGCAGGCTCCGGCACCCAGTCCTGCTCCACCAGCAACAGCGATGCCGTGTGCGTGCTGGGAGCAGGGGCACCGTTCAGTGTCAGAGTGTAGCTCTCACTCACATTCAGCACGGTAAAGAAGCCACCCAGCGGCACAAACACATTCAGCGTAAAAATGCCGTCCGTGCCGCCCATCCCAGAGCCAGCGAAGCTGTAGCTCGCGCTGTAGAGGACATTGCCAGCCCTATCGGTGACGGTCTTCTCGAAGCTCACCTGCCCCATGCCCCACACGAAGCCACTCACAACGAATTGGAAGCCGTTCAGCCCCTTGCCAGAAAGGTTGTAAACGGCGTTGAATGTGGCATCGGTGAAGCCCGTACCATCGCCCACTGTAAGCGGCGGATTGCTCAGCTGAGTCAGAAAGGTGATGCTCGGAGGGGTGCCGACCGTCACACTCGTCGGTACTGTGGTGTAAGTCGTGCCGTTGATATTGAACGGCACCGTCACACTTACACTACCCGGGTTCAGCGTGCCGGAGCTGGTTGTGACATTCACATTCCAGCCAGACGCGAGTGCGCTTGATACAAGCACAGTGCTAACCACGGCAATCCAGAACTTCCGCCAACTCGTCATCATATCACGCTCCTTTCACTTGGTTGTGGGCAGGCAAGAAAAGGCATGCCAACACTCTGCCGTCCCACACCCCTATTATAGCACATTTTTCGCCCTGTGTCAAGGGGGTAGGAAGCTGTTTGCAGAATGACGATTTTCGCTTTTTCTCGGTTCCCCCACCGGCGGGGGAAACCTGCGGGAGGGGACTGAGGGTGTTCGAAAAAATCAGGATTCGTAGCATGGGCATCCTGCCCATAAGCCCAACCGTAGCACGGGCGTCCCGCCCGTGTGCTTGCTTGGGCGAGACACTCAAGCCACTCTTTTTCGTGCTTGCTTGGGCGAGACGCCCAAGCCACTTTTTTTTTTTCGAATCGAACACCCTCGAGGGGACTTGACAAACGCGACTTTCGTTGGGTATAATAGGTCGCGTCAGTATACCGAATTGGTCTACTGGCATAATCTATACACGGTATGAATCCTCATACCGTTTGAAGGAGGCGAGGAGGATGCGAGAGACACAGGAGACAAGGTTCGTGCCTTCAGGCGCGATAGCGTTCTTCGTGGCGATGATTCTCTTCTACGGCTTGGTCTGGCTCACCGTCTACGGATTGATGGTCGCTTGGAGGTGATGACATGGACCGTTTCGAAAAACGCTCGCTGATTGCCACTTTAGCGGTGCTGTTCCTATTCTTCGGTCTCGTCGTCTATGCGGCACGAGGCTTGAATGTGGAGGTGCCGACCTGTCTAACCGATGTGACCCCTCATGAGGAAGGACGCCTTATTGAGGTGGGCCCCGGACGCTACCAGTTGAACATGATAGCCCGTATGTGGAACTTCGAACCGTTCGAGGTGCGTGTCCCGACAGGCTCCACAGTGGATATCTACCTCACGAGCCGCGATGTGGTGCACGGGATGCATATCGACGGCACCCTGGTCAACATTATGGCGATTCCCGGCACCGTAAGCTATGCCCGCGTGAAGTTCGACAAGCCCGGCACCTATCAGATTATCTGCCATGAGTACTGTGGCACAGCCCACCACACCATGGCAGGCAAAGTGATTGTGGAATAAGGAGGTGCGCAAAATGCAAGTCAGAGGCGGATTGCGGTTCATTCTGTTGAGCGAGATTGTCTTTCCGTTCCTGTTGCTGATTTTGGGCGTATTGTTGGGACTGTTTCAGGTGCTGGCACGCGCTGGCATCCTGAAAACCTCCCACTTCCTCGGTATCGAGTACTACCAAGGTTTGACCTTGCACGGCGCGATTAACGCTATCGTGTTCACGACCTTTGTGATTGTGGCGTTCTGCAACGCCATCGTGATGTATAGCCTCCAGCGTTCGCTAAAACCGGGCATCCAGTGGGTTTCGTGGGTGCTGATGGTCGGTGGGACGCTAATGGCAGCATTTGCCATGCTTACCGGCAGAGCAACGGTGCTCTACACCTTCTACCCGCCATTAATAGCGCACTGGACCTTCTATGTGGGCGTGGTGCTCCTTGTAGTGGGGTCGCTGGTGCCTTTCTTCTTGGACTGGATACCGAACTACCTCGCTTGGCGCAAAGAGAACCCCGACACCCGAATGCCCCTGCCCGTGTTGGGAGCGTTCGTGACCTTCACCCTCTGGTTCCTGATAATTATTCCCGTCGCCATCGAGATACTGTTCCAGCTGCTTCCCCTGTCGCTGGGCTGGGTAGAGGAGATTAACCCACTGTTGGCACGCACGCTGTTCTGGTTCTTCGGGCATCCGTTGGTCTACTTCTGGCTTCTGCCTGCCTACATGATGCTCTACTCTATCCTGCCGAAGCTGGTGGGTGGCAAGCTCTACTCAGATCCCGCTGCACGCTTGGCGTTCATGCTGTTTCTGCTGTTCTCAATCCCTGTGGGTCTGCACCACCAGTTCACGGAAGGTGGGCTGACCGCGGGCTGGAAGCTGTGGCATGCGTTCCTGACCTTCATGGTAGCCGTGCCCAGTTTCATCACGGCGTTCACGGTCGCTGCGTCGATGGAGTACGGTGCGCGCCAGCAGGGTGGCAGTGGGCTGTTCGGTTGGTGGCGAAAACTCCCCTACTTCAGCACGCAAGGCGACCAGTGGATGTTCGCCTATTTCCTCTCGGGCTTGCTTCTGTTCCTCTTCGGTGGCATTACAGGGATTGTGAACGCCTCGTACAATATGAACCTCGCGGTGCACAATACCTCGTGGGTGGTGGGGCACTTCCACACCACGGTCGGCGGGCTGGTGACGCTCAGCTTCTTGGCAATTAGCCTCTACATGCTTGGCACGCTTCGGGGTACGGATGTGAAGTTCAAAGGACTTGCCCTGAGTGCCCCCTATCTCTGGCTCATCGGGATGCTCATCTTCGAGGTGGCGATGTCGATTGCCGCCTTCTACGGCTTCCCACGCCGCACGAACGCGGGGTTGAACTATATGGATCCCACCTCCATTCACTATCGCCCTGACTGGGTTCTTTATAGCTATCTCAGTGCCCTGGGCGGAATCTTAGCGGTGTTGGGCTTCGTGGCGTATATGGTCTCGTTCTTGGGCACGCTGTTCGCCAAGCCCGTGCGTGAACCGACCGTGGAGTTCCCGATGGCTTCCGCATATCACGACAACGATGTGCCTCTCTACAGCAACATGCGTCCCTGGCTCGCGGGGGCACTGGTGCTGATAGTTATCTCCTATTCCTCTCCACTTTACGATGCGACGGTGCGCGGGATTACCGCCAAATCGCCCGCTTACAACGAGCGGTTCCCCGTGCCTCTTAAGCAGATACAGATGCAGACTCGGGCAGAGGCTGAGAAACGGTGAGACCCCTTCTGCCAAACCTTCTTGCATCCTTGCTGGTGGGGTATGCCCTCGCTCAGGGCATACCCCCCGATGAGGGGCGTACCTTGGGCAAAACCGTGCCGAACATCCGCCTGGTGGACGCCCAGGGACGCGAGTTCGACCTGTATGACCTGAAGGGGAAGCCCCTGCTCCTCAGCCCCATCTATGCGCGATGCCCTTCTGTCTGTGTGAAGATTGGCAACAGCCTGAAGAAGGTGCTCCCCAAGGTGGGCACGCCCGGCGTCGACTTTTGGGTGCTTTCGCTCACTTTCGACCCGAAGGAGACCCGCGAACATCTGTGGCACTACCAACAGCGCCATCACATCGACGGCGAGGGCTGGCGCGTGGTGCACGCCAAAGACCCCAAAGCCCTGTTCCAACTGCTGGACGCCATCGACTTCCGCTTCACCTACATCTCGGAGGAGATAAAAGACCACCCCAGCTTTCTCGTCGCCCTGTCCGACCAGATGGAGATATGTGCCTATGTGTATGGCACAGAGTACACAGCAGAACAGATTCGCCAAGCGTTGCGCTATGCACGCGGAGATCTCACTTGGTGGGAACGGGCACGAGATGGCTGGCTTGCGCCTCTGATGATAGTGGTGGCATTCAGCCTCGCAGGTTGGGCAGGAGTGCTCTGGTGGCGACAAACTAAGGTCCCCCCTTGACAAAACCCCCCTGCGATGTGGTATAATCCAGTCGATTGACCAAGTCAGATAACTGACCCTAACAAGGTAGGTGATAAGCATGGGAAACTGGATTCGACGCTACGGACTGCTTTTCGGTGTGTGCGCGTTAGCCGTTGGGCTTTCCGCGTGTGCCTCCAAAGGCACGGAACAGGTCACAACATCCGCGACCACGGAAGCGAAAGGTAGCACTGCCAAAGGTGGAGTGCCCGTTGTGAATGACCCCGAAGGGGGCAAGGGACTCCTTGTGTTCGTCCAAGCAGGGTGCAACGCTTGCCATATGAACCCCGCCACAGGTAAAGACTATCCCGACCTGCGGGGATTGTATGGCAAGACGGTTAAACTTCAGGATGGCAGAGAGGTCGTGGTAGACGAGGAGTATATCAAGCGATCCATTCGCGACCCCAACAAGGAGGTGGTGGCTGGGTATCAGCCGAGTATGCCATCCTACAGTCATCTGTCGGACGAGCAGGTGAATCAGCTCATCGCTTACATTCGGGCGATGAAGGACATGAAACCTGAATTCGTCAAAGAGGAGAGCGGAGCGCAAAAACCCTGATAGTGTGGAGTCGCTCTTCACCCTTAGCCCTTCTCTCAGCTCTTTGAGGGTGCGTCTTGGAAAGCGCCAAACGCACCCTCCACTTCATACCCGCAAAAATCTCTACATCCCTGCGTTATTGCCTCTTAGGTATACTTCCCTTCGCGCATGGAAGCCCTGAACATACCACAGGTGGAATGGAGCGTGTTGCTGCCTGCCCTTACGGTGGTGGGCACGGCGCTGGTCGTGCTGATAGTGGAGCTGTTCCTGCCGCGCGGACAGCATGCTCCCCTCTTGCTCATCGGGTTGCTGGGGCTGGGACTGGCGGGCTATTTCCAGTGGGCGCTCTGGGGTTCCAGCCTCTCCACATGGGCGGAAACAGTGCTGACCGACAATATCGCGGTGCTGCTGAATCTGGCAATTCTTGTGTCCAGCGGGTTGGTTCTGCTCTTTGCTGATGACTACCTGCGCGACCGCAATCTTCGGTATGGCGAGTTTTATCCGCTTCTGCTGTTTGCCACCGCGGGCGCAATGTTGATGACGAGTAGCACGAACCTGATGGTCATCTTTTTGGGGCTGGAGGTGCTGTCGCTCGCGCTCTATGTGTTGGCGGGGCTGGCGCGGGCGGAAGTGCGTTCAGAGGAAGCGGCGCTGAAATATTTCCTGCTGGGCGCGTTCGCCTCTGCCTTCTTTCTGTATGGCATCGCTCTGCTCTACGGGGCACAAGGTAGTGTTGACATGCGCGATATGGGCGCGCGCTGGAACGCCAGCATGCCCGGCGAGATGACGCACGCCCTGCTAATAGCGAGCCTCGCGCTGATGCTGGTCGGGCTGGGCTTCAAAGCGGCGCTGGCGCCATTCCACCTCTGGACGCCCGATGTGTATCAGGGCGCGCCCACCATAGCGACCGCCTACATGGCAGCGGTCTCGAAAGTGGCAGCGTTCGGTGTGTTGTTGCGCCTGCTGAGCGCAGCGATGCCGATGCTCACGCTCTGGTTGCCCATTCTATGGGCGCTCGCCATGCTATCGATGCTGGTGGGCAACTTGGGCGCGCTCATTCAGCGCGACGCCAAGCGCATGCTGGCGTATTCGAGCATCGGGCACGCGGGCTACCTTGCCGTCGGGCTGGTCAGCATGAACGCGACTGGGCTGACGGGCGTGCTGTTCTATCTTATGGTTTACGCGCTGATGACGGTCGGCGCGTTCGGCGTGCTGACGCTGATGGCGCGGGCGGGCGACGCGACCACCATCTCCGCACTGCGCGGGCTGGCACGCCGTCAGCCGTTCGCGGGGTTCGCGCTCGCCGTGCTGATGCTCTCGCTGGCGGGCATTCCGCCCACCGCCGGCTTCTGGGGCAAGTGGTATCTGTTTCTGGGCGCGCTGGAGGCGGGTCAGATGTCGCTGGCGATTATGCTGGCGTTGACCAGCGTGGTGGGTACGGCGTACTATTTAGGTCTGACCTTCAGCCTCTATGCCGAGCCTGCCGAGTTGCCCGCTGTGCGCTGGCGCATTCCTGCGCCGATGGCGATTTGCCTGCTGGTGTGCCTGATTGGGCTAATCGGACTGGGCGTCGCACCGCGCCCGCTCGCCGAACCAAGCCGCCACGCCATCGGACAAACCGCCCAACGCACAGAGGCGGTGGGGAAAGTGCCCTTTTCGAACCCCCCTCTTAAAGACGCTGGGCGGTAGGTGAGCCGATTGGCAGTTCGTAGGTGCGTTCGACGCCCGCTGTGCCCCCACGCACAGTTAGCCGTACCTTTTCGCCCTGCCGAAAGCCGCCGGGGCGCTTCAGCACGCACTGAAGCACATAGCAGGGTGCGTAGTCGGCGTTGCCCACCACATCCTCGAACGCGGTCTGCAGGTTGCCCGCCTCCTGAACGGCAACCAGTGCGCCGTCCGTCGCGTCGGCTAACCGCTGGAGGGTCGCCCGCACCGACGGATAGTTCGGGATCGAGCGCTCATTGCCCAGAAACACGAAGAAGAGGCGAGTGCGCGTGCGTTTCGCCTCCGCTTCCACCTCCATATCCGTAGCGCTGGCGACGCCAGAAGGCACTTCGTTTGCGCCATCGGTGAAGCAGACGAGCCAGCGCTCGCGCCCAGCAGGTTCCTGCGCCAATATGCGCAGCTGCGCCATCAGCGTGTTCCAGAGCGGGGTCCCGTGAAGGCTGGGTCCCTCATTCTGCATCTGTTGCAACGCGTGGAGTATTGCGCCGCGATTGCCCTCGCCCATCGGCACCAGCAGGTCATAATCGCTATATTGCGCCGGGTTGAGCGAGGCGAAACAGCAGAGCGCGAGGCGCGTATCGGCAGGCAATCGCTGAACAAAGCCCTGCGCCGCGGGGAAACGCTGTTTCTCAGGGTCGGAACCCAAACGCCCGAAAGTGCCAAACAGCGACGCCGACTGATCCATTGCCAACACCACGCTCAACCGCGTGCTGACACCCTGTGGGCGCGGACAGCGCGACCGCTTGACCGCCTTCACCGTCACCTGCACTTTCGGGTCGGCACACCGCACGGTGAACTGGCTGGCGTCCTCACCCTGCAGACCTGCGCATTCGGCGGTCAGATGCTCCAGCGTGAACACGACCGTATCGCGTGAGGGAGCCATCGGCGCGAGCGTGAAGGTCCTCTGCACGGGCGCACACCCGCTCAACAACAATATCGCCCATCCCACACCAAGTCGAACCAATCTCATCGGGCATCACTCGCCACTCATCATCAGGTACAATCCCTGCCGATGGCGAAATCGGAAGGCGGTATCAAACTTATCGCCACGAACCGCAAGGCGTACCACGAGTACCATATTGAGGATACCATCGAGGCGGGGATTGCGTTGGTCGGTTCGGAGGTCAAGTCGGTCGCGGCGGGTAAAGTGAGCCTGACCGACGCCTATTGTCGCGTGGAAAACGGCGAGATGTGGGTGCACAACATGCACATCGCGCCCTATGAACCTGCCGCGCGTTTCGGACATGAGCCGCGCCGAAAGCGCAAACTGCTCCTGCACAAGTGGGAGATCGAACGGCTGGGCAGTAAAGCCGAGCAGAAGGGCTACACGCTCATCCCCCTGCGCCTCTATTTTCGCAACGGCAAGGCGAAACTCGAAATCGGGCTGGCACGCGGGAAACGCAAATATGACAAGCGCGAAGCCATCCGCCAGCGCGATATCGAACGCGAACTGCGCCGCGAACTGCGCCCCTAACCCATGCCTGCGGCTTTTGGCATCCTGCCCATCCAGCGTAGCACGGGCGTCTCGCCCGTGCAATTGTGGCTTGGGCATCCTGCCCATCCAGCGTAGCACGGGCGTCTGCGCCCGTGTAGCCAAAGTGAGCAAGATGCTCAGGCTACGCGATTCGGTATAATAACCTGCGTGGGTTTCTGGCGGTTGCGCAGACCCAAACGGGCAATCCCGGTGGGCGACGACGCGCTCTGGCACCAAGCGCTCACCCATCGGTCATACACGGAAGGCGAGCTAACAGCCAGCAACGAGCGTCTCGAGTTTCTGGGCGACGCCGTGCTGGGGCTGGTGATTGCCGAGCATCTGTTTCGCCTGTTCCCGAACTGGGATCAGGGGCAGCTGTCCAAAGCGCGGGCGAGCCTCGTGCGCGAGAGCATCCTCTGCGAGGCGGCACGCCGTGCAGGATTGCCACCCCTTCTGCGCCTTAGCCCCGCCGAGGAGGCGTCGGGCGGACGCGAGCGCCCCTCCATCCTCAGCGACGCCTTCGAAGCGGTCATCGCCGCCATCTATCTCGACCGCGGCTACGAAGCGGCGCGCGCCTTCATCCTCCAGCACCTTCAACCCGAGCTGGAAAGCCTCACACGGGGCAAAATCCCCGTGCAGGACTACAAGTCGCAACTGCAAGAACGCACCCAGGCATGGTGGCGCATCACCCCCGTGTATGAGGTGGTCGAAGAGCACGGCACGCCCCACCACAAGACCTTCATCGTGGAGGTACGCCTGCGCGATTTGACCGTCGGGCGCGGCGTCGGCAGTAGCAAGAAGCAAGCCGAGCAACGCGCCGCCGCCGAAGCCCTCCACTACACCGAACAGAACAGGAGGCAACTGGATGAAACCTTACGCTGAAATCGGAGTGTTTGGCGGTTCAGGCTTCTATTCCTTCCTGGACAAAGTGGAACAGGTCAAGGTGGACACGCCCTATGGCGCACCGAGCGACCTGATTGCGATTGGCGAGGTGGCAGGGCGACGGGTCGCCTTCCTGCCCCGACACGGACGCCAGCACAGTATCCCACCCCACAAGATTAACTACCGCGCGAACCTGTGGGCGATGAAGGAGCTGGGCGTGACGCGCATCATCAGCCCCTGCGCCGCGGGCAGCCTGCAAGCCCATGTCAAACCGGGCGACTTCGTGGTCGCTGACCAGTATGTAGACCGCACGCACGGCAGGGCGGACACCTTCTATGAGGGACCGACCGTCCACCATGTATCACCTGCCGACCCCTACTGCCCCGTCCTGCGCCAGCTCGCCATCGAGGAGATACGGGCGCACGGTATCCCCGTGCACGAGCGCGGAACGATTGTGGTCATCAACGGTCCGCGCTTCTCCACCAAAGCCGAAAGCAAATGGTTCACCTCGATGGGCTGGGAAGTGATTAATATGACCCAGTACCCGGAGGCGTATCTGGCGCGGGAGCTGGCAATGTGCGTGGTGAACATCTCGCTGATTACCGATTACGACAGCGGACTGGTCGCAGAAGGCGAGGTCGCGCCCGTCACCGCCGAGGAGGTCATGCAAGTGTTCCATCAGAACGCCGAGCGCATTCGGCAGGTGATTTTCGGCATGATTGCCAAAATCCCGACGGAGCGCAACTGCCCATGCCCGCACGCGCTGGACTATGCCCGCGTGACGGTCTAACTGGAAGGGAGGTGAAAACGGATGCGCATGCGTGAGCGGGAACTGCGTCAGCGGCGGCACCGCCGAATGAAACGGCTCAAGGCACGCCGACGCGCCGCCATCAAAGCGGCCCAAAGTCAGAAGCGGGAGTAAGCCCTCACGAACGCCGTTGTAAGCGCGCCAAGTCTGCCTGCAGGGAATCGGGATACTCGCGCAGGAGCTGTTGGAGCACCTGCTGTGCCTGCTCATGTTGACCACTCTGGTCTAACAGGCGTGCGTAGTGCAGGAGCCGTTCAGGGCGTCGGGGTAGCGCAGGGTTCTGGAGCAGTCCTGCCAGCCAGCGTGCTGCGCGTGGGGCTTCACGGTGGCGCTCAGCAACCTGCAGGAGGGCGTCCAACTCTGTTGGGGTCAAACGGTCAAGCGCGTTCAACTCGCTGAGCCGATCTGCCATCGCGCTCAGCAGGCTCCAGTCGCCCTGAGCAACGCGCAGACCCTTCAGCAGAAGATCGATGGCGGTGTTGCGGTCGCCCAATAGTTGCCAGATTTCGCCCGCGTGCAGAAGCGCCACCGCATCGGGCTGGGGGCGTCGCAAAAGCGGTTCCAGCCAGCGCAACGCCTCATCGGGTGTGCCCTCCTGCAGAGCACGCTGAGCGTTCTGCAGAAGATGCTCGCGCTCGCCCTCCGCGCCCGCACCCCACAATAGCGCCAGCATTAGCCCGAAGGCGAAGCCGCCTAAATGCGCCCAGTAGCCAATCTCAACGGGGTGCTCCACGCCCGCGCTCAGAATCGCGCCCAATCCTTGCCACACCACCCACAACAGCACCGCCACCCACATCGGCACTGCCAGCCCCCAACGGCTCACCTGTGACCAGACCAACCGCACCCGCACACGATAGAACCGAAGCGCGAAGTAGCCCACCAGCGCAGAAATCGCCCCCGACGCCCCTACCAGCGATTCGCGATACAGCGCGGGCTGAACCGTGAGCGTCATCAACCAATGAGTCAACACCGCCATTAGCCCCCCCAGCAGATAGAGCGAGAGAAAACGCAGAGGCGACAGCACCCGCTCCACATACCAGCCGAAAAACGCCAGAAACACCATGTTGCGAATCAAGTGCGGCAGGCTCGCATGCACGAACAGACTGGTGAACAGCGTGAGCGGGGTAGGACGGGCAGGAATAAAGCCCAACGCCTCCACACGCTGGACATCAACCATCACCAGCACCGTGGCGCCGCTATTAATGAGAATCAGCAGCACCGTCCACCAAGGCCATCGGGCGCGCATGAGCAGCCGACACTACGAGGACAGCCCTGTCAGCACTTCGTCGGGGATATCGAAGTTGGCATAAGTGTGCTGGACATCGTCATGCTCTTCCAGTGCTTCCAGCAGGCGCATCAGTTTGGCAGCGGTCTCGCCCTCCACCCGCACGGTGGTCGTCGGTGTCAGCTCCAGCTGTGCCTCGGTGATGGGCACGCCCTGTGCCTGCAGATACTCGCGCACTGCATGGAACTGGTCAGGTGCGGTGAGGACACGATAAAATTCATCTTCGGTGATCACATCCTCGGCGCCCGCCTCCAGCGCCAGTTCCAGCAGCCGTTCCTCGCCGATCGATTCGGCGGGCACAAGAATAACACCCTGCCGCCTGAACTGCCATGCAACACTGCCCGCCTCGCTCATATTGCCCCCATGCTTAGAGAACAGGTGGCGCAGCTCAGCGACCGTGCGATTGCGATTGTCGGTCAAGCACTCGACCAGAATGGCGACCCCGCCTGGACCATAGCCCTCGTACAGCACTTCTTCATACTGCGTGCCTTCCAATTCGCCCGTTCCGCGCTGGATGGCGCGTTTGATATTGTCGGCAGGCATGTGGTGCTCGCGCGCTTTTTCGATGGCGAGGCGCAGGCGCGGATTGGCATCAGGATTACCCCCACCGATACGCGCCGCCACGATAATCTCGCGTGCCAGCTTAGTAAACAGCTTACTGCGCATCGCGTCCTGCCGCGATTTGCGAATACGGATATTGTGCCATTTGGAATGTCCAGCCATCGCTTCTCACTCCTTTGGATAACTATACCCGAAAAAGAGGGCAGCGCCGGAGGTGGGCGACTCCGGCGCTGCGTGTGAAGGGCGCGTGCGTGGGAGGGGAAAAGCTATCGATGCGCTTCAGAGAGGCACTGGGCGAACCGACGCCCCGCTTCGCCGATCCGCGCCAGTGCCTGCTGGAGCACGACTTGTACATACAAGCCCGCCCCTGAGGGAGGAGGCACGACCCAATCCATCCTCACCAACCCCACGATGGGCTGCTCATGCGCTCGTGCTGGGAACCACACCCGCTCCTTACCCCTCATCGTCCCAGTCCTCAATCCCGTTAGACAGTTGCACCCGCTTCGCAGGTTCCGCAGAGGAGTAGTCCCAGTTGTCGCAGTCCAATCGTCGGCAATAGAGCATCCGCTGTACCCGCCCGTCCGCCATCTCCACATCGGCAATATCGGCGAATCGGCACCGCATGCACAGCTCCGGCTCCAGCAAACGCACCACTTTAAGCTCTCGTCCTGGCATGGTCAATCGCCTCACTCGCTGGTCTGGGAGCTCCCTCTCCCACCCAATATTATCGGTTATTTGACTCTTGCCATGCAGGGCGAGGTTCCTTGTAGATTTGCGGGTTTTTAGCGATACCCAAGCCACATCGTAGCCTGAGCATCTTGCTCACAAGGCGAAATGGGCAAGATGCCCAAGCCACTTTGGCTACACGGGCGCAGACGCCCGTGCTACGCGGGATGGGCAGGATGCCCAAGCCACAATTGCACGGGCGGGACGCCCGTGCTACGCGGGATGGGCAAGATGCCCAAGCCACTTTGTAGCCCGGGTGTCCTCGCCCGTGAAGCGCAATCAAGCAAATCGGTTCAGGTATACTCGACGGCACAGGAGGAGGATGGAAATGGAGCGACCGAACGCGGTGACCTTCAAGGGAACCCCGCTGACATTGGTTGGACCTGAACTGAAGCCGGGCGACCCCGCCCCTGATGCCACTCTTGTTGCGCAGAACCTGCAGACCGTCCATCTGAAAGACTATTTTGGCACGGTGCTGCTCATTAGCGTGGTGCCCTCGCTCGACACGAGCGTCTGCTCGGCACAGACCCGCCGCTTCAACGAGGAGGCAAGCCAACTGTTAGATAGGGTGCGTATCCTGACCGTCAGCATGGATTTGCCCTTCGCCCAGAAACGCTTCTGCGGTGAGGCGGACATCGACCGAATCGAAGTGCTTTCTGACCATCATTCGGCGTCCTTCGGGCAGGCATACGGTACGCTGATCAAAGAGCTGCGCCTCGAGTCGCGCGCGGTGTTCGTGATAGATCCATCGGGTACGATTCGGTATGTTGAATATGTGCCCGAAATCACCCAGCATCCGAACTACGAGGCGGTGCTGAACGCGGTGCGCGCCCTGCTCTGAGGAGAAACCGATGCGCTGGCTACCTTGTCCACATGAGGTCACGACAACCGGCGAGCGGCTCCCGTTCGCCGGTTGTCATTCGGTGAAGTACTCGCCCGGCTGGGAGACCGCGGTGCGCCCGCTGGTCGCGCTGGGCGCAGCCTATGGCGGCTGGACCGCCTTCGTGGAGCATGCGCCTGAACTGCCTGCCGAAGGCTATCGGTTGGAGGTGGAGAACGCCCGCATCCGCATCCGCGCCGGCTCACCACGCGCCGCCTTCTACGCCTGCCAAACCCTTCTGCAAGCATGGGACAGCAAATCCCTGCCCCTGATGAGCGTCGCGGACCAGCCCGACCTGGCATGGCGCGGTATCGTGGAAGGGTTCTATGGCGTGCCGTGGAAACATTCCGCACGCCTGCGCATGCTGGAATTCATGGGCAAAGTCAAAATGAATATCTATCTCTACGCGCCCAAAGATGACCCGTTCCACCGCGAACACTGGCGCGAACCCTACCCGCCCGAAGAAGCGGAACGCCTAACCGAACTCATTCGCACCGCGCAGGAAAACTTTATCGAGTTCGTGTTCTGCATCAGCCCCGGGCTGTCGATGGTCTACTCGGACCCGACGGAGTTCGAGCGACTGACCGCCAAAGTGGATGCGGTGCGACAGATGGGCGTGCGCAGTTTCGGACTACTGTTGGACGACATCCCCGAGCAACTCATCCATCCAGCGGATAAGCATGCCTATCCGTCGCTGGCGTCCGCGCACGCCGACCTCGCCAATCGGCTCCATCATTGGCTGAAGGAGCGGGATGCGCACGCATGGCTCATCGTGTGCCCGACCTTCTATCACAATCTGGGCGAACCGCCCTATGTGCAGGAGCTGGGCGAAAAGACGGAGCCGGGCATCTCCATCATGTGGACGGGCAAGCAGGTCGTCTCACGCGAGATTACGGCTGAGCAGGCAGAACTGTTCACATTGGCAATCCGACGCAAGCCGTTCGTGTGGGACAACTATCCCGTGAACGATTATGAGCCAAGCCGCCTACTGATGGGTCCCGTCACGGGGCGCGACCGCGAAACGCTCGCCTATCTGGAAGCGCTCGTCTCCAACCCGATGAATCAAGCAGAGGCATCGCGCGTGGCGCTCGGCACCTATGCCGATTTCTTATGGAACGCCGACGCCTATGACCCTCAGCGCAGCTGGGAGACCTCCATCGCCTTACTAATAGGCGAGGAGGCGATGCCCGTGATGCTGGAATTCTGCCGAGAAAACCTCTGGTCGCGCCATTGGAAAGCCGACCCGCCCGCCATCGTGAAAGCCATCGAAGAATGGCAGATGAGCGGGGACACCGAACCCCTGCGCACGGAACTGGAACGGCTCAATAGCCTGCCCGCACGCCTGCGCCAAACCGTCAAAAACGAGGCACTGCTGGAAGAGATCGAACCCTGGCTGGAGCGAATGGAGCAAATCACCGCGGTTGGACTGCAACTGCTTGACCAACTCGAAGAGGAGAACAAGGTGGATTACACGCTGATTCGCGCCGAGCTGGACGCCGTTCGTGCGAACGAAGCCATCGTGTGCGACGGCTGGATCGAACGCTGGGTGCGCGAGGTGCTGGAGGAGATAGAATGATGATGGGCGTCTCCATCTCTGAAATTGTAGGGATAAGGCGACGCCTCGCCCCTACAAGGGTTCGGGAATGGGAGATAATTTTTCAACATACCGTGCCAGAATGTCGGTTTCGATATTGAGGCGGTCGCCAATCTGGCGCGTGGAGAGATTGGTCGCCTGCCAGGTGTGGGGCACAATCCAGACGGTGAACCAGTCGTCGCCCACATCCACCACGGTCAGGCTGATGCCATCCACCGCGATGGAGCCTTTGGGCACAATATAGCGCATGTAGAACGGCTCTTGCAACTGCAGGCGCAGGATATGAGCGTTGCCCTCACGCCGAATCTCGACGAGGCGGGCGGTCGTATCGATATGTCCCTGCACGAAATGTCCCCCTATTCGGCTCTGAGGGGTTAGCGGTCGCTCCAGATTGACCTTGTCACCGGGCTTCAAATCGCCGAGGTTCGTGCGACGCAGGGTTTCGGGCACCAACTCGAAGCGCAGGAGGTTTCCTTCTGCATGCTGAACGGTTCCGCAGACGCCATTAATGGCGAGGCTCTCGCCTCTCTCCATCGGGAACGCAGAGAGGGTCAACCGTGCCCCACCTTCGGGCAACCGTTCCAGCTCAACCACCTGCCCCACAGCTTCAATCAGCCCCGTGAACATCGACACCCGCGATTCGCCCTCAGGGCATGCTCTCCTGCTGCCTGTGCCTCGCTATTTCACCCTTGGCATAGGATGCCCAAGCTACCAATACACGGGCGGGACGCCCGTGCTACATTTGATGGGCAAGATGCTCAAGCCACTTTGCCATTCGTTACTTAGCGCGTTCGAGCAAGCCCACATTAATTTCGATCTCGCCCATGTCCATTATCAGAGGAACGACGAGGGTGGGAATCTCCAGCGTGCTGATGCGCACATTGGTACCTCGAATCAGGCTGGGAGGCGATAATCTGCAGTTGTAGCCTGCGCTGGCGAGCTTGGTGAGCGCGTTGCCCGAAATCATGTTGCCTAGCTCGCCGAGGGCACTGGCTGCCAGCTCATCGAAGGTGCGAATAGTTACCCCAAGCATTTGCGATGCAATCTTGTCGGCGGTGAATATCGACATCCCGTAGATAATCATGCCTTCCAACTGCCCTGTGACGCCCAGCACGATATTGCACTGCTGTGAGGTGAAGATACCTCGGCGAGCGCTCAGCTGTCCCCGCTGGGGCGTGACGCCCAGCATCATCTGGAACACTTCGAAAGCTGCGACCACGAATGGATTGATGTAGTCGGCTTTCATCGCTTTTTCCTCCTTGGCGTGGTGCTGGTGGGTTGTTCATGCGGCTTTCTGCACGGCTTCCACGATGCGCTCCGGCTGAAACGGCTTCACGATGAAGTCCTTCGCGCCGTGCTGAATGGCTTCCAGCACGATTTGTTTTTGTCCCATCGCGGTGCACATCACCACATAGGCGTTGGGGTCTTTGGCACGAATGGTCTTCAGCGCGGTTAGCCCGTCCATCTCTGGCATCGTGATGTCCAGAAACACCACATCGGGCTTGAGCTTTTCATAGAGCTCCACCGCTTCGCGTCCATTAGATGCCTCGCCCACAACCTCGAACCCGTGCTGGGTAAGAATGTTTTTGAGCGTCACGCGCATAAAGAGCGCGTCATCTGTAATCAGGATGCGTTTCGCCATTGTTCCACCTCCTGTTCAGGTTTTTGGTAGTAGAAGGGATAGGGGTTGGTATAGCCAATTTGTTGGTGATTGAAGATGCGCTCGGTATTGCCCAGAAAGAGATAGCCTCCGGGCTTGAGCGCACGATAGAACTCGCGAAAGACGCGCTCTTTGGCGTCCTCCGAGAAGTAGATGATCACATTCCGGCAGGCGATGAGGTCAAAACCTTGTGGATAGGGGTCAGTGAGCAGGTTGTGCCGTTCGAAGCGCAGGTAGCGCTGAAGAATTGGATCGGCTTCGTACATGGTGCGTCCCTCACTGGTGAAGGCACGGAAGTACCGTTGACGGAAAGAGGCGGGCACATTGCGCATCTCACTTTCTTGGAACACACCGCTCTGCGCCCGCTGAAGCATCTCACCGTCGATGTCGGTGCCCAGAATCTGGTGGGAGCGACGCGGCGCATGCTCATGGAGTAGAATGGCGATACTGTACGCCTCTGCTCCATACGAACAGCCCGCGCTCCAGACCTTCAAGCTGTAGCTACGCCGCAGTAGGGCAGGCACTATTTCCCGATTCAGCAACTCGAACTGCTCCGGGTTGCGGAAGAGCTCCGACACATTAATTGCCAGACGGTCGATGAAGTGGCGTAAGCGTTGTTCATCCTGCAAGAGGTGATGCAGGTAGTCGGTGAATCGGTGGAAACCGGCGCGTTCGACCATCGTCCAGATGCGCCGGTAGGTCTGGTCGAACTTATACTGACTGAGGTCGAGCCCCGTGCGCTCGCGCAACAGCCGTTGGAACCGCTCGAAGTCGTTGAGCAGTTCAGGGGTTTTGGGTATCTCTACGCTGCCTGGCTTTTGCATAGAGTTTTCACCTCCTCGGTGAGGGCTTGTGCCATCTCTTCGATGGGCACGACCCGATCCACGCATCCCGTCTGAATGACCGCGCGCGGCATGCCGAACACGATGCAAGAGCTTTCATGCTCGGCGAGGATTCGCGCCCCTTTAGCGTGCAGAGCGCGTGCGCCCATCGCGCCGTCGTTGCCCATCCCTGTCAGAATAGCCACGATGAGTTTGCCCCTGTAGTGCTGGGCAAGCGAGAACAGAGTAACATCTATTGCGGGGCGCACGCCGTGCAAGGGTGGTTCACTGGAGAGATGCAGAACTCCGCCTTGCCTCACCTGCAGGTGGGAGCCACCTGGCGCAAGATAGGCGACGCCCGGCTCGATGCAGTCGCCTTCTTGCGCCTCCCGTACGCTCAAAGGAGCCAGCTGGTTCAGTCGCTTCGCGAAGGAGCAAGTGAACCCTTGGGGCATGTGTTGAATGATGAGCATCGGCGCATAGAAATCAGGCGGCAACTGGCTCATTAGCAGGCTAAGGGCACGCGGTCCACCTGTCGAAGCACCAATCACCACCAAAGGCAGTTCCTGCCTATGCCCATCCACCTTGCCTACGCCCATCTGAGTACCTACTCGCTCCTCCTGAAGCGCGGGCTTGGCGAAACGCGACGAGCGAAGCTGAGCGCGCGGCACACGCGCCGCCGCCTTCACCTTCTCGATAATCTGAGAGGACACTTTGTAGAGGTCCAGTGAGACGGCACCCGAAGGCTTCGGCACAAAGTCGACCGCTCCCAGCTCCAAACAGCGCATGGTAATGTCTGCCCCCTCTTGCGTGAGACTGCTAATCATTACCACCGGAGTCGGCAACTCCGCCATGAGCCGTTCCAGCATGGCAATGCCGTCCATGTGGGGCATTTGTACATCGAGGGTAATGACATCGGGTTGGAGCTGCCGCGCCATCTCCAGCCCCTCCACACCGTTGCGTGCCGTACCCACCACTTCAATCTCGCCATCCTGCCCAAGTAGGTCGCTGATTATTCGGCGCATAAAAAGTGAATCGTCCACCACCAGCACTCGGATTCTGCTCATTGATGACCTCCTTCTTAGCTGGCTCGGGCGAGCATGCCGAGCGCATAGCTCAAGTCATGGACAGTCAGCGTGCCGCCCACTGTGCGCAGGGCGAGCCTGCCCGTTGCCAGATCGAACTCGAACGAGCGCCCTTGCCTTCCGCCTGTGTCCTCGAAGACGATCGGGATGCGATACGCTCCCAACAGGCTACGCAGTTTTTCCACATTGCGTGCGCCAATCTGCAATGTTTGGGTGCGATTGGCGAACAGTTCCGCCCCACCGATGAGCACAGCTCGCAATCGGGACAGGGCATGGGCAGGCACATCCATCTGCAATAGCATAGCGGGTAGCGCGGTTGTTGCATATTTGCCCGGCGACTCGCTCTCCGAACCCCCATGCGATTCCGGCAACATCACATGCGCCAGCGAGGCGACAGCCGTCGCGGGGTCATACAACAACACACCCACACAGGAACCCAGCCCGATGCAAGTGAGCACACCCGCCATGCGCGCCACTTTAATCTCGCCCATTCCTGCCACAATCACCTCACCTCTCTGTCCCATCGCTGTTCTCCTAAATGCCCAACGCCTCGAACAGCCGCTGTAGACTGCCCGCCTCAGGCAAATAGAAAAAGAAACCTTCAAACTGCCTATCGGGTATGCAAAAGCGCGTTTCAACAACCAGCAACCCCCGCTGCGTATATAGCGCCTCCACCATCATACTGCTCAACAGCGCCGCTGCCATATCTGCTGCGAAGGCAGGGGGCTCCATGTGCATCTGCAAACCTGTCATCTGAGCAATAGCCGTCAGAAAACTACCCAGCATGATATTAGCGACTTCGCAGATAACCGATTCGTAGAGGGGGTCTAGCTCACTGAGGTCGGCGGGGGCGTTCCCAACGAGAACCTGCCACAGCACCTGCGCGCTGCTCCAAGGGAACAGGAAGGCGCCCTCGCCTTGCCAGTCGCCTTCAACGCGCGCGATCGTGCCAACCATTAGACACTCTTCCGACGAGCAAAGCAAGGGAAGCTGCGCAGCGGTCAGCTCCAATACCTCGGGCACTTCCAGCGTGAACAGTACACCCGTGAGGTCCGACAGTGCCGTCACCGCACCGCCTAGCCCGATATTGCCTATCTCGCATAGCGCGTCCTGCCGAAAGGCACTTAGTTCAATACTCATTATGCCACCTGCCCTTGTAGGTTCGTAAGGAGGTTGTGCCGCACGATGGACGATTCCAAGCAAGCATCAATACGGGGTTGCAAGTGGGAGCAGGGACATCATGCCCCGTGCCGAAATATAATCGTAGCCCGGGCATCCTGCCCATTAAGCGTAGCACGAGCGTCTCGCTCGTGCAAGACTTGCTTGGGCGAGACGCCCAAGCCACTTTGTAGCCCGGGCATCCTGCCCATGAAACCGATCTCTGATGAGAACGCTCTATCTGGACTGTATCGGCGGAATTGCAGGCGATATGATGCTCGCCGCGCTGATTGAGACTGGCGTGCCGGAAGAGGCACTGCGCGAGACCCTGCACGGTCTACCGCTCAAGGGCTGGGAGTGGCACACAGAGCGCGTCGAAGTGGGCGCGGTCATGGCGCGGCGCGTGAGGATTCGGGTGGTGGAGGAACAGCCCCATCGCCATCTGAGC
>FWWL01002481.1_pt1 | contig 38048 bp, 34 predicted proteins | sample 2228331 | NCBI WGS metagenome assembly FWWL01 (sample SAMEA103939775, study PRJEB20133) | metagenome
GTGCTTGCTGCTCGAAGCGGGCAAAGCCTTCAACTCCAAAACCTTCCCTGATAACGAGATGGACTACTCGGCGCAAATGTTCTGGAACGGCGGGCTGGAGTTCAACTCCGACGTCACTTTGGCGTTCTTGCGAGGGAAGTGCCTTGGCGGCGGCTCCGTCGTCAATCAGTGTCTCTTGGATCGCTTCGATGATCAAGCGTGGGACGAGTGGCGCAGCGTCTCGAATGTAGACTTCTTCACAAACGCCCAGATGGCCCCACACTACGACGAGATCGAGAGCAAGCTCAGCCTCCAAGAGATCCCCCAGAGGCATTTCAACCGCAACGCCCAGCTGATGAGAGAGGGCTTCGAGAAGCTCGGCTATCGTTGGAAGCCGTTGCGTCGAGGTCAGGCCGACTGCAAGCTCGATGAGGGCAACGACTGCATAGCGTGTCTGGGCGGGTGTCATCGGGACTCCAAGCAGAGCACACTCGTCACGTTCATTCGATGGGCACGCGAAGCGGGCCTAGAAGTCTGGCCAGACTTTCACGTCGAGCGTATCAAAGCGACCGCTCACAGCGTCACCGTCATCGGCATCCAAGGGGGGCAAACACGCAGGGAAATCAGCGCTCCCAAAGCGATCTTAGCTGCTGGGGCTCTGGGCACGACAGCCCTGCTGATGCGCTCGGGCTTCACAGCGAAGCTCCCAGCCCTTGGGCAGGGCTTCTTCTGCCACCCCCAATGGATGGTCTTCGCGCTCTTCGATGAGATCGTAGACGCTCATAAGAGCGCGTTCCAAGCGATCAAGTCTGACGAGCCGCGCTTTCGTACTCAGGGCTTTAAGCTCGAAAACGTCTTTGCGCCGCCCATCGGCGTGGCGATGCTCCTGCCCGGCTGGGGTGCGCAGCACCATGCCCTGATGAGAAGATACCGTTTCATGGGCTGCATCGAAGTCTCCGTGCGCGATACTTCCCCCGGCGAGCTGAGATTGGATCGCGCCGGACGCCTGCTCGTCCATAAAAAACTAGGCCCAGAGGAGCAGCGGCGACGGCACGCTGGACTCACTGTTATCGAAGAGATCTTTCGCGCCGTCGGGGCACGACAGATCATCGTCCCGTCTTTGGGACTAGGGCTGCACCTGATGGGGGGGTGTGCCATCGGCACGGACCCGAAAAACTCCGTCGTCAACGAGCGCTTTCAGTTACACGGCTTCCCCAATATCTTTATCGCTGATTCAAGCATCTTCCCCCTAGCCCCGGGGATCAACCCGGCGCTGACCATCATGGCTTTGAGCCACAGAGCAAGCCAAGCGATCTTAGGTGAGGCCCTCACCCCGCCTGTGGCACCCCTCTCCCGTAGTCATCTACGGGAGAGGGGTTGGGGGTGAGGGCCAGTCGTCTTGTATGTCTCAGTTTCTTGGACCACGAGAGCTTGCAGCCCTAGAGCGCATCGGGGATCTGATGCTCCCCGGAGATGCCCAGTTCCCCTCCTTCTCCCAGACGGGCTGCATCGCCTTTGTCGATGATCTCTTGCGTTTCATGGACGCCACAGATCGCGATGGCTTAAGAACTCTTCTGAGAGTGCTCTCGTTTGCCCCGCCCCCGCTGCTGCGCCTCGTGCTATATCTCTGCCAGAGGCGCTGGACCCCAAGGCTGCGCCTGATCGAGCTGGGGCTGAAGGGACTCGTCATGAGCTTGTACTACTCTAACAAGACTGCCCCCCACTATAAGGGGCGCAAGCCCTTCGATGTGCTCGGCTTTTCCCTCAGGCGTTTGTAAAGTTGACAACTTTGTGCTATACATAGCAAAACGACTATGTTCGCCAAGGCCATCAGCGGGGCAGTCGTGGGCATCGACGCTGAGCTTATCGAAGTCCAGTGCGATATCGCTCTGGGACTGCCCACTTTCACTATCGTGGGGCTGCCCCAAAAAGAAGTCCAAGAGAGCCGCGAACGGATTCGCAGCGCCCTCAAAAACGCGGGCTTCGACTTTCCCGCCAAGAGAATCACGGTGAACCTAGCCCCCGCAGATCTGCCCAAAGAAGGGGTCGGCTTGGATCTCCCTCTAGCTTTGGCGATCTTAGTGGCGACGGGCCAGATCTCCGGTGAACGCCTCACGGAGTTTTTAGCGTTAGGGGAGCTGTCGCTCGATGGCGAGGTGCGCCCGGTCAAGGGCGTCCTGCCCATCGCCCTGGCCGCCCGAAAAAATAACCTGAAGGGCGTCATCGTCCCTGCCGGCAACGCCAAGGAGGCCGCTATCGTCTCGTCTTTGGAGGTCTACGCCGTGGAGAACCTCCAACAAGCCATCGCGTTTCTCAACGGCGAGCTCCAGATAACGCCGACGACCGTCGAGCCGACTCTGTTACCCAAAGACGGTCCGCTCTACGATTGTGATCTCAGCGAGATCAGGGGGCAGGAGCAAGCAAAGCGCGCCTTAGAAGTCGCAGCCGCTGGGGGTCATAATATCTTGCTAATTGGCCCGCCAGGCTCGGGCAAGAGCATGCTCGCCAAGCGCCTGCCCACTATCTTGCCCCCGCTCTCGTTCGAAGAATCTCTCGAAGTGACGAAGATTTATAGTATTATGGGGTTGTTGCCCTCAGATCGTCCGTTGGTTCTGGCGCGCCCCTTCCGGGCGCCTCATCATACGGTCTCGTATGCGGGGATGGTCGGGGGCGGGCACGGCCAGCCCCGCCCTGGGGAGATCTCTCTAGCCCACCATGGTGTCTTATTCTTAGATGAGCTACCGGAGTTCGAGCGCGATGTCTTAGAGACGCTGCGCCAGCCCTTGGAAGAGCGGGCGATCACGCTCTCGCGGGCGGCAGCAGCTCTGACGTTCCCCGCGAATTTCATGCTCGTCGCGGCCATGAACCCCTGCCCCTGCGGCCACCGGGGAGATGCGAAAAAGCCCTGCCGGTGCAGCCCTCTCGACGTCCGGCGCTACCGCAAGCGGATTTCCGGTCCGTTTCTTGATAGAATAGATATATTCGTGGAGGTACCACGGCTGACCAAAGAGGAGTTGATGGGGAAGCCCACGGGTGAGAGCTCAGAGGTCGTGCGAGCCCGGGTGGAGCGGGCTCGCCGTCGACAGCAAGAGCGCTTTGGTGGGAAGATCTTCACCAATGCGCAGATGGGGCCTCGCGAGATGCAAACGTATGTGCACGCTATGCTCGAGCCCAATGCTCGGAGTTTGCTCGAACGAGCTATCGACCACTGGGGTCTCAGCGGGCGAGCTTATACGCGCGTGTTGAAGGTCGCTCGCACGATCGCCGATTTGGATCAATCGGAGAGGATTCGCGCGGCGCACATCGCCGAAGCGATTCAGTATCGCAGCTCAGAAGAGAGCGTACTCGAAGGAGGTATGTAAGTGCTCTACACAATGAGAACCGTCGTCGCTGTTTGGGTAGGGTTGGTGCTTGGAGGGGTTGCAGTGGGGCTGGCTCAGCAGACGGCCTACACGGTGCGAGAGGTCCAGATCTACGGCAATAAAGCGCTGACTAAACGCGAGATCTACGACGCCCTGCCGTTCAATATCGGCTCGCGTATCACGCTGGAGGACGTAGAGAAGGGCGCGGAGGCGCTGCGCGCCTTGGGCACTCTCGAAAGAGTCGAAGCCGACTACCGAATCCTGCAGAACGGCATTCGCGTCATCTATCGCGTCGTGGAGAACCCCCTCGTCAAGAAGATCGAGTTCACCGGCACCGAGACCTATCAGTTCTATCTCATTGACATCTGGGGGATCAAGCTCTTCCCCTATAAGATGAAGCTCGCCCGGCGCGATGAGCTCATCGACGCTCTGCGTGAGGCCAAGATCGAAGAGAACAAGCCCCTCAACATCAGATGGTTCGATGACAAGATCATCGAGAACACCATCACACAATTTTATCTGAAGAAGGGGTACACGTTCATCGGGGTCGAGCCTGTCTTCAACCGCGACAAGCAGGTCTTGACCATCCAGATCGTCGAGGGCAAGCTCGACGCTGTAGAGATCCGCGGGCTGCAAGAAGTCCCCGAATCTCTAATTAAGCCCATGCTGCAGTTGCCCGTGGGCGAGCCGGTCAAGATCGCTCCCATCCAAGAGGGGCTTAAAGCGATCAACCGCTCGGTCTACTTCCATCAGGCAGACGAGAGCACCCTCGGCATTGAGCAGGGGAGCAAGCCCAACTCTGTCAAGATCATCTGGAACCTCAAGGAGCGCCGTCTCATAGATGCCCCAACCGAGATCCGAGCGATCCACCTGACAGGAGCTACGGTCTACCCCACAGCCCGCCTGCAGAGATTGCTCGGCCCGCTTCCCCAGGGACCGGTCGATAATTTTGCCCTGCTGACGGCGCTCAAGCGCGTCTACGACCTCTATCGCGTTGAGGGGTATATCTTGGTGAACTTTCTTGCGGAGTCCCTGGCTGACGGCGTGCTGACCGTGCGCATCACCGAGGGGCGGATCGCCAAAGTCACGATCTCCAACTCGTGTAAACCCGGGCTGAAGTCCGTGATCATCCCCAATGTCATAGAGTTTCCTAGACAGTGCACCTCAGAGATGGTCATCCGCAAGGCGCTGCGCTTTAGAGAAGGGAGCTTGGTCAATGAGAACTCCCTGCGCGATAGCTTCAGAAATCTCTTGCAGTTGGGGTACTTCAAGCAAGACGGGGTGAACATCCAGCCCAAGGTGCTCGACGAGTCCACTGGCGAGGTCGAAGTGCTCGTCAGCGTTGTCGAAGCGGATCAGCTGGGCAACGTCAAGGGTGGGGTGAGCTACAACCCCCAGGTGGGCCTGGTGGGCCAGCTTAGCCTGGGTTGGAAGAACATCCTAGGGACAGCTCAAGATATCGATCTTTCGCTCGACCGCGGCTTGGTCGGCAAAGCCGTGCTCAATTACTCTTTTAACTACAAGACCAGCGGGTATTTCAAAGAGTATAATGCTATCGAGGTCTCGCTGTTTGACAACACTCAGCAGCAGACCGATCCCCAGCCCCACTCCCTGACCCAAGCCGGAGCGAAGCTCTCCGTGAGCTACCCCCTGATGTCGGATCTGACGCTGACTTTGCGCCTGCGCTACGAGAACGTCTGGAAGGCCGAGCCCATCAACGAGAAGAGCCTCATCATGTCCGTGGGCTTTGACCTGGTGAGGGATACGCGCAACAACCCGACCTTCCCCACCTCAGGGGGCCAATGGATTGTAACGGTGGAGCAGGCGGGCCGGTTCTCCATTGGGACGGAGTTCACAAAACTCCAAGGGATCTGGACCCATCACCAGATGACCCTGGAGCGCCAGACGCTCTCGGTGCGGCTCTATGGGGCCTTAGGAGTGACGCTCCCCACTCAGGAGCGATTCGGCTTTGGCGGCGTCATGACCGTGCGCGGCTGGGCCATGGCGTTTACCAATCGGTTTGGTCTGACCAATATCGAATATCGTATGGAGCTCGCCGAGAACATCTGGGGGGCTTTCTATTATGACGCCGGGTGGGCGGAGGGGGTGGGATGGCGACAGGCGGTGGGCTTTGAGATGCGCTTGGTGACCCCGTTCGTCGGGGACGTGCGGTTTATCTTAGCCTGGCCGTTCCTAGAGACGGGAATCCCCATCGCGCCGGTCTTCCAATTCGGCTTTGGGACGATGTTCTAGAAACTCTCTCACACAAAGGAGGAACGCATCTATGCAAAAGTTTTGGATCGGGATCGGGCTGCTGACCGTGGCACTTCTTTTAGGAGGATGCCAATCCCAAGGAGGCGCGCAGAATCTAGACGACCTGCGGGCAAAGGTCGCCCAGCTCGAGAAGGAAGTGCAGGATTTGAAGGCCCAACTGGCCAAGGGTGGAGCCGGGCTGCGCATCGCGTATATCAACGCAGAGAAAGTCTTTCAGGACTACAAGCGCACCGGCGAAGCCGTACAGAAGTTCCGCGCCGAAGCGGAGAAGAAGCAGAACGAACTGAAGACCCTCCAAGATAAGTTCAAGAAGGGGCTGATGAGCGAGGACGAGTTCCAGCGGGAAGCCGCCCGCTTGCAGCAAGAGCTGCAGCAGCTCGATCTGCAGCTGACCTCGGAGATCCAGGGCGAGATGCTCAAAGCCATCGAACAGATCGCCAAGGAGCGCGGCTATCACTGGGTCACGCAGCGCAAGGATGTCGTGCTCTATGCCGACCCCGCTGCGCTCGAAGATATAACGTATGACGTGTTGAAGATCCTCAACCAGGGACAGTAAAAGACGCATGAGCGAGGACGAGATCCGGCGCATCTTGCCCCATCGCTACCCGTTCTTACTCGTAGACCGGGTGCTGGAGTGGGGCGAGCGGCGCGTGCGCGCGCTGAAGAACGTCACCAACAACGAGCCGTTCTTTGTGGGGCACTTCCCCCAGCGGCCCCTCATGCCTGGGGTCTTGATCTTAGAGGGCATGGCCCAGACCGTCGGGCTATTAGTCAGTCAAGAGCAGCCAGGCCGCAGTGGGTATCTCGTCGGCGTGGATCGCGCGCGCTTCCGCCGCCCCGTCCAGCCAGGAGATCAGATCATCTACGAAGCCGAGCTGGAGCGCGGGCGGGAGGGGTTCTACCGCGCTCACGTGTGGGCCACCGTCGAGGGCACGCTCGTCGCTGAAGCAGTGCTCTCGGTGAAGGTCGAAGACTAAGCATATGAGGCCACTTATTGAATCTGTGCCCAACATCAGTGAGGGGCGCGATCACTCGAAGATCGAGGCGATCGTCGCGGCAGTGCGCGGGACCCCCGGTGCGGTCCTGCTGGATGTCGATTCCGATGCCGATCATAATCGCACGGTCATCACGATAGCCGGTGAGCCCGCTGCAGTGGAGATGGCCGTTCTCAATCTTGTCGCCAAGGCCGTCGAGCTCATCGATCTGACGAAGCACCAGGGGGAGCATCCGCGCATGGGGGCTGTCGATGTCATCCCGTTCGTGCCACTGCGGGGAGTGACCAAGAAGGAGTGCATCGAGATCGCCCGACGAGTCGGCCAGACCATCTGGGAGAGATTCAAAATCCCGGTCTATCTCTACGAAGACGCCGCAACCCGCCCGGAACGCCGCGATCTGGCGTACATTCGGAAAGGGGAGTTCGAGAACTTCTTCGCCAAGATCCAAGAGCCCGACTGGGCACCTGACTTTGGCGAGAGAAGAGTTCACCCGACGGCGGGCGTCAGCGCTGTCGGCGTCCGCCCGCCCTTGATCGCCTTCAACGTCAACCTGGGAACTACTAATTTAGAGATCGCTCAACAGATTGCCAAAGCGGTGCGCGGCTCCAACGGGGGGCTGCGCTACGTCAAAGCCCTAGGGTTTGCCCTCAAGGAGCGAGGGATCGTCCAGGTATCCATGAATCTGACGAATTTTGAAAAGACCCCGCTCTATCAGGTCTTCGAGCTGGTCAAGTGCGAGGCGCAGCGCTGGGGAGTTCCCATCGTGGGCAGCGAGATCGTCGGGCTCGTCCCTCAAGCTGCTTTAGTGCACGTAGCCGAGCACTTCTTGCAGCTGGAGAAGTTCCACCCCAGCCAAATCTTGGAGAATCGTCTGGCCGAGTGCCTCGAAGAGAGCCCCTAGGGGCAAACTTCCCCTCCTGAGCGCTCCCCCTTTCCTTTACAGAGTGCGCCAAGAGCAGTTATATTGCACCGGATGCTGAAGCATCCGGCTCAGCAGATGCAAGCCCGCTGAAGCGGCTGACAGCGTGGCCCTCACCCCCATCCCCTCTCCCCTCTGAGGGAGAGGGGTGCAGGGGGTGAGGGGGCTTGGGGAGCAGGGGTGAGGGCCTCTCCTCAGCTGGGGCATTCATGCACCCGGCCACAGAGCATGGAGTTACAAGAGCGCCCATGTGTGACTTTTCTCAGAAGAAGATCACGATCCTAGGGGCCGGACGCAGCGGTTTGGCCGCCACCAAGGCGCTGCACGAACGTGGGGCATCTGTCTTCGTCAGCGATCAGGCTGCTCTCTCACCGTCAGCGCGCCAGGAGCTCCTCCAGCGCAACATCCCTTTTGAGGAGGGGGGGCACACCAAGCGCGCCCTCGAGAGTCATCTGATCATCCTCTCACCGGGTGTCTCTTTAAGCGCGCCCATCGTCCAGCATGCCCGCGCTCTCAAGATTCCCATCTGGGGTGAGCTCGAACTCGCCTATCGCCTCTGCCCAAGCGAGAAGATCATCGCTGTAACAGGCACCAACGGCAAGAGCACCACCACAAGACTCATCGAAGAGCTGCTGGCGCAGGAGGGCTATTTAGCCCTCAGCGCGGGCAACATCGGGATACCCCTGATCGCTCGACTGCCCGAGATCACCCCGGAGACTATCGTGATTGTCGAAGTCAGCAGCTTTCAGCTCGAATCTGTAGAAAAATTCCGACCTCGTGTTGCTGTTCTGCTCAACATTGCCCCAAACCATCTCGACCGCCACGGCACCTTCGAGAGCTATCGTTCCGCGAAATTTAAGATCTTCGCCAATCAGACCGAGCGCGATGTGTTGGTGCTGCCACGCCATCTTGAACTCCCCTCTACCCCTCGATCGAGCCTAGTCTACTATGACGATCTGCTGCCGGAGCTTGCCCATCTCGCTGTGCCGCAACATCTCAAAGAAGACACTGCAGCAGCGCTCGCCGCGTGCCGGGTCTTTGCGCCACAAATCCCCCCTCCAGGCGAAGAGATCCTCCAACGAGTGCGCCTGCCCCATAGACAGGAGTTCATCGCGGAGATCAACGGGGTGAAGTTCTACGATGACTCCAAGGCGACGACGGTCCATGCAACGCTTGCAGCCCTCGAGGCCTTTTCGGGGCCGCTGGTGCTCATTCTGGGTGGCCGCAATAAGAATCTAGACTTCTCCCCGCTGGCAGAGGCGTTGCGCTCAAAGCAAGTCTGTGAAATTCTGCTCCTTGGGGAAGCCGCGCCCCAGATCGCTCAGGCATTACAGCGAGCCCAGATCACGAAATTTTCGCTCGTGAAAGATTTTTCTGAAGCTGTCGAGCGTGCGTTGCGCTATCCCGGTGCGACGTGCGTGCTCTCGCCCGCGTGCGCCAGCTTCGACCAATTCCAAAACTATGAGGAGCGAGGGGAGGCCTTCCGAAAAGCCGTCTTGCGCCACTCTCCAAGGACACCCGTCCCGTCTTCGTAAGACAAATCCCCAGAGGGGCCTCGACAAGGGTCCTTCAGAAGCCCCTTCCCGTCGCGTATAACAGAGAGCGCTCAAGGGGAGGTGCGCATGTGGGCACATCACAGCTCGTCGTCGTAGTCCTGGCGCTCTCTCTGCTGGGCGTGGTCATGGTCGCCAGCGCCAGCTTGCCCATCGCTGCTCTACGCTACGAGCAGCCCGCATATCTGCTGATAAAACATCTCATCGCGCTCGCTATGGGAGTAGGAGTCTTCTGGTTCTGCTCCCGATTCGAGTATCGCGCCCTGCTCAATATAGATCACATACTTTTGAGTATCGCGCTGGGGATGACGGCGTTGACGCTTATCCCCGGGTTGAGTGTGCGGGGAAGCTGGCTGCGGCTGCCCGGCCCCTTCCAGCTCCAGCCTACTGAGTTTCTCAAGCTCGCCCTCATCGTCTCATTCGCCGCGTTCTGCGTGCGCAAGGGCGAACACCTCAAAGAGTTCTCTGAAGGGGTCTTGCCACCTCTTCTCGTCACCTCCGCAGCAGCCCTGATGGCGCTCAAGCAGTCCGACTTCGCCATGGCTCTTATCTTCTTTCTCATTGCTTTCTATATGCTCTTCATCGGGGGAGCACGATTGGGCCATCTTTTCGCGTGTGTACTTCTTGCTGTGCCCGCCTTTGCTCTATTGTTAATTACTGCCCCGTATCGCTTCAGCCGGCTGATCTCTTTCTTAGACCCGTTCAAATACAGCACCACTGAAGGCTATCAGCTCATACAATCGCTGACGGCCATCGGCTCAGGGGGGATCTTCGGGCGCGGCTTAGGTGCCAGCCGTGAAAAACTGCTCTTCCTCCCAGAACCCTATAACGATTTCATCTTTGCGATCATTGGGGAGGAATTGGGCTTGGTCGGCGGGCTCTTGGTCGTAGGGCTCTATCTCTGTCTCACATGGATGGGGTACTCTATTGCGGTGCGCGCGCCGGATCGGCTGGGAATGCTTTTGGCCTCAGGAATAACGTTCACTCTTGCTGCCCAAGCCGCCATCAACCTCGGCGTGGCCACGGGAATCCTGCCCGTCACCGGCTTGACGCTGCCATTCATCAGCTATGGCGGGTCATCGTTGATCGTCTCATTCGCCATGACGGGGATTCTACTGAACATTGCGCGTAAGATAAGGCCCTTACCCCCAGCCTCCCACGTCCCCCTCACCCCTGCACCCCTCTCCCTCAGAGGGGAGAGGGGCCGGGGGTGAGGGTGTAGGGTGAGGGCCGAGGAGGAGCATAATGAGGACGTTTCTCATCTGTGGAGGCGGAACGGGAGGGCATCTCTATCCCGCTCTCGCTCTTTTACAGGGGCTGCGGCGCGCTAAGCCGGATGCCCGGCTCGTGTATGTAGGCAGCCGCTGGGGGCTTGAGACGAGGGTGCTGCCGCAGTACCCCTGGATTGAGTTCTATACGCTCTCTATTCGCGGGATCGCGCGCCCTGGCCAGCGCCCCCGCTGGGCCCTCTGGGCACTCTTTGCTTTAGCTCAGATCCCCATCGCGCTTGCTCAGGCGCTCTTTATCGTCCTGAAAGTACGCCCCACCGCGATCATCGGTTTTGGAGGCTACGGGGCGTTCGCCCCACTGCTGTGGGGGGTCGTTCTCAGAATCCCCATATATATCCATGAGCAGAACTTCTTCCCTGGGCTGGTGACTCGACTCTTTGCCCCTTGGGCCAAAAGAGTCTTTCTCACGTATCCCGGCACAGCACGATATCTCAAAGCTCGATATGTCCTGGTCACAGGGGTGCCTATCCGCCCAGAGATTCTCTCTGCTTCTCCCGATCCGGAGCGCTTCGGCTTGCGCGCGGGCATGAAGACCGCCCTCGTGTTTGGGGGCAGCCGTGGCTCTACAGTCTTAACTGAAGCCGCCATAGCCGCTCAGCGCTCTTGCCCAGATCTCCAATTTTTAATAGTTACGGGCGAGAGAGAGCCAACTATTTCAAAGCAAAGCGAATATATAGTATTCGTCCCGTATATTCACGAGATGGGCGTAGCCCTCGCGACAGCCGACGTGGTGATCTGTCGTGCCGGCGCAGCGACGCTGGCAGAGCTCGCTGCCCTGGACAAACCTGCAATTATCGTCCCCTGGCCCCTTGCTGCAGGGGATCACCAAGCGGCCAACGCCAACCAGCTCGCCCAGAAGAACTTCATCCTTGTGCCAGAGTCTGAACTCACCCCTGGACGACTCGTCCAGGAGATCAAAACCGCTCTGCACCTGTCCTCCTCACCCCCAGCCCCTCTCCCCCGCGCGGGAGAGGGGGTCAGGGGTGAGGGTCAGCGTGCCGAGGCACTCCATCACATCCTGCGCGAGGTGTTTCTTGATGCAACGTCAACACGCAACACACCTGCACTTTATCGGGATCGGCGGCGACGGCATGAGTGGGCTGGCCAAAGTCTATTCTGAGCTGGGGTTCCGCATCACCGGCTGCAACATCGAAGAGAACCGACGCACCAGGGAACTCCGCTCCCTGGGCATCCCCGTGTCCCTAGGGCACTCAGCGTCGCACCTGCAGGGTGCTACCCACGTGATCGTCTCTTCGGCTATCCCCCCGGATAATAGAGAGCTGCTCGAAGCCCAGCGCTTGGGCCTGCCAATCCTCCACCGCCTCGATCTTCTCAATCATTTGACAGCCAAACGCTACACCATCGGAGTCACCGGCACACATGGGAAGACCACGACCACAGCGATGATCGCGACCCTGCTTGAGCGCGCCTGGTTCGACCCGACCTTCGTCATCGGCGCGGCCTCCCCCACCCTGGGGACCCATGCGCGCCTAGGAATGGGCAAATATCTTGTCGCTGAGGTGTGCGAGAGCGATGGGCGCTTCTTGCAGCTCCATCCCCAAATCGCTGTCATCACCAGCATCGGTCGGGACCATCTCAATTTCTACGGCAGCGAAGAGGCGCTGCTGGCGAGCTTCACACGCTTTGCCAGCCAAAGCGATCTCTGCATTGCGTGCGCCGATGACCCCGGGGCACGACGAGCCGTCATCGAGCAGCTTCCCACTACCTTGACGTATAGCATCGAGCGTCCAGCTGACTTGGTCGCCCACGATATCCGCTTCCATCACTCTCGGACGACATTTGAGATCTCCTGGCGCGGCTCCCGCGTCGGATATGTCGAGCTCCTCTACGCCCCTGGGATTCATAATGTCTATAACGCGTTGGCGGCACTTCTTGTGGGGCGTCAGCTGGGCCTGTCATTCGCCGATATGGCCGCCCATCTGAGAGACTTTCAGCTGCCAGAGAGACGCTTCCAAATCCTCATTCATAATGGGATCACCGTCGTGGACGACTACGCCCATCTCCCAGAACAGATCCAGAGCAACCTCCAAGCGATCCGACAGAGCTTCCATCCCCCTCGGATCGTCGCGCTCTTCCAGCCCCATCGCTTCTCCCGCACCTACTATCTGGCCCGGGAATTCAGCACGTCATTCGATCTGGCAGATACGGTCATAGTCACCGATATCTATCCGGCGTTTGAGCGCCCCATCGCTGGTGTAGATATCTCTTCTCTCGTCCAAGCCCTGCGCCATCACCATGACGCCGTCACCTATCTTCCCCGTGGAGAGGATTTCGTCCAAAGATTAAAAGCATTCGTGCGTTCAGGGGACTTCGTCATCGGCTTTGGCGCGGGAGACTTGGGCAACGAGCTCCACCGCCTTGCCCAAATCTGGGCCCAAAAAGAGCAAGGTGATCCCTATGAAAGCCCTCACAAGCGACTCCTGTGAAGACCTGCAGAGCCGCCTCCGCGGCACCGTCATACTGCACGAGCCTCTGGCGCGACACACGTCATTGCGCATCGGCGGACCGGCGGAGTACTTTGTCATCCCCGCTGCCCTTGAAGATATCAGCGAGACTTTGGCATTTGCTCGAGAGCGAGGCCTCCCGTGGATCGTCCTGGGCAACGGGACCAACGTGCTCTTCCCCGACGAGGGGTATCAGGGGATCGTCATCAAGCTGGGCCCGTCGTTGGGGCGTATCGAACTCAAGGAGAACAGAATCCGCGCGCAAGCGGGAGCGAGCTTGGCTGCGCTGATTTCGAGAGTCCGTTCTGTGGGACTGCGTGATCTTGATTTCTTGGTGGGAATCCCTGGGAGTGTTGGCGGAGCCCTGGTGATGAACGCCGGGATCCCCGAAGGAGCCATCGCCGATGTCGTCACCCGGGTGGGGGCATTGACTTTTGACGGAAAATTCATTACTCTTACTCCTGAGGAATGTCGGTTCGGCTATCGGTCGAGCCGGTTCCAGGGGGAACGACTCGTTGTGATTGAGGGAGAATTTGCCTTGGGAACAGGGAAATCTTGGGATGGGGAGGCCCTACTGCGGCGGCGGCGGGAGCGCCAGCCCTTGGGGGTCCCCAGCCCAGGGTGCGTCTTCCGCAACCCCGTGGGGGTGGGGGCCACCGCAGGGGAGCTCCTCGAAGGGGCGGGGTTAAAGGGATACCGGGTCGGAGGAGCGAGAATTTCCACAAAACATGCGAACTTTATCGTCAACGAGGGGGGGGCGACCAGCCGAGATGTCCTTCAGCTAATTGACATCGCCCGGTCAGTTGTGCTTAAATACTGGGGGGTGGAGTTAAAGCTGGAGCTCGCCGTCGTCGCCCCAACGATGTGCGACGCGCGGTTCTAGGAGTCATAGGAGGGCTTGTGCTCGTCGCCGTAGGGTACAAGTCCCTGACAGTACGAGAGATCACCGTCGAGGGTGGTGAGAGGATCCAAGCCGAGGCGGTCCTGCAGAGATTTCCGATCCAGATCGGGATGCATTGGCTGACGGCCGACACCGAGGCCGCGCGGCAGGCCCTGGTGCGTCTCCCTGAGGTCCGTGACGTCTCCGTCAGCAGAGCGCTCTGGGGGCGGGTGCGCATTATACTCACAGAACGGCAGCCCCTTATGGTCGCCCAACTAGGGAAGAAGTTCTTCTGGATGGACACCGAAGGGTTCTTCTACAGCGAAGCCGCCGCGCCCCCCTGGGGGCCCTTGCTCGTTCAACCAGAGACGGTAGAGACCGAGCGTGGCCGCCGCTTGGCTGATCCCTTTTACGTTATACCTCTGAGTGCTCTGATGAGCGCCCCGGGGGATCTTGTGAATCGCATCGATACTGTGCACTTGGAAGGGAGCACTATGATTCTCTCTTTTCGGAATGGCCCGGAGGTCTTTCTCTCCGTCTATGACGTCCGGAGAGACCTGGCGCGTCTGCGCCGTCTAGCACGCGCGTTTGAGTATCGTCGCGTCAAGACGCTCGATCTGCGTTTCGAGCGCGTTGTTGTCGTCAGCGAAAGAGTTCGTCGGTAAGGATGGTGATGAGGGAATGGGGGAGATCATCGTCGGTTTGGACATTGGCACGACCAAAGTGGTCGCCCTGGTCTGTAACGTCGAGGACGGGAACATCGAGATCATCGGCATGGGGAAGGCTCCCTCACACGGCTTGGAGAAGGGCGTCGTCGTGGACATCGGTGAGACCACCGCTTCGATACGCCGCGCTATCGAAGAAGCCGAAAACATGGCCGATGTCAAGATCGAGCGCGTCTACGCAGGGATCGCCGGGAAACACATCTCGTCGATCAACAACTCCGGGACGGTCTCGATCTCCCGCCCCGATAGGATCATCACGCTCGATGACGTCCAGAGGGTGATCGACACCGCCCAAGCGGTGCAGATCGCCCCCGATAGCCAGCTCATCCACGTCATTCCGCGCCAATATATCGTAGACGGCCAAGAGGGGATCACCGATCCTGTGGGGATGACCGGGACACGCTTAGAGGTCGACGTGCACATCGTGACCGGCTCGATCACGGCTGTGCATAACATCCGGCGCTGCGTCAATAATTTGGGCATCGAAGTTGAGCAGATCGTGCTGCAGCCCCTGGCGAGCAGCTATGCCGTCCTCACTGAGGCCGAGAAGGAGCTGGGGGTAGCTTTGATGGACATCGGGGGTGGGACGACCGATATCGCGATCTTCCGCGACGGCGACATTTGGTTCAGCAAGATCCTGCCCATCGCGGGAGAGCACATCACCAACGACATCACGGTGGGGTTACGAGTCAGCTACGAAGAGGCTGAACGCATCAAGATCCAAGAGGGCTTGCCCCTCTTGAGTGATGAAGCCGCCGAGGAAGAGCGCATCGAGATCACGACCATCAGCGAGGAGAAGAAGACGATCTCCAAGAGGAAGCTCGCCAAGATCATTGAGCCTCGTCTTGAAGAGCTGTTCGATCTTGCTATGGGTGAGATCGAGGATGTGGGCTATCGCGATCTCATCCCTGCAGGCATCGTTCTGACCGGCGGCACCTCGCTGCTGAAGGGGTTACCGGAATTTGTTTCCAGGCGCTATGACATCTCGGTGCGGCGGGGGAGGAACCCCCAAGGGATCCACGGCCTTCGCGACATCGTGGAAAGCCCCATCTATTCCACAGTGATCGGACTTGTCAAATACGCTGTGGAATCGAAAGAGTACAGGGCTCGAAGAGATACTCGGTATTGGGGGGGACTGAGGAGTTCGTCGAGCAGGGGCTTGGCTGGGTTCTTTGGGAGGGTGCTCCGCTGGCTCAATCGCTTCTTCCGGGGCTAGGGGGGATCTTATGGGCCGAAACGGCTTGGCACGAATTAAAGTGATTGGTGTGGGAGGCGGCGGAGGCAACGCTATTGACCGCATGAAGAAGGCCAAAATAAAAGATGTCGAGCTCATCGCGGTCAACACCGACGCCCAGGTGCTCTCGATCATTGAGGCCGACCGGACGGTCCAGATCGGAGCGAAGCTCACTGCGGGGCTTGGGGCCGGGGGCAACCCCGAAATCGGGCGCAAGGCCGCAGAAGAATCCGAAGCCGAACTTGCGGCGCTGCTCGAAGACACCGATATGGTCTTCTTAACAGTAGGGATGGGTGGGGGCACGGGAACAGGGGCCTCGCCGGTCATCGCCCGGCTCGCCCGCGAAGCCGGGGTGCTCACCGTGGCTATCGTCACAAAACCCTTCTCCTTCGAGGGGCGGCTCCGGGCCGAGCGCGCCAAAAAAGGGATCGAAGAACTCCGACAATACGTCGACACGCTCATCGCTATCCCCAACGATCGCCTGCTCAAAGTCGCCCCACCAGAGATGCCCCTGGTGAAGGCCTTCGAGCTCGCTGATGACATATTGCGCCAGGGCGTCCAGGGGATCTCAGACCTGATCACCACCCCAGGGATGATCAATCTGGACTTCGCCGACGTCGAGGCCACGATGCGCAATGCTGGAACGGCCCTCATGGGCATTGGCGAAGGCGAGGGGGAGAACCGCACCCGCGATGCCGCGCGCAACGCTATCACGAGTCCCCTGCTGGAGGGCTCTATCGAGGGCGCTCAGCGCTTGATATTAAATATCACGGGAGGGCCTGATCTCTCCCTTGAAGAAGTGACGGAAGCAGCTTCATTAATTCGAGATACGCTCTCCGATCAAGCGGACATATTCTTTGGCGCGGTGGTGCGCGAAGGCTTCGAGCGCGTGCGCATCACCGTGATTGCCACGGGGTTCAAAGAGCGCGAAGAGCTCTCCAAAGAAGAGAAGATCGAGCGCGGTATCGATCTGTTAGAAGAAGACGACGAAGAGGAGCTCATCGAAAAGGTCGAGCGCAGCATCCGGAAAGACCGAGCGCGCTCTGACGATTGGGATATCCCGACGTTCCTCAGAAAGCGCAAGAACGATTAGAAGTCCATCCTGATGGGCATACAGACATACAAAAAGCCCTGATCGGCCTCGCTCTCTCCCGGCTCGAGCAGTCCCGCGCTCTCTGCATCCGCCAGCCACAGCCGCACCTCATCGCTCTGCAGCCTTTTCAGCGCGTCTATGAGATATTCTGCTCGAAAACTGATCTTGATGGGCTGGGCCTTCTTCTTCAAGGGCAGCACCTCATGGGCTTCGCCCTTCTCCGCGGCCTGCGAACTCAGCCTCAATTGATTGTTCTCCGTGCTCAAGACCACCGCGTCGGATTCTTCCGCGGCGGTGATCTGGGCGCGCTGCAACGCCTCTAAGAAGAGCTTCCGCTCCACGGCGATGCCGATGGGGTTCTCTTTGGGGATGACCTTTTCAAAATCAGGATAGGCTTCTTCGATCAGCCGCCCCACAAAGACCACTGAGCCTGCCTTGAAGAAGAGATAATTCTCAGCCTGATAGAGCTCCACCTGCTCTGCATCCACTTGGGATAAGATCCCTGCCAGGTCGCGCAGGGAGTCCGCAGCGACTAAGAACTCCCCTTCGCGGGAGGCTGCTTGCGCCAGCGGCTCGGCCTTGAGCGCCAAGCGATACCCATTGGTGGCCACGACTTTGAGGGTCTCTTTCTCCAAGACCATATTGACCCCGGTCAGGCTCAAACGAGAGGTCTCGCGCGCCGACAGCGCCGCATACGCCACCAGCTCCAAGCTGCGCTCCAGCTGCCGCTTGCCCAAAACACAGATGGGCTTATCCGGCAGCGACGGGACTTCGGGGTAGTCCTCCACGGACAGCCTGAAGAGATCAAACGTCACCCCCCCAGAGGTAATCTCGACCTTCCCCGTGCCAGAGATCGTCTTCAGCTCAAAGACTGGAGCGGGCAGGGTGTGGGCGATCTTCACCAGCAGCTCGCCGTTGAGCACCAACGCTTCATCCCCGCCACGGTTCTCCACAGGCACGGAACACCAGATGGCGCGCTCTAAGTCGGTCGCATAGAGCATCAATTGGTTCTTCCTCGTCTCCAATTTGAGGCCGGCTAGTATGGGCATGCTCGTGGCTTTCCCCAACGCCCGACTGACGATCTTCACGCCCGAGAGAAACTCGTCCCGTCCGCACGAAAACTCCATAGTAGTACTCTTCCCTCCTTCAACGTTCTGGAATATGACGTTCCAACAAGGGAAAGACGGCCTCCCAGATCTGCTCGGCCAGCTTGGCTGCGCTCAGGGTTCCATCGAGCAGGAGGCTCCGGGGCATCTGACGGGCTAACTGACGATACCCCTCGCGCACGCGCTCGTGAAACTCCCGTCCCGCTCGCTCCAGACGATCACACGCTCGGCGCCTGCGCGCGAACGCAACCTCAACGGGAACATCGAGAATGATCGTCAGAGACGGCTCGATCCCATCAGTCGCTATGGTATTGAACCTCTGCACCAGAGTGAAGTCGAGGCCTCGCCCGTAGCTCTGATAGGCCAAGCTCGCCATGGCGAAGCGATCCGCCAGCACCACGCGCCCCTGAGCAAGCGCCGGGCGCAGGACGGTTCGAACGAGCTCGCTGCGCGAGGCTTCATACAGCAAAAGCTCCGTCATCGGCTCCATATCTCGCTCTAGTAAGATCTGTCGGATCTGCTCCCCCACGGGGGTGCCCCCAGGCTCGCGCACGATCAGCGCCGTGATGCCATAGCCGCGCAGACGCTCCTGCAAGGCGTGAATCTGCGTGGATTTCCCGCTGCCATCGATCCCCTCAAAGACTATAAAGACGCCCGCGGCGCTCATACTCGTTCCCCCCGGAGCAGGGCCCACAACACTAAGCCCGTCCCTACGACAATGGCCGTATCAGCCAGATTGAAGACGGGCCAACTGAGCTCCTGCCAGCGCAATTCGAGAAAATCAATGACTGCCCCGCGCGTGAAGCGATCCGTCAAGTTCCCCAAAGCCCCTCCGGCGATACAGATCAGCCCCATGGTCATAGCTCGGTGCTGCGGCGGGCCCCACAGCAACAGCCCCAAAATCCCCAAGCTCACGACGGCCGCGAGAAAAGCGATGGCACCGCCAAACCCCTGAAAGAGCCCAAAGGCCCCCCCGTCGTTCGAAGTCAGGGTGAAGCGCAAGAACCCATCGACGATCTCGATGGGGCGGCCAGGCTCTAGCGACTTCACAGCCACAGCTTTGCTCGCCTGGTCGAGCGCCACGACTCCAGCAACGGCAAGCAGTCTCTGTAGCTTCATTGGGCACAGTATAGCGAGCAGGTCGGGGAAAATCAACGGCGGGGTCGCAGCGGGCGGGCGGGATTGCCCACCCATACCGTGCGCGGCGGGATTTTTTTATTGCTGAGCACCACGGAGTGTGCCCCGATCACCGCGCCTTCGCCGATCTCCACCCCGGGCATAATAAGCGATCCCATCCCCACCGTCACGCCCTTGCCGATCTTCACCCGCCGCAGCTTCAGTAAGCCATCTTCAGCGACATGGGGCACGATGGTCACCCCACCGCCGATCACAGTATTGTCCTCGATCTCCACGAGCCAGCAGTCTATCAATTGGGCATTGAGCTGGACACCCCGCCCGATCTTGGCCCCCAACAGCCTGTAGTACCAGATATTGATCCCACTGAGGGGCATAAAATCCATAAATGTCTTGGACACGGGAAAGAGCAGGGCGTCGTTCAAAAACCACAGCATGGCCGGAGCCGAAAAGTACGGGTACTCGCCCTCGCCGGGCTTGGGGATGAGCCTACTGACCAGAACAACGAGGGTCATCAGCGTAAAGCCGTAGAGCACGTACCCCCCCATCACCGAGAGGCCTATAACCAGCGCCCGCCCCCACACTGCCCACCTCTCCGTCCAGGTGATGACCGCTAACAGCAAGGCCAGCCCCGGCGTCAGCGCCACGCCCATGAGCACCACACCGAACGCTAACAAGAGCAAGAATAAAAGGGCTTGCAGTATCGGATTCATACGGGCATTGGCCCTCACCCCCAGCCCCTTTTCCCCCTCACCCCTGCCCCCCTCTCCCTCAGAGGGGAGAGGGGCTGGGGGTGAGGGCAGGGAGAGGGGTGCCCGCAGGGCAGGGTGAGGGCCTTGCTCATCTCCTCTCTGCCTTCTGCGCATGGAGTCTTTCCAGATGCTCTCTCATCCGGGCAAGGCGCTCACCCTTCAGATTATAGAAGCGCAGAGCCAGCCAGCTCATCCCCAGCGCCATCACGGGCACCCCTGCGATCAAGAGACGCAACCCCCACAAAGCCTCTGGCGTCTGCTGAGCTTGATCGGCTTGGTACCCACTCCAGTGGAAGACAGCGCCCATAAGAAGCCCTTGCAGCGTGAACGCCAGGCGAATGAGCAGGCCGTTCATGCCAAAATAGAGCCCTTCACGGCGCACGCCCGTCTTCAGCTCGTCTTCGTCTATGATATCGGCGAGCAACAAGTCCGGCAAAAGCCACAGTCCCCCAAGCCCCACCCCCACGAACCCCATGGCTATCACCGCGCTCAGAAAATCCTGCACGACCCACAACGGAACCAGGGCGAGCGCGAAGAGAACAATTGCCCATCCCAGAGCCGTCGCCGCTCCCCAGCGCACGGCAGCCTGTCGCCACAGGGGCAGCGTGGGCAGGACAATAATCAGTGGGAGAGCAAGCAGCGCTGAGATCTTCACTGGCTCGTCTTTGGGAATGTGCAGCACATAAGTAGCAAAAAACGGGATCGTTGCTTGAATCATCTGGAAAGCCAGCCAGATACAGATCAACGTGCCGATGAACGCTGCGAACGCCCGATTCACTAGAGTTGCGCGCAGACCTTCGAGCAGATGTAAGGGCTGATCTTGACGGAACTCCGGGCGCTCGCGGCTGACTGCGACGCTCAGGAAGAGCACGGCTGCGGTCACCAGACCGTAGAGCCAGCCCAGCGTCGCCCAGCCCCAGAGGCTATAGATGACAGGACTGAGCCCCATAGCGCAGAAGACGCCCACAACGTTGAAGACCTGCCGCCAGGCCGACACCTGCGCCCGGTCTTCTACGGCCACAAACATCTCTGGGAAGAGCGCGGTGTAGTTGAGCGCGACGAGCGTCCAGATCGTATCAAAGCAGAAAATTATTATCAGAAAATAGCCAAAGAGTGTCCACTCTGACTCTATAGTGAAGGGCGGGCTCCACAGGAGCGCGAAGGAGATCGCCAAGGGCACAGCCCCACCAGCTATATACGGAATACGCCGCCCCCAGCGCGTGCGCGTGCGATCCCCTAAATACCCCGCGAGCGGGTCGTTGACAGCATTCCAGAGGCCATACACGGCCCACCCCACCCCGACGAGCGCCGGGTCGAGCTTGAGCCTGTCCACATAGAAGAAGAGAATAAATGTCGTGAAGGTCTGATAGGAGAGGGTCGTGGCAAAGGCACCGCTGCTGTAGAGGATCTTCTTTTTCATTGTGCAGTAATGATCTTACGAAAGGCAGGGGGTGAAAGTCAAATCTTGAGCTGGGGGAAGTTCACTTGACCGGTTCTCGCTCTATTTGTTATACTCCCTCAGGTGAAAGCCATGCACATCACACCCAAGCCCTGGCTCCGCTACTACCCCGAAGACATCCCCCCCACCCTCACGTACCCGGACATGCCGCTCTATGACTTCTTGGATCGCTCAGCAGAAAAATACCCAAAAGCCCCAGCACTGATCTTCTTCGGGCAGCGGATCTCCTACGGCCAACTGCGCGAGCTGATCGACCGCTTCGCCGCAGCATTGATACAGATTGGAGCCCAGCCGGGCGAAAGAATCTCGCTGATGTTGCCCAACACCCCACAGTTTGTCATCGCCTTCTACGGCGCACTCAAAGCAGGGCTGACCGTCGTCCAGACCAACCCTCTCTACACCGAAGATGAGCTCCAAATCGTCTTAGGAGATTCCCAAGCAGAGACGCTCATCACTCTCGATCGCTTCTACGAGAAGGTCCTGCACATCCGAGGGCGGACGAGTCTCAAACGCATTATCGTCACGGGGGTGCAAGAGTTCTTCCCTGGGCTGCTGCGCTTGGGGTATCTGCTCAAAGAACGCCCAAAGAGAATCAGACCCGCGCCTCCCAATGTCTATCTCTTCTCAGACTTACTCCGCAGCGCCCCGGCTCATGCACCAGATATCTCTGTACGGAGCAGCGATATTGCGCTCTTTCAGTACACCGGCGGGACAACTGGTATCCCCAAGGGAGCCATGCTCACTCATAAGAATCTCGTAGCGAATACCCTCCAAGCGTGTGCGTGGTTTCCCCGCGCCCGACCAGCCCAAGAGATCTGTCTGTGCGTCCTGCCCCTCTTTCACGTCTACGCCATGACCGTCGCGCTCAATCTCTCTATGGCCCTGGCAGCCGCGCTGATCCTCGTGCCGCGCTTCCAGATAGATGACCTCCTCAAAGTCATAGACCGCGAACGCCCTACGCTCTTCCCCGGCGCACCTACCCTCTACGCGGCCATTGCCAATCATCCCCGGGTGAAGGAGTTTCACGTCAGCTCGATCAAAGCCTGTATAAGCGGCTCGGCGCCGCTCCCCTTGGAGATCAAGAAGCGTTTTGAAGAGTTGACCGGCGCGGTGCTCGTTGAGGGCTATGGTCTTTCGGAAGCTTCGCCTGTGACCCATTGTAACCCGCTCTATGGCAGACAAGTTTCGGGGAGCATCGGCATCCCCTTCCCCGACACCGATGCCAAGATCGTCGACCCAGCGTCGGGTCAGGAGTTGCCCGTGGGGGAGATCGGCGAATTGGTTATCCAAGGCCCGCAGGTGATGGCCGGCTATTGGAACCGTCCCGATGAGACAGCGATGGCCCTGCGTGGCGGCTGGCTGCACACCGGGGATCTGGCCCGCATGGATGAAGACGGGTATTTCTATATCGTGGACCGGCTCAAAGAGATGATCATCTGTTCGGGCTTGAAGGTCTACCCTCGCGAGGTCGAAGAGGTCTTATACAGACACCCCAAGGTGCTCGAAGCTGCGGTCATTGGGGTTCCCGATGCGTACCGTGGCGAGACGGTGAAGGCGCTTATTGTGCCCAAGCCGGGGACAAAGCCGACCGCCGATGAGATCAAAGCGTTCTGCGCGGAGCACCTAGCGAAGTATAAAGTGCCAACCATCGTGGAGTTCCGGGAGTCGCTGCCCAAGAGCATCGTGGGCAAGATTCTCAAGAAAGACCTGCGCTAGAGATGTCGGAGATCATAAAGTCACAGGGGGCGTGGCTCTGTTTTGTGCCCCCAGGAGGCAAAGAGACAGTCCTCACTTCTCAAGAAGCCCAAATTTTACGGGGCATCAAATCTCCAAGACGCCGACGCGATTGGCTGGCGGGGCGCTGGGCGGCCAAGGAGCTTGTGAGAAATTATCTTTTAGAGTCCCGCGGAATAGAACTCTCTTTAGATCAGATCGAGATCGTGAACGATGAGCTTGGAGCTCCCGCTGTAGCCTGCGGGACTGGGCTCACTCTCTCGATTGCTCACAGTGCCGGGCACGCGCTGGCCGGGCTCTGTGAAAGAGACTGCATTGGGGTAGACCTACAGGAGATTCGTCCCGTTCATCCCAGATTGCGCGAGCGCGCGCTCACGAGCACTGAGCGAGCTCAGTGCCCCGACCAGCAGACGCTGCTGATCTTTTGGGCCATCAAGGAAGCTACGATCAAAGCACAGAGAGCTCGTCCAGCCCCTTCTGTACGCGAGATCGAAGTCACTCTCACAAGACCGGGCAAGGCTTCGGTCTGCGCACAAGGCCAAGAGCTTGCGGCTCTCTGGGGCAGGCGCGGGGATTTCGTTTGGGCGTGCGTCACTCGTTCAGCTCGACAACCGTCACGCCGTCGCCGCCCTGATGGGGCAGAGCTGAATCAAAGCTCTTGACAATAGGGAGCGTCGCCAAATGTTTTCTGATCTCCCGGCGCAAAACCCCCGTCCCCTTGCCATGCACGATATACCCCCGCGTCAGCCCCGCCAATACCAAGCGATCTAAGTAGAGCTCGAGCTCTCGAATGGCCTCGCTCACCGTCATACCCCGGACATCGAGCTCCAACTGAGGGGCCGCAGCAGAAGCCGCATCGAAATGGACTGAGATCCTCCGACGCTCCGACTCGCTCAACGGCGAAACACTCGGTTGGGCCAGATCAGAGAGCTTAGCCCACAGGCGCAACCCCCCCACCTCGACCTCAATGCGATCTTTATGAATTATTTGTCGTACAGTACCGACCTTCTTTGAGCCTCTAAATTGCACTGGCATCCCCGGGCGCAGCTCCTCCAAGCGAATAGGGACTTCAGAGATTTCAGGGCGTAACTGCTGGCTTGCCTGCTCTAGATGGTCCCCCAGCTGTTGTACTGCCTTGAGTCTCTCCCGCAATACCGTCTCATCGGCTCTCTGCTTGGCAAGATGGATGGCCTCCTCCAGCGCCCCACGCGCCCGCTTCAAGAGCGCCTCAAGGCTGCGAAGCTCCTCCCTGAGACTCGCCTCCTTGCGCTGACGAATCTCGCTAAGCTTTCTCACGTACTCAGCTTTGATCTCTTCTACCTCGCGAGCGCGCCGGCTCACCTCCAAGCGCTCTTGCTCAAGCTCACTGCGTTCTTGCTGAAGCTTCTGAATGACGTCCTCGACGCGAACCTGCCCCTCAGTCAAGTGCGTCTTAGCCAGCGCCACAACGCCCGAGGGCAACCCCAACCGCTCAGCAATGATAAACGCATTGCTCGCACCGATCCCCTCAACGATCTTATACGTCGGCGCTAGCGTCTCGACGTCGAACTCCATAGAGCACGTCTTCAGCTTCGGATGCTGGTAAGCAAAGTGCTTGATCGCGCTCAAATGCGTGGTGACGAGCAGTTTCGCGCCGGAATCCAGAAGCGTTTGTAAGATCGCGATCCCCAAGGCCGCGCCCTCGGTGGGATCAGTCCCTGCGCCTAATTCGTCGATGAGCACCAGGGTGTGGGGGTCCATCTCTTTGAGAATGTCGATGAGATTTTTCATATGGGCGGAGAAGGTGCTCAGATTCTGCTGGAGAGACTGCTCATCGCCGATGTCGGAGAAGATCTTCTGAAAGAGCACGATCTTGCTGTCTGGCGCAGCGGGGATGGGGATGCCTGACTGGGCCATGAGCGTCAAGAGCCCGACAGTCTTGAGCGAGACCGTCTTGCCCCCGGTATTGGGCCCGGTGATGACGATCCCCTGAAAGGGAGCGCCCAAACGAATATCGATGGGCACAACGGTCGTCTGATCGAGCAAGGGGTGACGCGCTTCTATCAGATGCAGCTCGCCGTCGCTCACTAAGTGCGGACGATGGCATCGCAAGTGTAGGGCGAATTGCGCTTTGGCGTAGATCAGATCGAAGTAGGCAAACGCTTGAAGTGTCTCCTCGATCTTGCGGCTCTCCGCTTGGAGTTTGGCGGTCAACTCGCGTAAGATAGCGAGCTGCTCATCGCGGATTTCCCCGTCAAGCTCACGAATGGCGTTGTTATCTTCTACAACGGAGGTCGGCTCCACGTAGAGCGTCTGCCCTGAATCGGAACTATCGTGAACTACAGCGTCGAGTTCATGGCGCGCACTGCTTTTGATGGGGATCACCAACCGTCCGGAGCGCCGCGTGACGACGCTGTCTTGTAAGACCCCGGCGAGCTGGCCCGACTGGATCAGCCCCTGGAGATAGCGTTGCACGCGCTCCTCTAAGATGCGCTTGCGGGTGGTCAGCTCGCGCAGGCGCGGCGAGGCGGTAGGGCGCATCTCGCCTTTGTCGTCGAAGACCCGGGTGATGTTTTCTTCAAGCTCCCGGAACACGTGTATACGCTCAGCCAGCTCCCGCAAGTGGGCACAGCCCTGGAGCGCGAGGAGGCGCTCGCGCAGCCGGCGCATGTGAAAGAGAGCTTTATAGATCGCGAGAAACTCCGTGCCACTCAGCGCTGTCGTCTGCCGCGCGCGCCGCAGTATCGGGCGAATATCTTCAAAGAAACCGACAGATAGATCTGTTTCAAGCAGCGCGGTGCGCAGCTCTTCAACGCGATCGAGCTCGCGCTGAAGAGCCTCCCCATCGGCTGACGGACGCAAGTTCTGGATCAGCTCGCGCCCCAATGCCGAGCAGGCAAAGCTCTTGAGAATCTCCTTGAGCTTGTCGTACTCTAAATCTTTCAGGGTTTTGGCGTTGGTTATGACGTTCACTGCAGCAATCCCAGGGTTATGCCGCCATCAACGATGATGCTCTGCCCGCGGATCATCTCGGCGTCATCGCGGCACAGGAAGGCCACGACCTTGGCAATATCGGCGGGTTTGACCATCCGCCCTGCAGGGGTCAATGCTATGATGCGCTGCTTCTCTTCATGGGGTATCATCTCGCTGAAGCCCGTCTCGTCCACAAGCCCCCCACAGACGGCGTTCACCCTGATCGCTGGAGCCAGCTCGACGGCGTAGCTGCGCGTGAGCGACTCGATCGCGGCTTTGGCCGCGCCCAGCGCCCCATAATTGGGGAGATACTTGATGCTTCCCAAGCTCGTGATGTTGACAATCACGCCGGTCTTCATCAAGGGGACAGCGTGCTTGATGCAGAGATTGATCGCTCGCAGATTGACATCCCAGACGTGTTCCCAGTGCTTCTCCTCCAGCTGCAACAGCGGGCGAAAGACCGCTGAAGCCGCGTTATTGACCAAGATATCGAGCTTGCCGAATTCGCTCTCAATAGCAGAGAACATCTGAGCGACATCGTGGGGATCGGCGACATCGGCTTTGACAATCAGCGTGCGCCGTCCTAGGTTTTGGAGTTCTTGGGCGACGGCTTGGGCCTGGGCGCGGGTGCTGTTGCGCCGGTGATGAATAATAACATCAGCGCCGAGACGACCAAGCTCTAACGCGATCGCCCGCCCGATCCCACGGCTGGAGCCGGTCACCACCGCAACTCTCCCTTGTAGGTCCATAGCACGGCCAAGCATAAATCATCTCGCCTGGCTTTGCAAACGCCCCTAGCCCCTTGACGAGGCGCTTCTCGTTTGGTAGGATAGCAAAGCCCATTTCAGCATCTATCTCGCATAGTGCTCAGCACCATAGGGTAATAAGGAGTGAGACCCATGAAGCGAGTGCTCATTATGGGTGCAGCCGGTCGCGATTTTCATAATTTCAACGTTTATTTTCGCGATAACCCCAACTACAAAGTCGTCGCGTTCACCGCAACGCAGATCCCCGATATCGACGGGCGGCGCTACCCTGCACAATTAGCCGGGAAACTCTACCCCAAAGGCGTCCCCATCGAATCTGAAGAGGATCTCGTCGATCTGATCGCCAAGCATGACGTCGATCTCGTCGTCTTCTCGTACAGCGACGTCTCCCATCAGTATGTGATGGAGCGGGCGAGCTGGGCCATGGCCGCCGGCGCAGACTTTATGCTGCTTGGCCCGAAAGCGACTCAGCTCAAAGCCAAAAAGCCCGTCATCTCCGTGACCGCGGTGCGCACTGGCTCCGGCAAGAGCCAGACCACACGCCGTGTGACTGATATTCTGCGCAAGCACGGCAAGCGCGTCGTCGTGGTGCGCCATCCCATGCCCTATGGGGATTTAGTTAAGCAAGAGTGCCAGCGCTTCGCCAGCTTGAAAGATCTAGACAGATATGACTGCACTATCGAAGAGCGCGAAGAATATGAACCCCATCTGGAGCGAGGCACGGTCGTCTACGCTGGGGTCGACTACGCAAAGATTCTGCGCATGGCCGAGCGCGAAGCCGACGTCATCGTCTGGGACGGGGGGAACAACGATTTCTCCTTCTTTGTCCCCGATATCAATATCGTCGTCGCTGACCCGCTGCGCGCGGGGCACGAAGTGACGTACTATCCCGGACACATCAATCTGTTATTAGCCGACGTGGTCGTGATCAACAAGGTCGACACCGCCGCGCGAGCCCAGATCGAGCGCGTGCGCGAGAGCATCAGAAGATTCAACCCCAAAGCGAAAATCATTGAGGCTGCGTCACCGCTTTTTGTCGAAGACCCCTCAGTGATTGAGGGCAAGCGCGTCTTAGCCATCGAAGACGGGCCGACGCTCACCCACGGCGAGATGGCCTACGGGGCCGCGACGCTCGCTGCCGAAAAATACGGCGCCAAAGAGCTCGTCGACCCCCGCCCCTATGCCGTCAACTCCATCGCCGAGACGTTCAAGAAGTACCCCCATATCGGGAAGCTCCTGCCAGCCATGGGCTACGGTGCAGACCAGATCAGAGATCTCGCCAAGACGATCAAGCGCACCGACTGCGACGCCGTGATCATCGGCACGCCGATTGACTTAAAGAGACTGATAAAGTTCGACGTGCCCACGACGCGCGTGCTCTACGAACTTCAAGAGATCGGCCATCCCACGCTGGAGGAAGTCTTACAGCCCTTATTGGACTGAGACACCGGTCACGTGGCGATCAGACCGAAGCCAGGCGCACCCTGCACGGGCTTCCTTGGCAGTCTGCACTGCATTGGGTAGAGTCTAGGCCGTATGAACTCTATACAGCGCGGCATCGTATGCGGGGTCTGTGTCCTCCTGCTGATCGCTTCCGTGGGACAGATAGCCTTGGGACAGTCCGTGCTGGGACGTTTCATCAGCGAGCTGAGCTTCAATAACATCGCACCGTACTTTCTCAACGCGGAATTTCGCATCCTCTCCCGCATCAGTGTTGCTGAAGCCGCGTTCGCCACCGATACCAAGTTCGATATCAGCCTGTTGCGCTGGCAGAAGTTCATCGCTTCTGTGGGGATCAATCCCCTCTCAGCACGCAATCGCTTGACGTTTGTCAACGGGTTTACATTTGACAAGAACGAGCTGGTAGCTGCCCTGAGCTTCGGCGGGGTCTCCATCGGCGTTGAACTGATCTTAAAGAACCAAAGCCCATCTTTGGAAGTCGGTCTCGTTGTGGAAGCTGCGGCGAAGACGACATGGTTCACCATCGCCAGTTATACGGGGTTTGGCGTCACCCAAGTCGTCGAAGACCTAGACTTAGATCAATTACCCATTGTGGATGAGCCCTTTGGGTTTGACCCCAGAATTGTGAAGCTGGACACGTTCAGCGAGCGCGAGCCGGATCGCCTTGTCACTGCGCCGTTCGTCTTCACCGAAGAGATCATCGCTACAGAATTTTATATCTTCGATATCGCTTCGTTGAGCGCGATGACGCTCTTCACGCCGGGTGGGCTGGAGAAGCTCATCCCCGCGCTCGCGGTCAAGGTGAACGCGCCTGCAGCGGACTTACGCCTGCGCATGACGATCAGCTCGACATTTGAGTTTGTGCCTCCTTCGGTCTTCTTGACGTTCCTGCCCATCGAGCTGCACTTGCGGTGGAGCTTCTTCCAATGGCGGAGCTTGACGCTCCTGGCCGACCCACCTCCCCCAGGCCCTGGCGGGGGAGCGTTCTCCTTCCGCAAGCAAGTCTTCCAATCTCTTTTTGAGCTGGCATTCTTCCGGGCGTTCACGGAGATCTGCTTTGGCCCAGACTGCCCCGGCGGCTCGGGATTAGAGTGGCGCTTCGGGGCTGAATTGCGCTTCCTTTTTGGTGGACCACAATAGAGTAACGCGCGTTACCCTCATGTAATAGAGATACCGAGTTTCTACACCCTTGACAAAGTGACCATCTTGTGCTATAGTTATTTTAGCTTGAGACAAGGAGGTGGAGCGCAGCCCAAACGACGACGGTCCTGACAAAGGCAAACCGCGCGAAAGCGCGGGGCGCAAAGCCACAGGCCTACGACAGCGCGCGCTGTTACGGCGGCTGGGCTGCCAAAGGACCATGAAGAAGAGCCTTGTACTTGCTGCGATGATAGGCGTATGTGGTCTGGTCTTCAGCTTGGAAGGCTCCTCACAGAGTTCAGCCAATGCTATTGTGACCTTCCGCATAGCCCCACTGATGAGCCTCTCCGTCTGGGGCGAGAGCCCTTCCGGAAGTAGCGTCGCGTCGATCTACACTATGCCGCACCCAACGGCGCAAGAGCGCCAAGCGGGATTTCTCGAACGCCTCAACGCTTTAAAACTCGTAGTCCGCAGCAATCTGTCGTGGGCCTTGCGCGTCCGCGCCCTGGAACCCGACATGGGCCTAAGCGACGACGGCACATATCGTAAGCCCGTGAGCGACCTCGAAGTCCGCGCCGCCCCAGCCCCTTACGTAGCTGTCACCACGCACGATCAGGCCATAGCCTCTGGCCCTCACGGAGAGCATAGGCTCTCCCTCGATTATCGCGTGCGCTTGGGCCCAGAGCACCGCAATGGCACCTATCGCGTTACGTTGATCTACACGCTCGCCTCCCCTTAGTAAATCGTATTTTCACCTTGACAAGGGCCCCCCGCTTTGATATAATACAGCACAATATCTTATAACACTGAAGGGGGCAAAAGCCATGCAGATCACGATCTACTACACCAAGGATGACCTCTATCTCATCAAGCAGGTAGAAGCAAAGGCCGAACGGGAGCGGCGCAGCAAGAGCTCCGTCATCCTCTCGATCATCGAGGAGTACTTTGAGCGCAAGAAGAAGATCGGCGAGATCTTATGCGATTTGGGGAAGCTCACCCCAGAGAAGCTCAACCAGGCCATCGAGATCCAGAAGAAAGAAGGGGGTACCCGAACGCTCGGGGAGATCCTGCTCTCCAAGAAGTGGGTAACGGAGCACGACATCATGCGCGCCTTGATGCTCCAAGGCAAGGTCACCCAAATTGACTGACCATGAGCCCCAGAGCCCATCGCGCCTTCATCCTCGCAGCCCTCTGCGTGGGGCTGGTCAGTGTCTTCGGCCAAGCACTGCTCATCTCGAATATCGAGTTCGATCTCTCCCTGCCCAGGGGAGCCTCAGAGACGCTCTCCTTCCAGGTGCTCAACAACGAAACCGATCCCCTAGAGATTCAAATCAGCCTTGCTGATTGGGATCGCGACATCACGGGGGAGAATCGTTTCTACCCACCGGGGACGTTGCCCCGGTCGCTTGCGCCCTGGCTCTCCGTCAGCCCCTTGCGCTTCGATCTGGTTCCCAACGAGCAGAGGGAGATTCGTTTTTCCATAAAAGTCCCTTCAGATATCACGGGGACGCACTGGGCGGCGATCATGGTCGAAGCCGCGCCGAAGCAGACCCAGCCCCAGCCGCCCGGCACGACAGTCGTAGTCCGAAGACGCTTCGCCGTCAAGGTCTTAGAGACCCCTCCCGGCACGGGCACCAAAGACGGCCGGATCACCCTCATAGACGTGCGCGGCCTCAATCCCCCAAATATCTTCCTCGAATTTGAGAACCGAGGCACGGTGCACACGCCGCAAGTCAAGGGGCGCATCGAGATCCGCGACGAGAAGGGGGGAACTGTAGAGAAGCTCGACGTCGAGAGCTTCCCCACCCTCCCCGGCGCCAAGCGCCGGCTCAAAGTCACCAGCGCGCGCAAGAAGGGCGATCTTCTGCCCCCAGGGAAATATCTTATCTTGGCCATCCTCGACTACGGCGGCGACTCCTTGGCCGGGGGACAGTTCGTGCTCAAGATCAAGCCGCTGCAGCTCGTCCCCATCGGCGACGCCAAAGCCCCTCCCCAAGATCTAGATAAAGACGGCCTCTACGAAGACATTAACGCTGACGGAAAGCTCTCCCTCGAAGACGCCGCACTCTTAGGGTTCCATATCGACAAACCCGCCGTCCAAGAGAACGCCCGCGCCTTCGACTTCGACAACGACGGCGACGCCGATTTTGACGACGTCGTCACCTTGAAGAAGATGGCTGGGGGATAAAGACAGTTCAGAGCTCCCGTTCCCCATCTGATAGTTCTTGAAGCGCAACGAACGGACGAGACTCTGAACTGTCGTCCCCGAAGTGTTAGGCGCGCTTGACAGAGAGCTTGCCGCCAGCCTCGACGACCCTCAGCTTCTTGCGCACCATCTCTTTCAGCTCGCGCCCGGCGCGAAAGCCCGGAACAGCTTTCGAAGCGACCATGATGCGCTGCTTGGTCTGGGGATTGATGCGCATCGAGCTCTTGCGCGCACGGGGCTCAAACGTCCCAAAGCCCGTAATTCTCACAGGCTCCCCGTCGCACATCGTCTTGGAGATCGTGTTGAACAGGGCATCCACGGCCTCCTTGGCCGCCTTCTTGCTCAAGCCCGTCTGCTTGGCTACCATCTCCGCTAACTCCGCTTTGTTCATCGTACGATACCCCCCTTGGAGTCTGTGATAAACCTAATAGACGGCCCCCGTGCCGGCGGAGGGAAGCCGCCTATCTGGTTCTCAAGCGCCCATATTGTAAAGACTCCACCCCCTCGAAGGCAAATTTTTCACCCCAAGCAACAGGGACACAGGTGCCCTACGCTCTAGGCTGCCGTCCTTGGCTAAGCGCAATCCAGCGCTTACAATCAAGCATCTTATGATTATGCGCGCGATAGTGAGAGCCGTCGGACTGATCGCCGTGGGGGTGTGCTGGCTGGGCACTAGCCAAGCCGTCATCACCCCGCCGCCCCCTCCGCCGGTCGCCGCTCCCGGCGACGCCCTCACCCTGCCGTTTACCGTGAAAAATATCAGTTCTGAGCGAGATATCTTTGATCTCTCCCTCGAGGTCTCCCCAGGGCTTGAGCCGCTGGGGGTACCGGAGCCTGTTGAGCTCGAACCCAACGCTGAAGAGCTCGTCTTCGTCAGCGTCTTCGTCAGTACCACAGCACGCGCTGGGGCTCATAGCGTCACCCTCAAAGCCCGCTCGCGCAAGACCCCCTCGCTGACAGCCCAAGCGAGCGTAACCGTCACGGTGAAGGAGTCGCCCGGCCTAGAACTGATCGCCCCGCCCCCCAAGACGGTCGAACCCGGAAGCACCGAGCGCATAAATTTTCTCGTGCGCAACAAGGGCAACGTGCCCGATCGCGTGGCGTTCTCTGTGCAGATCACGGGCGCGCTGCGCGCAACAGCGCCAACAAGCGAGATCTCCCTAGACGTCGGGGAGCGCCGCGAGGTCCCAATAGAGATCTCAGTGCCCAAGGGTGCTCCGCCGGTGCGCTCCCGCGTTACCCTGCGAGCCGTCTCGAGAAAATTCGAGGGCGTCTCCGCCGAAGCCACAGCGGTGCTCGAGGTGCTCCCTCCCTTGCCCCAAGAAGTAGGCGGCTCGCTCTTTCTTACAATCCCTTCTCAGGTGGGGTTTCAGCTCGACGGCCAGACAGCTGCTATAATTGGAACAACTGTCACAATCCGAGAATCCGGCGGTGCGCTGCTGCCCGACCGGCCCGCCGTGCGCCTGAGCGTCGGGGGTTCCCTCACCCTCGACAACACAAGCTCCGGCGCGATCACCGTGACGGTCTCCGATGGGCGGCCCCCTATAACTATCCCCTCAGGGGCAAGCGACTCCCTGGCTTTTTCAGCATCTGGGATCTTCATTGTTACTGTGAGCAATGGAGCTGTGCTCCCTTCTATCATTATCGTCACGGTGCAAGATCTCGTATTGCGACAGACCCTAAGCGGCACAGGCCAATTCCAAGGGCGCAACCTCCAGCTCACACCCCCTGATCTGAGAGCACCCCATTTAGAGCTACGGACCCCCGTGAGGTCCCAAGATGAAGCAAACCGTATCACGTATATCTTAGATATTCAAAATCTGTTCGAGTTGAACACGATCTTCTTCGCCCTCGACGTCAAGCCCATGGGCTTTGCCCTGGGCGATCTCTATCTTCCCATGGGCTCGCTGGCCACGCTCGTTGGGCGCGGGGGGCAGGTCACCGTGCGGCCGGGGTTTTTCAGCGCGCGATTCTCGCTCGCCGCTGTCACCGCGCAGCGCGCCCCCCTAGAAGCAGAATTTCTTATCACCGATGACCCAGCAAACCTGCCCGCAAGCGCGACCGTCAGCCTCAACCAGCCCGTCAGGTTCCGCAACGTCGGCCTCGCGCCCCATACAGTCACCATCTCTGGATCGGGCAGCATCACCCTTGCGCCAGGAGAGTCGTTCGTTCACGTGTTCAGCGCTGTCGGGCAGATCACGGTGACGATTGACATGACGCCCGTGGTGTTCACGGTCATCGCTGAGGCGTTTTGCAGTGCTTCTTTTCTGCTCTGCCTTGGGGCTGCGGGCCAAGGGGCGTTCTTCCCGGGCGTCACCATCAGTCAAGCGGCGCTCTTGGGCCTCACAAGCAGCTCTTCCCTGACGACCACCCTGCTGAGCACCGTCAGATGGCAGATCCCCGGCGGCAGCGCCACGACCGTCGAAGGCGGACTGACATTCCAAGACGGGAACTTCCTTGACTCGGCCCTTCGCCTCGCCTCCGAGCTGCGAATGGGAGACTTTACCATCTTGGCGCAGGTCGTGCGAGCCGGCCCAGCCTTCGCCGGGGACCGCCGCGACGAGCAGGGCCTCGCCGTCTTCCAGACGTTCTCGACAAGAAATCTCTCGCTGGGATTGGGGTTTGAGCGCACACGCACCAATGTCGCCAACGACCCGCTCCAGCAGACGCTTCTCCGCCAGCACGCCCGCGCATTTCTGAGCTTAAAACTCGCGGAAGTCCTCCCCACGGTGCGCCTCTTGGCTGCCTATAGCACGCTCCTGGGAATAGGGCCCCTGCCCCCTACAGATCTTGCGCGATTTGCCTTCACTGCATTCTTAATTCAGCCTCTCGGCGCGCTCGGAGCCATCTCGGCTTTCACCGAGCAAGCCTACATCACTGACGCTATCGCGGGGACAGAGACGGGCTTGGGCACAGTGGGCAGCGAGTTCTCTCTCAGACTGCCTGAAGTACGAGCTTCAGTGAGATTTGAGCACCGCTCTGAAGTCGATCTCTCTTCTGGGGCCCTGCTTGGCCAATCGCTGGTGACGGCCGCGGGGGTGGAGTTGGTGCAGCGCCCCTTTGGAGTGCGCTTCAGTTGGACGCGTTTTGTCGATCGTCTTGATGTGGGCGCAGCTCTCCAGGCCCAGCTGGGGATCGCCACGCTCTTCTTCTCCGGCTTAAGTAGCTTTCTTGACTTGGGCACAAGAGAGTTCAGCTTTGCGCTCACTCTGGCGCTCCAGTTCGACGCGACGATCCCATTTATAGTTATCAAAGGGCGCGTCGAGGGCTTCGTCTTCATAGATGCCAACAGCAACGGCCAGCGCGACCCCGAAGAGACCGGCCCGAAAGATCTCATTCTCACCCTGGGCAACGAAAAAGCTCGCACCGATGAACAGGGCTTCTTCAGATTCCCCCCTATGGAGCCGGGAACGTACGAACTGAAGCTTGAAAAGCTCCCCACAGGGATCATCGTCAAGACGGCGCTGCCAAAGAGAGTGCGGATCGTCGCAGGGCAGACCCTCAAGATCGAGATCCCGCTCGCTCAAGTCGCGGTGATCGAGGGCCTCGTCTTTCACGATGAGAACCGGAACGGCCGTCTTGACCCTGCGGAGCGAGGGCTGAGCGCCGTACGGGTCTTCCTCACGGATGCCGCAGGCAAGACTGCTGAGCAGCGCACCGATGCCGAGGGGCGCTTCGCTTTTAGCGAGCTTCTCCCCGGCACATACACAGTCGCGCTCGATGTGCGCAGCCTGCCTCAAGATTTTTCGCCCACAACCCCAGCTGAAGTCATGGTCGAGCTGAAAGCTCAAGAGCGCATCACTGTGCACTTTGGGGCAGCCGAGCGCCCCAAGACCGTCAAATTCCCCCCGGTGGCAGATTTCACGTTCTCGCCAGCGCGCCCTCAGGTTGGCGAGACCGTGTACTTCGACGCGTCAGACTCCTTCGACCCTGACGGACAGATTATCAAATACGAATGGGACTTTGAGAGCGACGGAACGCTAGACGCTCAAGGCGTCCGCGTCGAGCATATCTTCACCCAAGCGGGCACGTTCACAGTGACTCTCATCGTGACAGACAACGACGGTGAGACGGGCACAGCGCGAAAGCCGATCATCATAGAATCACAGTCACGAAATCCGCCCTAGGAGCTTGCGAAAACGATAAAAATACTCTATCCCGGAGATCACCGTGACGGCCACGACAACGGGAATAAGCACCCTTTTGACCCCATCGGCATCCCAGTGCAGCGCACCCTGACTGAGCAGCACCAACACCAGCCCGATCTGCGAGACCGTCTTGAGCTTGCCCCAGAGGCTCGCGCCCAGCACCACCCCTTGGGTGCTGATCACCGTGCGCAGCCCGGTGACCAAAAACTCCCGCGCGATGATAATAATCACCGGCACCGCGGAGATCTCCTGCAGCTGCACAAACGCTAACAATACTGAGATAATCAAGATCTTGTCGGCGATGGGATCGGCGAACTTCCCTAAATTCGTCTCGTGCTCTTGGCGACGGGCGATATAGCCATCTATAGCATCAGAGACCGCAGCGAGCGCAAAGAGCGCCAGCGCTATAGCCCCATGAGATGAACCAGGGACGAGCACAAAGTACAGAATCGCCGGGATGAGCACAAGGCGCAGCAGCGTCAGTCCATTGGGCAGATTGAGGGCTCGTGACTTGGCTCGCATGGGATGAGTCTACACCCTCAGAGAGATGAGAGCAAGCGCGCGCAGAACTCTTGGAGAGCGGTGGTAACCGCCTGGGGCTGCTCGAGCATCACCATGTGCCCCGCGCGCTCGATGACGCGCAGCTGCGCCTTAGGGATATTCTGCTGGAGATACTCAGAATATTTGACCGGCGTGAGCTTATCTTCTCGACCGCAGAGCACTATCGTTGGCACAGAGATCTCGCTCAGGCGATTCATGACGTCAAAGGTCGAGCAGCTAGCAAAATCGCGATAGAGCACATCTTGGCCATTACGACGCATCTGCTCGCGAGCCTTCTGCACAAGCTCTGCAGGAGCTCCTTCTGCAAAAGCCCAGCTCGCTACAAGTGAGAGAGCTCTCTCAAAATCAGTCTGACACAGCTCTAAGATCTGGGGGTGGACCTTGAGCCGAGCCCCAGTGCCAACTAAGCCCAAACCCACGAGATCGTCGGGGTGCTGCAGCGCTGCGGTGAGCGCAATCGCTCCGCCCATCGAATGCCCCACTATGACTGTGGGCATGGCCAGAGCATGAAGCACGGCGAGCACGTCTTCGACATAGGGCGCTAGGCCGTCGCCTGGGCGCGCGGGGCTGCGCCCGTGGCCGTTCAAGTCGAGCGCCGCAACGTAAAAATCTTTCGCAAGGTCGCGCAGCTGCTGCCCCCATAGGGTGTGATCTCCTCCAGCCCCATGAACAAAGAGCAAGGCCGGTCGGCCCTGCCCCGCTTGAGCAAAATAGAGCTCCGTCTGATGGACTCTTACTGTAGGCACTGCTTGGCTCGCTCGACGAGCGTATCAAACGTCTTGGGGTCGTGGATGGCGATCTCGGCGAGCATCTTGCGGTTGAGCTGGATGCCCGCTTTGGACAAGCCGTTGATGAAGCGCGAGTACGGCAGCCCCCGCGCCCGCGCCGCCGCGTTGATGCGAATATTCCAGAGGCGGCGAAAATCGCGCTTGCGCAGCTTTCGGCTGATATAGGCATTGCGCAGCGCGTGCATCACGCGTTCCTTGGCGATGCGAAAACAGGTGCGCCGCTTGCCCTTAAAGCCCTTGGCTAGTTCAAGGATCTTCTTCCGACGCAAAAGACGCTTATTGCCACCTTTGACGCGCATACCGTCCTCCGTTTCTTCAGCATCTTAGCTGGACAACTGATCTCGTAGGGTCTTCGCTAGAGTCGGGGGGACTTGAAAGCCCCGGCGGGCCTGGCGCTTGCGATTGGGGCTGCGCTTCACGAGCTTATGATGATACCCCGCCGTCGCGCCCAGCACTTTCTTGTTAGGGGTGACCTTAAAGCGCTTGGCGATCCCCTTGTGCGTCTTCTTCTTTGGCATCTTCATACCCTCCGTATGCAGCAGTCTGAGCAGACAGGGGCGCTGTCTTGGGCTGACGGGCCGTTCCCTTCCCCGGCACAAGGAGCATCTGCAGGGACCGACCGCGCTCTTTGGGGGACTGCTCAACGCGCCCGATGTCGGCCGTCTCCCGGGCGATGCGCTCGAGCAGCTCGCGCCCGCGGTTGATATGAACGATCTCGCGCCCGCGAAAGATCACGGTCACGCGCACCTTGTCGTCGTCAGCCAGAAACTCACGAATGTGCCGGAGCTTCGTCTCAAAGTCGTGCTTCTCGATCTGGGTCGTCATGCGGATCTCTTTGAGCTTGCCCCCCTTGGAGCGCTTCTTCTCCCGCTTCTCTTGGCGATAGCGATACTTCCCGAAGTCAACGAACTTACAGACGACTGGGGTCGCCTGGGGGGCAACTTCAACGAGGTCCAAGTTGCGGCTCCGTGCCTGCTTGATCGCTTCGGCAAGGGGCATGATGCCCAACTGCTTGCCGTTCTCATCGATGACTCGAACTTCCTTGGCCCGAATCTCCTCGTTCTTGCGAATG
>FWWL01002487.1_pt1 | contig 37954 bp, 26 predicted proteins | sample 2228331 | NCBI WGS metagenome assembly FWWL01 (sample SAMEA103939775, study PRJEB20133) | metagenome
AGGCAGCGAGTACGGTACGTTTGCGGTGGTTCCGCACAATCTTTGTGCGCAAGGCAGCGAGTACGGTACGTTTGCGGTGGTTCCTCACAAACCCCAAAACTTATAAATTCTTATATTCCAAGTAAAACGGCTTCGCCGTCCTTATATTTGAACAGATGAGACCATGTTGTCTGAATTAAATGGATAACCCCGGATCATTAGATCTCCACAAAACTTATAAATTCTAATAGCCTAAAAAAGACCCCCAAGCTTGGTGGGCTTGGAAGGGCCTTAACTTTTCATATAAACCGGCTGCCTCTCTGCCTTATGCAGATGCCGAACACGTCGTGAAACTTCAGAATAACCGCTTATGGAATAAACCGATCTCACACAAAATGCCGTGCGAAATGTCGTACCCTTCCTGCCCCGTCAAGCCCCGCCCCGCATCAGCTTCAGCTCGTTGATCTTGGCGATCGCCTGCGCCCGGCTCTTGACGTCCAGCTTGCTGAAAATCTGAGTGTTGAACCATTTCACCGTACCGACGGACACCGTCAAATGACGCGCGATCTCTTCATTCGCCAGACCCCGGACGATGAGGTCCATGATTTCTTCCTCCCGCTTCGTGAGCGCCTGCAACAACTGCTCGGGCGGAACACGAAAAGATTGTTCCTCCTTGTCCCCGCGTCCGTTCCCCGTCCCCGAGCCCCGGTATCGGCGCAGCCCCGCCTTTACCCGCATGACAAGCACCTGCGGATCGAACGGTTTGGTGACGTAATCGTCGCCGCCAAGCGCAAGCCCTTTGATGATGTCCTCCGCTTCGTCCTTGCAGCTCATGAATACGATCGGCATGTCGTACCGTTCCCGTACGTTCACGCAAACCTCGAAACCGCTCATATCCGGCAGCAGAATGTCGAGGACGATCAGATCCGGGCGCAGGCGCTCCGCAAGCTCCAGCGCCTTTCGCCCGCAATCGGCTTCATGGACCCGATACCCCTCGTTCTCCAAATATCCCGCCACCAGCTCCCGAATGTCTTCATCGTCTTCCACCAATAACACGACAGCTTCGCTCATCTACACGGCCTCCTTAGCATCCGAACGATCGAAATCGACAGGCAGCGTGAAGAAGAAGGCGCTTCCTTCTCCCAGCCGGCTCGTTGCGCCGATTTCCCCGTCGTGGTACCGGATAATTTCCTGACAGATCGACAGCCCGAGTCCGGCTCCTTCCGCACGGGACTTGCGGGACGCCTGCCCCCGGTAAAACCGGTCGAACACATGCGGCAAGTCTTCCTCGTCAATTCCGGGTCCCGTATCTTGAATCCGGACCCGCACGCGGCCTTCCGTTATCGACAACCTGTCAAGCTGCACCGACAGGAGGATCGTACCTCCGGGACCCGTGAATTTCACGGCGTTAGTGATGAAATTGTTTACGACCTGCTCGATACGAAGAGGGTCGATGCGTACTGCAGCCGCCTCGAAGGCTTCTGGCTCCGGCATCGCGCAGTCGAACCGCAGCCCATGCAGCTCGACGTCGGAGGCGTACTTGTGGCGCAGACTCTCGATGAACGGCAGCAGTTCCAGCTGCTGAAATTCGAATCGAATCTGCCTCGCCTCCAGCTTCGACAGCTCGAACAAGTCGCGGATGATCCGGTGCAGGTAGATCGTTTTATCGTATATCCGCTGCAAATATTTCCGGTCCTGAAACCGTTCGATTCCGTCCAGTATGCCTTTGACATACCCTTGGATAGAAGTGAGCGGCGTCCCCAACTCGTGGGAAATGTTGCCGAACAGCATCCGCCGGGACTGCTCCATGGCCGACAATTCGCGGTAGGCTTGTTCCAGTTCGCGGTTAATTGTCTCCAACTCTGTGTTGGTCTCCGCCAGCTCGATCGTCCGTTCCCTTACTTGATGCTCCAGCATCGCATGCCATTTGGCCACTTTCAAATGAAGGTTGATGCGCGACAGCAATTCTTTCTTGGAAACGGGCTTCGTCAAATAATCGTTGGCGCCGGCTTCGAAACCGTCGACCAAATCCTGCACCTGGTTTTTCCCCGTGAGCAGAACGATCGGCAGCTCGCTGACCGGATGGTCTTCCCGAAGAAGCATGCAGAGCTCGAATCCGGACATCCTCGGCATCATTACGTCCAGTACGATGAGATCGGGCTTGAAGCCGCCCTCGATCATCTCCAACGCCTCGGGACCACTGTTGGCCTGCCTTACGGAAAACTTATGCATTTTCAAGTGATTGGAGAGCACCTGTAAATTGACCGGATCGTCGTCGACTATGAGGATGACTGGAGCCGCCTGATCCTCCATAGCTGCGGCTGCTTCTTCTTGCGCACGCCATACTTGTTCCTGCAGCCCATTGTGCGTCGGCCCCATTCTCGCTTCCTCATCCGTTTCACTTACCTTGGTCACCGGCTCATCTTGCGCTTCAACCGCTTCTGCCAGCGGCCCGGCTGCTGCCGGAAGCGTAAACGTAAACCGCGAGCCCTTGCCCGCTTCCGACTCGACGCGAATGGCACCGCCATGCAGCTCAACGAGCTGTTTCGTGATCGTAAGGCCAAGTCCGGTGCCGCCGTATTCCCGCACCTCAGAACCGTCTGCCTGCTCGAAAGATTCGAAGATGCGCGCCTGCTTGTCCGCCGGAATGCCGATCCCCGTATCGGAAACGTGAATTTCGACCCGCGTTCCGGTATCCCCCAGACGGTTCGCCCCGACTTCTACGACACCGTCATGCGTAAACTTGATCGCGTTGCCGATCAGATTTTGTAAAATTTGCTGAATGCGATCGGGGTCGCCTTCCACCCAAGTTCCTGGGGGAACGGCGTTGCGCAGAGCAATACCTTTTCTCCGGATAAGCGGCCGGGACAGTGCGATCATCATGTCGGCGAGCGTATGGATGTCCACATGGGTAATTCGAATATGTATATCTCGGTGTTTTAATTTGGAAAAATCCAGAATATCGTTGATCAGGTTCGAAAGCCTCTTCCCGCTGGCCAGCACCATCTCGAGATTAGAGGCGACAGGCTTGGGAAGGGGTCCCGCAGCGCCGTCGATCAAAGAATCGGCGATTCCGATGATACCATGCAGAGGCGTCCTCAGCTCATGCGAAGTATTCGCGAGAAACTCGTCCTTGAGCCGATCCATTTGCAGCAGCCTGTCGTTCTTTTCCTCCAATTCCGTCGAATAAACCTTGACCTTCCGGTTCACTTCCACGATTCGTCTCAATAGAATCAGGCCGATGCACAGGACGAATGCAAACTGTCCGTATATATTCCAATCCACTGCTGCAAGGGAATACCAAGCTGGGGAAACCTGTTTCAAATTGAGCGGGATCGCTAGCTGACCGGTGCGGACATAAGCTTCCGTAAACATAATCGCGAGAAATCCGGCGGTGAACAGCTTTGCTTCAGCGTCCCTTCGTTTCCGAAGCGCTCCGATAAGCGTAACGAGCACAACAATCATTATCACCGGGAGTATGTAATAAAAAAACGGCCAGTAAAACCGTTCGTTGTAGGAAGCCCCAGCCGTAATACCGGTGACAAGCGCCGCCGCGCCATAAAGCAGCTCAGCCTGCCCGCATCTTCGGATGATGCCGCGGTACCCGGAACCGAATATCGCTTCGAACATGAACAGAGCGCTGGGATAAGAAATATACCAGCTAACATGGTCGAAATAGCCTATCCATCTCCATTGCTCCGCCTTCGCGAACATCTGCCAGCTTCCTCCCCATAGGAAGAAGTGGATCGCGATGCTGATCGTAAACAGGGAGAAGTATAGGTACAACCTCTCCGAGCGAAATCTCGCGAACATGACAAGCGCCGCCGCACCCATAAAGAAGAGCAGAAGACCCATGATGTAGAAGCTGAGGTCTTCCCGGATCAATTTCACGGTCAAATCCATCTGCGACCCAGCCCAGACGCCAAACCCGTTAATCACCCCTCTGCCCGGAAACAGGCGGACGTCCAGCGTCTTGCCCGCATATTCCGGCTGGAAAGGCAGCATCTCCCATTTGTTCAGGCCGATCGGCACCTTCCGGCCGTCGGACGCAAAGATGCGCTTGCCGTCCACGTATAATTCGATTCCAAAAAAGAATGAGGTCTCGGAAATGAGGAGGTATGGATCGATGGCGCTATGTTCGGGCAATTTTGTCCGGAACCAAACTTCCTGTGCCTCTTGCTGCGATGATCTCTTGAGAGGACTGGCATATTCCATGCGCTCGAACGGCTGCCAACCGGTATCGTAGTTTACGCCGTCCGTCCGGAAGGGATAAACACCGCTGGACGAATGAGGATCCTCCCACCGGTAATGCTCCCATCGAAGCTCGGAGACCCCGCCGCTCTTCCCCGTATCGGCAGCATACGCCGACGGTGCCGCCTCGAGAAACAGCATGAAGACGCACCAAGCCAGCAAACCTTTGATCAGAATACCGTACAGCACTAACCGCCTTCGTTTCCAGCTCCCTATTTTCTCACTCATCCGTTTATCGCCCGCTCCAGCCATTTTCCACCATCGTACAACAGATTCGGACAAATCGACACCATTTTTGTCGAATTCGATGCTGGCTTGAAGGGATATAAGCTCTTTTCGATAACTCTTATTACTCCCCGCCGCCGTAATCGATCGACTGGCGTTCTTCGTGGCGTTCGATCGCCAGTTGGATCAGGGTGTCCAGAAGCTGACGATATGAGACTCCGGATTCCTTCCACATCAGCGGATACATGCTATATGGCGTAAAACCCGGCAGAGTGTTTACTTCATTAATGAACAAAGCCCCGTCGCTTCGGCGAAGGAAGAAGTCCGCGCGGCATAGACCCGAGCCGTCTATTGACCGGAATGCCTGAATCGCCATTGTCCTTACGGCTTCAGCCGTTTCGGGCGAAATTTCGGCAGGAATGACCATAACCGACTTACCGTCGACATATTTGGCTTTATAATCGTAAAATTCATTGGAGCTGCAAATTTCTCCGGGGACGGAAGCACGCGGATCGTCATTGCCGAGCACGCTCACTTCAATTTCCCGGGCATCGACAAATTCTTCAACGATGACTTTCCGGTCATAACGCAAAGCTTCCTCCACCGCAGCAACCAATTCCTCGCGATTGCGAGCTTTGGATACGCCTACGCTAGAGCCAAGATTAGCGGGCTTAACGAAACAAGGATAGCCGAGTTCCTCGACGCTGTCCAAGCATTGCTCACGATTCTGCTTCCATTGATAACGAATAAAATAACGATAACCGACTTGCGGCAACCCCGCATGGGCGAACATCGTTTTCATAGCGACCTTGTCCATTCCGACCGAAGAAGCAAGAACACCCGCCCCAACGTATGGTAACCCGGCCATCTCGAATAATCCCTGAATCGTGCCATCCTCGCCGAAAGTGCCGTGCAATAAAGGCAGCATGACGTCTATTGGCTTGCCATCTTTTGCTGCCGAGCCTTCCGTCAATACTCGTTCGGACATCCCTTGCAGAACGGGAAGAAGCGCGTTTCCAACGCTAGCACCCCGTTCGTGGACGCCATCGCCCGCCGACATAGGAGTAAATTGCAATTCCGCAACCGCTGCAGGCGGTGCGCTCAGCAGAGGACCGGATCTCCATTGACCCTTGGAAGTAATATAGAATGGTATAAGTTCATATCGATCATAGTCAAATGCCTTCAACACGGCCAATGCCGTTTGCAGCGAAACCTCATGCTCGCCCGAACGCCCGCCGTACACGAGTCCGATGCGTATTTTGTTACCCATAGCTTACCTCCGGCTTATTCGAGATTTCCGTTCCCGGACTGCATAGTGACAACCGTAACGTAAACTCGTTTTGTTCAAAATTCATCGGTTATCCGGTAAAAATGGTACCGGGTTTGCTCCTTCCATGCATACGAATCCTTGTAATCCCAATACCGATGGCGGCTGCTTACCGTATTCGCGTTAACGAGCGGCATCCCTTCGGGAGTAAATGCGGTTACGATCGTATTATGGCCGACACGGCCAGTGCCGTCCCAGTCATAGCAAATGACATCTCCCAATTGAAGCGATTCCGGCATGGACACCGCTTCAGCCCGCAGACCGAAAGCCCGCGGATTGCCAAGATAATGCTGTAAGCTGTTGGCAACCGCCCAGCTAAAGCTCCACATTTCGTTGTTGTTAGAGTATCCCTTGTACCACCAGCCCGATGGTCTTCTCCCAGTATAGTTCATAGGCGCTCCCCCTGCAAAGAGACATTGGGAGACATAATTCGTGCAATTAACCTCAAAATTCTCATAGGAAGGGTTCGGTTCATTCCACCAGCGTTCCGCATAAGCAACGGCAGATTCCCGAAGGTAAGGAATCCCCCGGCGGGTTATTCCATATCCGATTTCGTTGTCGGAGGAAGACCCGGCAAATACTTTCGACTTGAAGCCGTATAATGCTTGCGGGTTCATATATGGCGTGGATGGCGTTACCGGTTTTCTTTCCCCATCCCATTGATCACGCACATCGTCCTCCTCAGGGAAATAATCCGCCGGCAGCTCCGCTCCTTGCGGCTGAACGGAAATAAGGCGCCAGCTTTTCCCCACGCGGGCAAACCGGATTCTCTCCCGTTCAATCCTTTCTTCCATCCACGGTTGGTTTCGCTGCTCCATTGAACGTACCAAATGAATGGACACATCAGCGACAACCTCGCTTCGAATGACATTGTAGCGCACGATTCGAGCACGCATCTCGCTTCGGACCGGACGGATCGCCCATCTCGCTGTTTCCCTATGCGCGGATGAAAGCAGTCTCCTGGCAAGTCGGTCACGATGCTCCCTATCCGGAATTTCTCGGAGCTTGCGCGCGTCCATATGCAATGCGGCTTCATTAATGGTGCTCACATAACCGAACAAGGCTTGTTTCCAATCCGTATCTTCGCTGGGCATTGAGCATCCCTCCCAAGTAAAACGGCTTCGCCGTCCCCGGACGACGATACGCGTTCAACGCCAAATAGTGCCCTTCCATCCTATGCCCGGAATTACTGATCCATTCCTTGTAAGCACCCATGAATCTTGAACCGAACCACGGATGAAAACAGGGGGCAATGCGGCATTCTAATGAAATGAAGATTTCTGATCATGCCATGAACTTGGACTCCTTTAACGCGCAAAACGTCTTTACGGAGCGACGACAACGGAGTATACTTAGTTCATAGAGTATTTTTGAAATCGTGTTTCACACAGTGAAACTAGAGCGAAATGCGATGCGACGAAAATACAGTTAAGAACCATGATCCTACAAATCTAGGAGGCTATTCACTTGTCCAATTTTCCTTATCAAGTGCAACAAGAACTGAAGTCATCCGGTAAATCTTTCCGGTACTACCGTCTCCAAGCGTTGGAAGAGCAAGGCTTAGGCCCCGTATCCAAACTTCCTTTCTCGATGAAAGTGTTGCTTGAAGCAGCCATTCGTCAATTCGACGGACGCGGAATTACGGAAGAACACGTCAAACAATTGGCAACATGGACCGAAGGCCGCGAAGACAAAGAGATCCCGTTCATTCCCGCGCGTATCGTTCTTCAAGACTTCACCGGCGTTCCCGTCGTTGTCGACTTGGCGGCCATGCGCGAAACCGTTAAACAAGCAGGCGGCGATCCCAAGCAGATCAATCCCCTCGTTCCCGTCGATCTCGTTATCGACCACTCCGTAATGGTTGACGCGTTCGGTACGCCTGACGCGCTGCAATACAACATGGACGTCGAGTTCCAGCGCAATGAAGAGCGTTATCGTTTCCTTCGTTGGGCGCAAACGGCGTTCGACAATTTCCGTGCCGTTCCTCCCGCTACGGGGATCGTTCACCAAGTTAACTTGGAGTACCTGGCATCCGTTGCCGCTACGAAAACCAAAGACGGCGTAACCGAAGTGTATCCGGATTCTCTCGTCGGTACCGATTCCCATACGACGATGATCAATGGTCTTGGCGTCGTAGGCTGGGGCGTCGGCGGTATCGAAGCCGAAGCCGGCATGCTGGGCCAACCGCTTTACTTCGTAATGCCGGAGGTAGTCGGCTTCAAACTAACCGGCAAGCTGTCCGAAGGCGCGACCGCAACCGACCTTGCGCTGACCGTTACGCAGATCCTGCGGAAAAAAGGCGTTGTCGGCAAATTCGTCGAATTTTTCGGTTCCGGCCTCTCCAACATCAGCCTTGCCGACCGTGCTACGGTTGCAAACATGGCACCGGAATACGGCGCGACGATCGGATTCTTCCCCGTCGACGGCGAAACCTTGAACTACCTAAGATTGACTGGCCGCGACGAAAGCCAGATCGATCTCGTTGAAGCTTACTACAAAGCGCAAGACATGTTCCGTACGGATGAAACTCCGGATCCCGTGTTCACCGAAGTGATGGAATTGGACTTGTCCACCATCGTTCCAAGCTTGGCCGGTCCAAAGCGTCCGCAGGACCGGGTTGAGTTGACCGCCATGAAGCAATCGTTCAACGACATTATCCGCACGCCTATCGACAAAGGCGGTTTCGGTTTAACCGACTCCAAGATCGAGGAAATGGTAGAGGTTAAACATCCGAACGGCGCGCTTAGCCGCTTCGGAACTGGCGCGGTAGTCATTGCCGCCATTACGAGCTGTACGAATACGTCAAACCCAAGCGTAATGGTCGGCGCCGGCCTTGTCGCCAAGAAAGCCGTAGAACGCGGACTGAAAAAACCGGCCTACGTCAAAAGCTCTCTAACCCCTGGTTCGCTTGTCGTAACCGACTACTTGACCAAAGCCGGCCTCCTGCCTTACCTTGAGAAGCTCGGTTTCTATGTTGCAGGTTATGGCTGTGCAACTTGTATCGGCAACTCCGGTCCGTTGCCGGATGAAGTAAGCTTGGCGATTGCCGATAACGATCTGGCCGTTGCCGCCGTTCTTTCCGGTAACCGGAACTTCGAAGGACGCGTGCATGCGCAGGTTAAAGCCAACTACTTGGCTTCCCCGCCGCTAGTCGTAGCCTACGCGCTTGCCGGTACGGTTAACATCGACCTTGCTAACGATCCAATCGGATTCGATGGCAATAATCAGCCCGTGTACCTGAAGGACATCTGGCCGACATCCGAAGAGATTCAACAAGCGGTTCATTCTTCTTTGACGCCGGACATGTTCCGCGCCAAATACGAGAACGTATTTACGCAGAACGAGCAATGGAACCAAATCCCCGTGCCGCAAGGCGAACTGTACGAATGGGATTCCAAATCGACTTATATCGCGAATCCGCCGTTCTTTACCGATCTTGCCCCGCAACCGGGCGACATCACCGACGTTAAGGACGCACGCGTATTGGCGCTCTTGGGCGATTCCGTTACGACCGACCACATCTCGCCTGCCGGTAATATTAAAGCCGACAGCCCGGGCGGTCAGTACTTGCTAGATCACGGCGTTCCTAAGGAAGACTTCAACTCGTACGGTTCCCGCCGCGGTCACCACGAGGTCATGATGAGAGGCACGTTCGCCAACATCCGTATCCGCAACCAAGTGGCTCCGGGCACTGAAGGCGGCGTAACCACCTACCTTCCGACCGACGAAGTCATGTCCATCTACGACGCTTCGATGAAATATCAGAAGAACCGTACGAACCTGATCGTTATCGCAGGCAAAGAGTACGGCACCGGAAGCTCCCGCGACTGGGCGGCCAAAGGTACGTTCCTGCTTGGCGTCAAAGCCGTCATTGCGGAAAGCTTCGAGCGGATCCACCGTTCCAACCTCGTCGGCATGGGCGTGCTTCCGTTGCAATTCCCAACCGGCCAAGGCTGGAAGACGTTAGGGATTACCGGCCGCGAGACATTCGAAATCAGCGGCATGTCCAACGACGTGACGCCTGGCCAGACGGTTACCGTTACCGCGAAACGCGAAGACGGTACGTCCTTCGAATTCCAAGCGATCGCTCGGCTCGATTCGATGGTCGATGTAGACTATTACCGCAACAGCGGTATACTGCAGACGGTTCTGCGTCAGATGATCGCGGGTCAGAAGTAAGACGTACCCAACAAAAACAAGCTATCGGACAGGAAGGAAATCCTGTTCGGTAGCTTGTTTGCTTATTTCGGATCCGCGTCCGGCAGTATCCGTCCGATCAACGCGCCCTGTGAGTGTCCACGGTCGCGGTCCGAACGGAATATGCACGATTAGTTGCCGCTGCCAATCAGGCCCGCCTTCTCAAGCATCCTCTGCACGATCGCCGCCGTTTCCGCTCTTGTGATATCGCTGTTCGGCCTCAGCGCCGCGCCGGATCCATGCACCAGCCCGCTCATCACGGCAGCCGCGACCGATTGCCTCGCCCATCCGTGAACGGATTCGGCGTCGGAGAACCGAGTAAGCGCGCCCTGCGCCTCCTCGTCGCTAACGCTGATATCGATGCCCGCCAGCTTCATCGCCCTCGCGATCATCGCCATCGCTTCTTCGCGCGTGATCGTCCGCTCAGGCAGGAACGTTCCGTCCTCGAACCCGCTTACGATGCCATACTCCTGCGCTATCGCGACAGCACCCGCATACCACGACCCGGACAGCACATCCGTAAAAGCCGAGCTTGTTCCGCTGCCGGCAAGTCCGAACGCCCGAACGACGATCGCCGCGAACTCCGCCCGGGTAATCGCCGCATCGGGGTGGAAATGCGTCCCGTCCACGCCGCTTACGATCATTCGCGATGCCAGATCGTTCACCGCGGTCTCTGCCCAGTGCCCCCTGACATCCGGGAACGACGCCGAGCGCCCGATCAGCGCGTAATCGCTGTTGGTCAGGCTGCTCGCCACCGCGTAATACTTTCCGTCGCGAACGACGAAACGCGTCGGAACGGGGCGAACCGTTCCGTCTTCGTCCACGATCACGGCGGTCGTCACCCGGCTGGGATCGACGCCGTCCGGCAGCGGGATTTCCCTCTCTACAAACGTATTGAATTTGTCGATCGCCACCGTTTGCCCGTTGTATTCGGCCGTCACCGTGAATGCCACTGGCGGCACCACGATGGAGAAGCCCCCTTGTTCCGCCGCGTTCTCGATTAATTGGACTTTAGCGCCGTCACTCTGACTGATCACCACTCGAATCAAAATATCCGACACGTTCACGTTGTCCCCGAACTGCCCTTTCCACCGGTCGGCCGTCACCTCCGACGCGGGCAGCCTGTAATTGCCGCTCGCCGTCATCACTTCCAGAACGTTTTGATTTGTTTCCATCGCTTGGACCGTCTCGCCGGGCAGAACGACCGTCACATTGCCGGCCTTCCCGGCGACAGGAATCGTGATGACCGCCTTATCTCCCGATTGGTCGACCACCGATTTGAATTTACGGGCATCCACCTCGACCGTTGTGACGGCTATCCCGTTTTCTTCCGTTGTCGTGACTTCGGCTGCTTGCGGAAACTCTTTGCCATTCACGATAATGAGCGCATTAGACAAATCCGTAGAAGTCCCGGGAACTCCACCCCCCGGACTTCCTCCTCCGGAACCGCCGCCCGGACTGTCGCCTCCACCTGGCGGAGTATGGCCGCTCCCCTCCACACGCTTCACCGTAACCGTGAACGTTGCCGTATCCCACGCCGCCCCCTTGACGATGATCGCGGTCAGCGTCACGGAAGCATCGCCGGAACCGTTGCTCGGGCGCGTCACCGCCCCGGCGCTGGTGACGGCTTCATTGCTCGACAACCAAACGATCGTCGTGCCGTTCGCTCCGCTTGTCGGCAAGGTGAGGTCCTGCGTGACTCCCGACGCGTTGTCCGTTCCTTTATAGCCGATGGCCAACGACGCCTTGTCCGCCGCCACCGCTTCGGCGTCCGTGAGAACGGTCGGAGCCGCTTCGCGATGAACCGTCAGCGTGTAGGTTTTGGCGGTTCCGTTCGGGGCGAAGACGGTAATCGGAATCGTGTTGTCCCCTTCCAACAAACCGTCAACGGTATTGGCGGCTCCGCTGACAGCCGGCCTGCCGTTGATCGTGAGGAAAGCACGGCTGTCCGCCGCATTCGCCGTCACTTCCACGGAATCGACAGCATGATCCACATCCACGCTGTACTCCGTCTCATTCGTTGCAAAAGCTGGGCTGAGCGTGCCCGTGTTGACGGTCAGTCCGCTCAAATCATTGCTTCCGACCGCTCCGTTGATCGTCAGCACGTAAGTCTGCGAGCTCAGTCCATTGGCGGAGGTGACCACAACGGGTACGAAATTCGTTCCCATATCCAGATATACGCTCTGCGTGACGCTCCCCGTCCCGGCCACACCGGAGATCGAGAGCGTCGCGCCCGGGTCTTCCGCAACAGCTGATACGTCAATCTGAGTGATCGGATCGCTCGACTGGACTGTATAAACGAGCGTATCCGGATCAAACGCAGGGTCCAGCGTTCCGGAGCCAACCGACAGGCTGCCCAAAATGACGTCGGCCCGGTTGATGGTTAGCGTGTAGGTTTTCGTTGTGCCGTCCGCCGCGGCCACTTTCACCGCCACGACGTTGTTGCCCGGCTTCAGCGCGACCGTCCGGGCCGTTCCGCTTGCTGCGGCTGCCCCGCCCACCGTAAGCGAAGCTCCCGAATCGGAGATGACAGCCGTCACGTCGACGCTCGCGGCGGACGCCGGAAGCTGGACGGTATAGTCCGTCTTCTCCGGCGCGAACGAAGGACTGAGCGACCCGGCGCTGAGCGTAAGGGCGCTCAGATCGGCGTCGTCGGACAGCTGCAGGACGGTGAACGCATAAGCCGCTACGGCTCCCATGCCGCCGCCCGTATCCTGCGCATCGGCCGCAACGGCATACATGACGTGTTCGCCCGGCGTCAAGGAAGAAACCGCGCCCGACCATATGCCGTTTGCCGCTGCCGCTTCCCGCCAAACGCCGTCCAGCGTATCCAATTGGTAGTACACCTTCCGGACGGCGGGTGTGTACGGACTATAGGAGCTGGATGCATAAAACGTAAAAGAGGCATTCGGTCCATATACGATGTTGTCGGTCAATGGAAAGATTGCGACCTGCAAAGGATTCGACGTTTTGCCGGCTCCGTCGATGACGAGGACATTGTTGCTATGCCGATTCGCGACATATATTTTGTTCGTCGCCGGGTTGACCGCCACTGCGCCCGTGTAGATTCCCGCAGCGATCGTGCTTGCCTGGTTGGTCGCGCCGTCGATGACCGTTACGTTATTGCTGTAAGAGTTGGCGACATAAATTTTGTTTGTCGAGGCATTCACCGCTACTGCAACGGGAAGCGTGCCCGTTCCCGTGCCAACGGCAGCCCTCGCGTTCGTCGCGCCGTCAATCACGGTGACGTTGGCGCTGTTTTCATTCGCAACGTAGATTTTGTTCGTCACCGCATTCACCGCGACCGCGGAAGGACTCGATCCCGCTGCAATGGGCATTGCGATGGCGTTTGTTGCACCGTCAATGACGACAACAGTACCGCTGGTTTTATTGGCGACATAGATCTTGTTCGTTACCGGATTGATCCCCAAAGCAATCGGACGCAAACCCGCCTCGACCGTACTCGTCCCGTTCGTTGTCCCGTCAATCACCGTGACGTCGTTGCTCGTAGAGTTGGCGACATAGATTTTGTTCGTTACCGGATTCACGGCGACCGCAATAGGGGCCGATCCGGTTGTGACCGTGCTCGTCTCGTTTGTCGCGCCATCGATGACCGTAACATTGCTTCCTCCGGAATTGGCCACGTAGATTTTATTCGTCACCGGGTTCACGGCAACCGCAATAGGAGTATTTCCTGCGGAGATCGTACTCGTCCCGTTCGTCGTCCCGTCAATGACCGTGACATTGCTTCCTCCGGAATTGGTGACGTAGATTTTGTTCGTCACTTGATTTACCGCCACAGCAGCCGGGGATGTCCCCGCGGTCACGGTACTCGTCTGGTTCGTCGCTCCGTCGATCACGGTGACGCTTCCGCCGGCCCGATTCGCGACGTAGATTTTGTTCGTCACCGGGTTCGCCGCCACCGTATAAGGTTGATCGCCTGCACTGACCGTACTTGTCGCGTTCGTCGCCCCGTCGATGACCGTGACGTTGCTTCCCCCCGAATTGGCGACATAAACTTTGTTCGTCACCGGGTTCACTGCCACCGCACTAGCGTATATTCCTGCCGCAACCGTGCTCGTCTCGTTCGTCGCCCCGTCGATGATCGTGACATTGCTTCCCGACGAATTGGCGACATAGATTTTGTTCGTCACCGGGTTCACCGCAATCGCCCACGGACGTTCTCTCGCAGCGACCGTGCTCGCCGCATTCGTCGCGCCGTCGATGACCGTGACATTGTTTCCCTCCGAATTGGAAACATAAACTTTGTTCGTCACTGGGTTTACCGCAACAGCGATAGGAGATGCTTCCGCAGCGACCGTGCTCGTCGCATTCGTCGAGCCGTCGATGACCGTGACGCTGTCGCCGCCCCTATTTGCGACATATATTTTGTTCGTCACCGGGTTCACCGCAATCGCAAATGGGAATGTTCCCGCAGCGACCGTATTCGTCGCTTGCGTCGCGCCGTCTATGACGGTAACCGTGTTGCCTAAGTTGGCGACGTAAATTTTGTTCGTTACCGGGTTCACCGCAACCGCAGTGGGTCTTCCTACCGAAGCAACCGTGCTCGCCTGGTTCGTCCCCCCGTCGATAACCGTGACATTATCGCTGTCTTGATTGGCGACATAGATTTTGTCCGTCACCGGGTTCACCGCAACCGCATAAGGATGCGTCCCCGCTTCGACCGTGCTCGTCTGGTTCGTCTCACCATCAATGACGGTGACATTACCGCTGCCATAATTGGCAACATAAATTTTGTTCGTTACCGGGTTTACCGCCACCGCATCAGGGTTTGTCCCTGCCGCGACCGTGCTTGTCTCATTCGTCCTTCCATCGATGACGGTGACGTTGCCGCTTTCATAATTGGCAACATAAATCTTGTTCGTTACCGGATTCACCGCCACTGCATTCGGCTGCGTGCCGACCGTCAAATTCGGCAGAGCCGTATCGGCCGAAGCCGTCTTCGGCAGCGGATCCAACCCCGCCGACAGCACCGCCGCAACAATCAGCATTCGCAATAAACGAGCAAAGCTACACGGATGAGCCTTCGACATCATTCTCCACTTTTTCGTATTTAAATAGTCGCCTTTCTCCACGCTTGTTATCCTCCCGCATTGATCCGACATACATCTGCCATCATAATGCAAGAACAAAAAAAGCGCATACCACTCAGGTGGTAGACGCGCTCTTTTTCCTCTAACAAACTATCGGATCAGCCGGAGCTCGTGCGCGAGCAGCACGGCCTTAGCCCTTCGGTTGACGTTGAGCTTGCTGAAAATATTCCGGGTATGGACCTTAACGGTTCCGATCGCAATGCCCATCCGTTCCGCGATCTCATCGTTCATCAGACCTTCGGCCATCCAACGAAGCACTTCCAACTCCCGCTCCGTCAGCATCTCGATGTCGCCCGGAGGATCGGTCTCGCTCTTGGCGGCTTGCAGCGCTTCCTCCGCCTTGAACGATTCCAACAGCCGAAGCGCGTACATCGATTGTTTGGCAAGGCGCCGAAGCATATCCAGGTTGACGCAGGAAAAAACGCCTTCCATGTACGGGTTTTCCAAATACAAGGCCCCGTTCCCCGTTCCATTCCCAAGCGCTACGGGGATGCAGCAGATGGACTTGCTTTTTCTTCGCTGCACATAGGAGTCGTGCACGAACAACCCTTCAGCGGATGCGTGATCGAGTAATACCGCTTCCCCGCTCGACATGGCAAAGCCCGCAATGGTGGCGGATAGACATTCGCTGTCTCCCAGTTTCGCCGAATCCAAACTCACCCATCCATCGGCATCGAAACACGCCTTTTCGAACCTCTCCCCCTCATTCTCCAAGATGAGCGCGCCACGGCTCGCACCTGCATACTGCAGCGTGACGGAACCCAATTTATGGATCAGCCGGACCAAATCTTCTTCGTTCCCGATGTTGTAATCTGACGATTCGATCCCGAGCGGGTACTCGGTGCGAAAATCGGGAATCGGTTGTGCCTTCGCGGGTTCGTCCGCTCCTTCTCCGGACCGGTTCTCCGTTTCACTCTCGGCCATTGCCGCCGTGAAGACCGCCGCGCTCTCCCCCGAATCATGAGGCGACGAAAAAAGATGGGCGTTCCCCGCCGCGAGCTGCCGGAGCTTGGCATCCGCCCCCCATTCGCCATAAAGCCGGAACGCCTCTTGCGCCAATCGGCGCGCACGCTCAAGCTCGCCCGCCCGATCGAAATACAGGAACGCACGCTCCGCCGCTGCCGCTTGCAACGGCACCTCGCCGGATGCCGCAGCCGCTTGCATGGCCTCCTCGTATAAAGCTTCAGCCCTTTCGCGGTTTCCTTCGATCCGCGCCCATTCGGCCGCTACCAGCCGATGCCGCGCTCGGAAATTCTCGGGACACCGCTCGGCCAGCTTCCCGAGATATTTCAGCAGCCACCCGAGCTTTCGGCGTATGAAACGTTGTTCCCGCTTCGGGGAATCCTCCCATGCCGCCGTCATGGAGAGTGCCCAATAGAATCTTAAGTTGGGCAGCGCGATGGAGTTAATGGGCAAAACCAGCGCTTCGGCAAGCTCCGCGATCCGGATCGCTTCCCGGTAGTTTCCAAAGATATATTGACTGCGAAGCTTTAAGTTGTAATAGACGTTCAGCCCCAAATCGTTGTCAGTCCCCGGCAATGTTTCCCTTAAAAAGTCCGATTCGTTAAAGTCAGGGCCGCTGAAGGAAAAACGGTCTTCCGTGAGCCCCTTCATATTCATCGCGAATTGACGGAAGATGCCCAAGCTTTTCCCGAACGGGGGGTATAGCTCTTTCAAGAGCTTGATTTGCGGCGAGACCCACTCTATCTGCTTGTCCAGCGGCTCGAACATGGTGATTACCGTTGCCAGCATACCGGTTGCATATCCGGTATAGGCGACATCCCCCGATTCCAGGCTGAACCGTGCCGCCTTGGCCAACCGTTCTTTGCTGTCCCGTACCGGATACCGCCAATGATGCATGACTGCCCCGTGCATGGCGTAGGTTCTCCCCATGACCGATCGGTCTCCGGTCCGGTCGGCCAACCGCAGCGCCGCGTCTCCGATCTCGCAAGAAGTCTCGTAGTCTCGAAGCGCGAACCCGATCATCACGGCGAACGAGGCATACGCGACGGGGGAATAGGACGAGTTGCCGTATTTCATCGATAGCCGGATGAACAGATTGACCAAGCATACATGCATGTTCCGGTCGCTTAATGCAGACGACGTGCACATCAAAGACAGCAGCTCCATGACCGTCATCATCTCCGGATCGGAAACCGATGACAGCCGCTCGATGCGATCCATGTTCCGCCGGATTCGTTTCCGGTTCCGAAGCGTCTGCAGGATCAGCCATGGGGTGGAAGGAACGGAAGGGATCCGAATGCGGAATTCCCGTAAAATTTCGATCCCGATCCGCGTCGTATGATCGTATCGTCCTTGGATGAACGCCTTCATCATCCGGAGCCGGTACACGATCAATCGGTCGGACCGATGTCTGGCACGGGACATCAGCAGGTCGAACAACCGCTCCGCATCCGAAAATCGGCCGCACAAATACGTACTTTCCGCCTTGCCCGCTTCCAGTTGGAAAATGAGGTCGAAGGACGATTCCCGGTCGGCCTCCGAGATCAGATCGATTCCGCTGTCATAAAACTGCAGCGCGGCTTCAAATGCCGCCGTCGACTTGGCCCGGTTACCCGCCTCCAGATTCAATCGCGCCAGCTCGAGGCGCTCTTCGGCTCCATGCGCCGCGGCCTTCCCCCGGTTCAGATGATAGATCGCGGAGAACAGCCGCTCGCCCTTCTTCAGCAGCATACGGCCCGCGTTTCGGTGCGCCGCGAGCCTCTGCTCTTCCGGCAAACACGCATAGGCCGCCGTGCGGACCTTATCGTGCAGGAAACGGTACACGGTTCCTTCCCGCGTGTCGGCGTTCGCCGGGAGGATCATTCCCTCCCGGATAGCCGGTTTCAGCCGCCCCCGCGCCTGCTCCGGTGAGCAGCCGCTGATTTCGGCCAACTCCGCAAGCCCGAATTGCTCGCCGATACAGGCCGCCATCCCGGCCGCAAGCCGGTGATCCTCGGGAAGAAGTTTAATCCGCCGAGCCGCGAACTCGCCGAGATCCTCCGGAACGACGAGCTCGCGAATCGCCTCCTCGTTCCAAATCCAGCCTTGGCCCTCCTCATATCGGATGTCGCCGTCCTCATACAAGGATTGCAGAAGCTGTCTGAAAAACAAAGGGTTTCCCGCCGTTTTGCCGAACAATAGCCGCGCCAGTCGATCGGCTTGGCGGAAATCGCAGTTCAGCGTCTCCATGACCCATACCGTGAAATCCCGGGCGCCAAGCGGAGTTAACCCGAGCCGGTCCATCGCCGCCCCGGATTCCGAGGCTTTCCGGATCAGCGCAGACAGGGGATGATCCGAATCCACTTCGTCATCCCGATAGCAGCAAACGAGCAGCAGCCGCTGCGTTTCCGAATCCGTCAGAATGGAGGCGAGCAGTTGAATGGACGCCGGATCGGCCCAATGTACGTCATCCAGGATCAGAAACAAGGGGCGTTCTTCCGTCAAAATGCGGATAAACTGGCGCACGCCTTGGTGCAAGCTGACTTGCCGGTCCTGGGCGGAGAGAGGTTTCGCCCCCGCGCTCTGTTCCCCGAGAAACCACTTCAGCTCGGGCACCGTTTCATCGAACAAGAAGTCGTTCAGCGCCAACTTTTCCTGGAACTTGCGTTTCATCCCGGACAACCGGGAAGAGTCCATTTCCCTCGCGTATACTTGACGGAGCAAATCCCGGAACACGCGCACAATGGCGGAGTAAGGAATATCCCGTTCCAGCCGGTCGAACCGGCCGGTCGACAAATACACCGCATTGGTCGTTTGCTGCCGGACGATCTCGCGAATGAGCGCCGTTTTGCCGATGCCGCCCGGTCCCGTCACGCACAGCGTTTGCACGGCTCCCAGCTTGACCCACCGCAGCGCTTGCTCGATCTGCAGCTTCTCCATGCTCCGGCCGTACAGCGTTTCCGTGATTCGAAACATTTTCCGGCGGTCGTTCTCTGCGAGCAGAAAAGGAAGGATTTCTCCCGCATCCTTCCACCGTTCTTTGCACGTTTCCAGATCGCGACGCAAGCCGTATGCCGTCTGATACCGCATAGCCGGGTCTTTTTCCAGCAGTTTGCCTACGATGTCGGCGAGCTGCTGCGGCATCCCCAGCCGCCGATCCGCAATCGGCTGCGGCGCCTTGGTGACAATGGCGTGCCGCAATGAAGCCGGTTCCGAAGCCGTATAGGGCAGCCCTCCCGACCAGAGCCAATAGAGCACGACTCCGAGCGCGTACAGATCGGTCCGAGGGTCCGCCTGGCGTCCTGCGGTCGTGATTTGCTCCGGAGCCAGGTACGGGAACCGCACCGGATCCGCGTCCGGGTCGCCGTACGGTGCGGGATACGCTGCTGCGGCACCCTGCCTGAACGCGTAAAAAAGATTCAACAGCTCGATGGACAGATCGTCCGGCTGAACGAAAAGGGTGTCGGGCGAGAGCCCGCCATGGACGATTTTATCGTCATGCAGCGATTCCAAAGCGGAAGCGAGACGAACCGCCAGCAACAAAAACGCATCAAGGGAAAGCGTCTGACCGGCAGCAAACGGACGCAAAGGGATACGATTCTCATCCGGAAGCACCAAAGCCGCGACGGCTCCCAATTTTTCAATCCGAACGGACCTCCCGCCGAAAGAACGGCTTTGGCGGAGCAGATCGTATTCGCGCAAAACGGCGGCAACCCCATTCTCATGACCGACAGCCTTCGGCATTTTCAGCAGCACCGGTTCGCCCGTTCGTTTGCTGGTCGCCCGCAACAGATCGAACCCGCCGTAGCTATGGATCGTTTCGCGAATCTCGTACTCCCCGTAAGACAGCATCGGCTTCCTCCTCAGCTCTCGCTGAAATCTCTGGTTCGACATTTTTCAACACTACGTTCTTTCATTATAGCGCCTGAAAGACAATGGGTGAACCCTGGATGAGATTTGCGGGGTTTATTAGAATAACGATCCCAATATAAGGTATTACCACTTAATCCATCGTATTTTGTTTCCAAACGCCATCATAAGTTATAATGGTTGCACTATACTTTACAAGCGCAGATGGAATGGAGGCGAGCCCGGATCGTTACGACTAACAAACATTGGATACGCCGCTACCGGACGGCCCTCCTTATCGGATTTGTCGTCATTGTTTTTTTATTCGCCAACTTTAAGTCTTGGCCTTACGTGCTGTATGGTCCGGGTTCCGCGGAACCCGTTCACCCCCGTGTAGAGACCGGGCATAAGCTCGACGAGAAAGGCGCGTTGTTGTTCACGACCGTATCAACCTACTCGCGTCCGAATTCGTTCTCAATGATATACGCTTGGCTCAACCCGCGCATGGACATCCAAACGCAGGAAATGGCCACCGGCGGAGTTACGAATTTGAAAGCTTACCGGAATTTGCTCTCCTGGATGCGCGACACCTCCGAAGCTTATGCGCTAATTGCCGCTTACAACGTCATGGACAAGAAGATTGACGTAGAGCAGCAAGGCGTCATTATCGTCCGCTTGCTTCCGGAATCGAAAGCCAAAGAAAATGGTTTGCAAGAAGGCGATATCATTAACCGCGTGGACGGCAAAGAAGCCAAAACCGTGCAGGAGCTTTCCTCTTACATTTCCGCTAAAAAACCCGGAGACAAAGTTACAGTCTCGGGTACTCGCGGCGACGAAGCTTTCAAAGCGACCGTTCCGCTAATCGCCATGCCTTCCGCCAATGCGACAACCCGAACGGGTATCGGGTTCCAGAACGATACTGTGCTGAAAGTAACGCCGCCCGAGCCCGTGAAATTCGATTTCGAAGATACGGGCGGACCTTCCGCGGGATTGATGATGACGCTGGAAATCGTAGCTCAGCTGACCGGGGAAGACTTAACCCGGGGATATCTGATCGCGGGTACCGGCACGATTGCCGCGGACGGCAAAGTCGGTCAAATCGGCGGAATCCAGTATAAGCTAATGGCGGCAGACCGCGAGAAAGCCGATTATTTCCTCGTTCCCTACGACGCGAAGAACCCTGCCAACTGGAAACTTGCCGAGGAAACGGTCAAGGATCTAAATTTATCGCCTAAACTTATAAAGGTTTCGACACTTCAGGAAGCGATGGATTTTCTGAAAGGATTGGAGCCGAAGCAGAAGTAAACGCCTAAGCCCCGCGAGATGTTGTCTGCGCGAGGGCTTTATTTTTCCTTTGACACGGATGGAAAACGATGGTAGCATTTTGTCGCATATTATTTCCGTAGTCAAAGGAATGAAATCATATGTCAAATTGGAAAAAATGGACGGTATCGCTTACGTTGGCGCTATTCACGCTCGTAAGTCTTCATGTGGCGCCACGCGCGGCAGCCGAACCTACTACGCCTGTCCTGCCCATGAATCTTGCAGAGGTAATGGACGGAGAAGTCCTATTCGAACCTTTAAAGGATTTCGTGGCCAATGAATTGTCCCTATCGGATGACGATGCATCAGTCGTGGGCATAGAATCATTTCACGAGGTTGATTTAGGTAATTATCCCAAAGGATATACGCGGCAGTTTCTTGCGTTCGTTTATAATTACTAGTGGATCGAGCTTGTGCTCGTGGCTACAAACGACGACGGTTCGGAGGTCAAGCTGTTGAACCGTGCGGTATCCAGTGACGATGGAGATATGTTCATCAATACGGCCAAGCTGGAATTCTTCACGGAAGGCAATCATATTTACGTTTGGAGCCAAGCTCCCTTCAGCGCATACCAATCCAATGTAGAACTCGAGTGGGCAGGAGACACGTTCTATGTCGTTTCCCATGTGTTCAACGATCCGTCGGCACGGTATTACGAGGAAAAGGAACGTCTTCTTAAAGCTAAAGATATTCAAAGCTTGATTGCTCACTATGAATCCTATACACCTTTCTACCCGGGTTCCTATGAAGGCACCTATACGCTTGCTGCTCCTACGTTGCGGCTCGCCCACCAAAAAGCGCTGGCAGCGCAGAAGAAAGACGTTAAAACCGCCATCAAATATCTGGAATACGGACTGGATCAGTATGCGGAAGGCTTCGATACGTGGGGTTACTTAGACGGCAACTTGAAGAAGTCGGACATTATCGGCTCCGACGATAGCGCTTACCCGGAGGCTCGCCTCAGCCTAAGCGTATATGTCGGAATCCTAAACGACTATGGCTATTTTCTGTCGTTAACCGGGCGCATTAAAGAAGCGAAACCGATTCTTTCGAACGTCGTCAAGCTCGTCCCTGCTCGTACGGTCGCCTATCTCAACCTGGCCGACGTCGAATGGGCCCTAGGCCAGAAAACGGCTGCCAAGGCGCATTACAAGCAATATTGGAAGCTGCTAGGAAGCAAAGCCTCCTCTATCGCCCCTAAGCGCGTGCAGGATAGGATTCAAGCCAAATAAAAAAAGCAGCGAGTTTACCCCTCCTGCCCTTTTACTTATACCCGTATCTATAATGAGGTAATGCATATCTCCTTTTTACAAGCAATTTCCTGGACAACTTGCCGTCATAATAATTAGGGATAGGGTATCCCATAAACATTATGGAATGGTTGTACGAATGTATTTCCAACCATCAGGAGTGAGCCAATGAAACGTTCGATTGACTATGACACACTCAATGACTACTTCGAATTACCTCATGAATTTTTGTTTGTACATATTCAATGCCTTAAGACAGTAGCCAGTGAAGATGATTTCCAGTCCACAATAAACAAAGTTATTAATGCGCTTTATAGAACTGGTTGTACCACAATCGGGGACATAATGGAATTGAAATGGGACGACCTAGGAAAAGTCAGAAACTTCGGAGTGGGTTGCGAAGATTTACTATTTGAACTGCTTGATCGGATTTGTAAAGACCCAACCGGCTTTATAGATAAGAATAAAGCCGAGATAGTTAAAATCCGAATGCGGGAGAGTGGATATATTAAGTAAGTTCGTTAAAATTTGAGGTAAGGAAACTTTTCTTGACCTTACAAACAAAAACTCCCCGTCAGCCGAAGCCAACGGGGATATTATCTTTCTTATTGCCTTCCAGCTAATTGCTGCTCTGCGATTTGAATTAACCGGCGAGTGATATTACCACCGATACGTCCGGCGTCTCTTGATGTCATATTACCGTAGTAACCATCTGCCGGGATCTGGATAGTAAGTTCCCGACAGGCTTCGAACTTCAATTGTTCTAAAGCTTTCTGAGCTTGTTGGACAACGAGTTGATTATTTGCCATTGTGTAATTCACCTCCACTATTTACCGCGTATTATGCTTCCCCGCTTTTCCTCCTATGCATAAACTGACCGGGTGGTTTTTTATGTTTATTGCGCCGATGCTGCTTGAGAAAAAAGAAACTCCTTCCGATGATGAACGGTACCTATTCGAGCCTAAGATCGACGGACACCGTCTGATACTTTCGATGGAAAATGGGATTGTTCGACTCTATACTCGTCATAATAACGAAGTAACCCGACAATATCCTGAGTTGCATAATGTTCCGATCGAGGTTAACACCGACGTCGTCCTGGATGGAGAGGTCGCATGTCTGAATCCGGAAAACGGCTTGATCGAGTTCGAACTAATCATGGAGAGATTTATGAAAAAGAAGCCTATGGCGATAATGGAAGCGGCCGTTCGTCAGCCGGTTCATTTTTTTGTTTTCGACATTTTGAGATATAAGGGTGAGGATTTACGAGGAAAGCCGCTTATGGAGCGCAAGATGCTGCTTGAAAAGGTTTTGTCTGCTAACAACTTCATGAGTCCACTAATGAGGGTAGATGACACCGGGATATCATTGTTCGAGGCAATCCGGGAGAAGAAGCTCGAGGGGATTGTCGCGAAGAAGAAAAACAGCAAGTACGTTGGCCGGCGCGATGCGAATTGGATCAAGATTATTAATTACAACTATGCCGAGGTACAGATCATCGGGTACCGTAAGAATCAATTCGAATGGCTGCTACAACATAGAGGAAGAAACGTTGGAGTCCTGGAGCTCGCCGTCCCATCTTCTCATAAGAAAGCATTCTATGGCGTCTCCAAGGGGCTCGTGACAGGCGAGGATAGGAACTTTGTATATGTCCAACCAAATATAGCGGCTCGTGTACGGTTCCGGAATTGGACGCGGGCCGGAATGCTTCGAACTCCGGAATTTGTGGATTTTGTTGTTTAATGGCTTAATTATCGTCAAGATATATCTTTTATAGTAGACTATCGATGGGAACAAGTGAGAGCAAATACCCTAACCGATAGGGAATTTATAATGGTGATGTCAATGAACAAATTGATTTTTCTGTCACATATTCACGAGGAAAGCGAATTGGCGGTACTAATGAAGGAAACGCTGGAAGAAGAATTCAGTGGGTTTGTTGATATTTTCGTTTCATCAGATGGTTTTACGATTCCAGCAGGAGCAAATTTTTTGAAGAGAATTGAAGATGGTTTGTTGAATTGTGACGCAGCGATATTTCTCATTAGTCCCAATTCCGTTAATCGTAATTGGATTAACTTTGAATTGGGGGCAGTTTGGATAAGGAAAAAAACCAACGAAATAAATAATAGCCCAGAAATTCCTGCGATACCTTTTTGTCATTCTGGAATTGAACTAGGTAAGCTCCCACAACCGATCAACAATTTGAATGCAATTCAAGGGAATGTTGCTTCTCAATTAGAATTTGCTTTTCGGAGTATTCAAAATGCACTTGGTGGGCGCGGAAAACTTAAAACTGACTTTCAAGAACTTGCAACTAATATAATAAAATTGGAGCGTCAGTATACATTAGGAACAACATTAAAAGACTTTTTTAAGCTCTTTACTAAGGATGCTAGTCCTGCATTTAAACTAATAAATGAGAATCCGGATGCCAAAAGGATTATTCTTGGAATTGGTAGAGGCAGTAATGAAGGAATAGCCGCCTTGAAAAGATATGAAAATGATTTGTTGAAAGGCTATGTAAACATTGAAGTTAAAAATGCTGGGTTATTGATAAATGAACATGGGGCATTCAGCGGTGGCGATGTTGATCTAATTATTAACACTGATATTCTAATTGAACATAAAGATTCACTTAGAAACTTAAATTGATAAGAATAATTTTGGTGAATAATCCCTTTATTTTGAGAATCATTTATGCGCAATTAGACATACAACCTGTTATATTTATATCATCGGGAAACCGGGCGGAGGGCATCGCGGGAGCAATAAAAACAACCCCACCGACCATATAGGTTAGTGGGGTTGTTTTGGTTACAATCTATTCTTCAATAAAAAACCGCCAGCCTAAGCCAGCGGGCAAACCATCTATGGAGTTACCACATCATACTCATCAACATCAAACGTTAGGATCTTATCAAAGATTACATATTCGGAGCGAACTTTGAAAGGACCTTTGTTCCACGTCTTCACGAATTTGTACTTAGCCGGGCCGCTGCCGGCATCTTTGGCATCGTACCAAGAGATGAAGGCATTTACTTCAGTCATCGCGAGGTCGTATTCCTTTTCAGATCCGTTTGTCATGGAGATTGTTAGAATAGCTCGTCCGACAACAGGTGCTTGCGGCGTTACTTGAACGGCGTTACTTTTAGTCGATTCATTCCCACTTGAATCGATAGCCGCGACCTCAAACATGTAAGTAGTTCCATTTGTCAATCCAGTTGCAGTGTATGTTGCTACTGGAGCGGCAACTGTCTCCAAATACACACCATTTTTGTAGACTTTATACCCAGCCAAATCAGACTCTGTGTTGGAAGACCAATTCAAATTTACTTGTGAATCTCCCGGTGTTACTTGCAAATTAAGCGGTGTGACGGGGGGAGTCGTATCTGCTGGTGCAGAAATAAAAATATCAAATTCATAAATATTGTTTGATCCAGCATTTTGGTAGAGCTCAATACCTTTTGCACCCGTTATCGGAGTAGACAATGTTACTACCGATCCATTAAAAACGGTATCAGCAATCCATATTTCGGAGTTATTAGAGTTTATCCAATACAACTGTGCTGCATTACTTGTTTTTATACGGTAACCCGTTATTGTTACATCTTCAGGAAACATATAATATAGGTGATTGCCGCCATTTAAGACTGTATAGGTAGATTCGTCATTATCTGTTGCCACTGTCACGTTAGTTCCACCGCTAAACGGCGGATTACCAGATACCACTTTAAGTGTTTTTCCATTCAAGTAACCACCAGTATAAGCGCTTACGGATGTTACCGGAACGAGTAAACCAATCAATAATGCTAAACACATTAGCAACCCAACAATCTTCTTCACTATAAATCCTCCTAAATATGTAATGAATCAATCTTACAAGGAATATTTAGGAATTAACAGACTGTTAATCTACAATTTTCAACACTATAATTAAGAGTTAAAAAGGAAAATCCCGGAAACCAAAACACACATTCAAGTGTTTGTCCACGAGGTAGTTCCCCTTCCGTTCAGCAGACGTTTAGTCATCTGCCTACTTCCGTACTATGAGAACGTCTGAATTCTCTGCCATGATCACAACTTCGGCGAAGCCTTATATGTAATAATCCTTTGCAGGGAAGCAGAGAACCTCACAGGGTCATCGTATCTTCCTTCTGAACATACCCAGCACCTTCACTTTATAAGCCATCGTTATTCGCCCGTTATTTACGCACATTAGTCGTCTTATCCTGCCGCTACGTGCTTCACGCTTTCGCATTTGGATCTGCTCATCAGCTAGCGGGTCTCTCGATTATCCGCATCTCCTTCAGACAAGTACCTCCCGATATTGCCCTAGATTAGGCTTCTCAAGTCGCACCAGAGCTCTTAAGGAGGAACTTTCACCCTCTGGAAAGCATCCTTCGAAGCTCTCGGTTCGTGTTTACCTATGGTAATGTACCCGCCGCTTTTAATGGATTACTTATAGCGATTCGCTCGCTAAAGATACGACTGCCCGTCACACACAAAGGACCGTCAGCTGCATTGACGGTCCTTTCTTTTGTTACCCCAGAATCGTACCCATTCGATGCGCGGCTTCTATAATGGCGGGAGCGTGCTCATGCATCCGGTCGGGGGTCAAGCGATTGGATGGCCCCGACACCGACAAGGCGGCTACAAGCTTCCCTGCACGGTTGAAGATCGGCGACGATACCGCTGCCGCGCCGGGCTCGCGTTCCTCGAAGCTCGTCGCGTATCCGGCGGCAACGATGTCGTCGAGCTGCTTGTCGAATGCATTGCGGTCCAAGTGGGCAGGCCAGGAGGGATCCGCCATGACGATCCCTCGTACGCCGGCTTCCGCGAAGGCAAGCAGCACTTTGCTGGAAGCGCCGACGGACAACGGGAGACGCGCTCCGACGGTAGCTACCCGGCGGATGGCCTGCGTGCTTTGCACCGCTTGGATTCTTACCCTTTCATTACGGTCCCTCACATACAAGCTGACCGTCTCGCTTAAACGGTCCCTTAGCCGTTCCATCTCCGGAAGAAGCACAACGGAAGGATCGTCCGATCTCGACAGATTCGCGGAAAGCTCAAGGACGCTTAAACCAAGCTTGTATTTATCCGTAGCAGCATCGCGAGTCACAAATCCCCGATCCTCCAATGTCGCTAACAAACGATGCACGGTGCTCTTATGGAGTCCGACTCGACCCGCGATTTCCGTTAACCCCCACTCATGGCCCGAGGCGAAACACAAGAGTACGTCCAATGCGCGCTCTACCGCCCGAACCGTTCTTTTTTCCTCTTCCATAATCGTTCCCCTCCCCACACTAAACCGTTTCACTCTATGAAACCCTGTTACACCCAGTATAACGCAAACCTAGCCCTCCGTAAATTAATGGAAGCGCTTCATTACAATTTGATTACGCGTTGCTTACAAGTCGCCGAGGCTCATTGACGCTATAGGTCTTGCGCTCTACGATAAGGTTACTAGTCTCCCAGAGTGCTTACAAAAAGCGAGGCGATCCCCTATGACAACGATGTCGACCCCCCTTCCTCTCGCCGGTTCCGGAACGCTTCCGGCCCCTGCCCAAACCTTCGAGCGCAAGTTAGTCCATAAGTTTGGACGGTTCGCGCTTAACCTGCTTTTCGCCGTCTGCTTCCTGCTTGTCATTCTGTTCCTAGTCTTCCATGCCTATGTCGCTTGGGCGCTCTCTCATCCGGGTGTCGCACCGCTTGTTTCCAACCCTATGCTCGCGAAAAACTTGCATTATTCGGAGGTTACCTTCGCAAGCGCGGATAAGAAAACTTTAGTAGACGGTTGGTGGATTCCCGCAGCCAATAGCCGGCAAACGATTGTCCTTAGCCATGGTTACGGGGCAAACCGGGAAGAATTCTGGGTTCCGATGTATGATCTGGCCGACCTGCTTCATGGCTTGAAATATAATGTCCTTATGTTTGATTATGGATTTGCGAGCAAGACGCACCGGGCCCCTGCAACGGGGGGAACAATCGAGTCGCAGCAGCTTCTCGGAGCGATCCAATTCGCCCGTAAGCAAGGCAGTGACGAACTCGTCGTCTGGGGTTTCTCCATGGGAGCTGGAACTGCGCTGCAAGCCGCGCTCCATTTAGAGCCCGTCGATGCCATGATCTTAGACAGCACCTTCATTCCCGACAATGATACCCTTTACCATAACATGCGCAATCGAATCGACATTCCGAAATATCCTTCCGTCTCCCTTATCCAGTGGTTTTTCCCGCTTATGAGCGGCAGCAGGCTAGAACAGATTCCATCTGCGCAAATTCAACAAACCGCGTATGATTTCCCGATATTGCTCATTCACGGCACCGCCGATGACAAATCCCCAACCTACCTTGCGGAAAATGTCGCCAAAGCGCAGACGAACGCGTTATCGCAATTATGGATCGTGCCGGACGCCATTCACGAGATGATTTACCGTACCCATCCCGCTGAGTATGTGCAACGCGCGACTGCTTTCCTGGAGCTTGTGCATTCGGACGCGTTGGCAAAAACCCAAGAGTCGGAAACGGTAAAGGCATAATCCATTGTCATGATACGACCCTCCTCTCGCATACGCTTGGTACGAGGTTTACTTCGGCGCCAGCGATAACAAGGAGGGTTATTATTATGCAGTCCGAAAATGAAGATAGGATGCCTATACGATTATTGGAGGAAATCGTCTATTGGAAAACGCAGGAACTCGAGCATTCGGTCGTATTACGCTCCATCATACCGGAGCTGGAACCGCCTTACGTGCAGTTGCTGCAGGATTGGGAAAATGTTTTTGCCAGGACGCTCGAGTACGCCCAGCATAGCAAAGACGTTGCCGCGGCCGGCCAATCTCTTCCCTCTAATTGGTCGGCGTTCCTGCCTAAGCTGGTAGAGGACTCGTTGAATCAATCCCGGGAATTCAGCCGCCAGCTGCAATTATTTCCGGAGCATAGCACCGCGGTTGTTCAAGCGCCGGATAAATCAACCGTCCTTGCCTATATCCAGAGGCAACCTGAGTATTTCAACGGTGTCATGGAACAATTAGAGAGATCCGGGACTCTCGGTTGGGTGAGGTCGCAATACGGAGACAATGATAGCCCGGAGGGATATGGCGATGGCGGACCCGAGCCGGCTGATGTCGTCATGAGACAAACAAACCCAGTGCCGATCGGAGGTCATAAGCTCCCTCCGCTCCCTTACTCCTACAAAGCTTTGGAGCCCTATATCGACGAGAAAACGATGCGCATCCATCACGACAAACACCATCAAAGCTATGTAGACGGCTTAAACAAAGCCGAGAAAAAGCTGGAGGAAGCAAGGCGTACAGGCGATTTCGATTTGGTTAAGCACTGGGAAAGGGAATTAGCCTTTAACGGGGCCGGTCACTATTTGCACACGCTATTCTGGGACGTAATGTCGCCGAGGGGCGGGGGTAAGCCAGCCGGGGCGCTTCTGGAGGAGATCAACCGCAGCTTCGGAAGCTACGATGCGTTCAAGAAGCAATTTACGGAGGCGGCCAACAAGGTGGAGGGCGGCGGTTGGGCAATTCTCGTATGGAGCCCCCGCAGCCATCGGCTTGAAATCCTGACCGCGGAGAAGCATCAGAACCTGTCGCAATGGGACGTCATCCCCTTGCTTCCGCTCGATGTCTGGGAGCACGCCTATTACTTAAAGCATCAGGACGACCGCCCTGCCTACACGCGAGACTGGTGGAACGTCGTCAACTGGCCTTATGTCTCGGAAAGGTACGCTAAGGCTAGAACGATTGAATGGGTTCCTTATTGAACCATAACCCCCCGTTCAGAGTTCTCTGACGGGGGGGGGGTTAGTCGAAATAATCGAGTAATTCTTGCTCGGCAAGGGCAACTACAGAGGAGTTAGTCGAAATAATCGAGTAATTCTTGCTCGGCAAGGGCAGCGACGGGGGAGTTAGTGAAAAGCTTATTTCGTTTGTTGGGAAAGTTTCCGCAGAATAACCGCACGAGCGAGACAAGCTTTTTTGGTTAGATAATGGGACTTTGAGTGGAATAGCCGCGAGTCGCAAGTCTATATGGGTCGGCAAAAGCAAACATAAAAAAGCTCCCTAATTTCTAGGGAGCCGCAAGCAATCGTTACTGGGCTTAAGGAACATCAATTATAAGCTCCAATCGAGCTTCACTTCGCCGCCCTTGCGGGAGGATTCATAGATCGCGTCGATGATCAGGTTGCTGCGCAAGCCTGTTTCCCCGGATGTCCACGGGGTTTTGCCCGTGCGGACGCAATCCAGGAAATGACGGCTCAAGCGAACGCGTGCCCCTTCGTCTTCTTCGGGAGCTGCAAGCGGGATATCGACCGTTTGGTCAAAGCGCTCGGTAAGGAATTTGCCCTCGCCGCCGCGAAGAACCGCGCCGCCATCGGAGCCCATTAAGTGCAGGAATGGCGAGCTATCGGTATCCATGTGGACAGCCCAGCTCACTTCGAGCGTAAGCGATGTTCCGTCCTCCATCTTGATAATGGCCGTCGCCAAGTCCTCGACGTCATAGACGCCGTTCCAATCCGGCTTGCCCCAGTTGCCTATTCCCTTCTTGCGCGGTCCGAACTCTGCATAGGTTGATCCGTATACGGATACCGGCTTCGGCTCTCCCATAAGGAAGAAGGCCAGATCCAGCATATGAACCCCGATATCAATAAGCGGTCCGCCGCCGGCTTGGTCATGCCGGGTAAACCATGTTCCCCAACCCGGAATGCCTTTACGGCGATACCAGCCGGTTTTGGCTGTGTAAATCTTGCCGAGTTCACCACGGTCGATCTGGTCCTTCACTTGCAGGGAAAGCGGCTCCCAACGCATTTGGTGAGCTACCATAACGGTTTTGCCGGTACGCTGCTGCGCTCTAACGATTTCTTTGGCGGCGGCCGAGTCGAGACCCATTGGCTTTTCAACCAAGACATGTTTACCGTGCTCTAGAGCAAGGATCGTTAAAGGAGCATGCGCCTGGTTAGGAACGGCAACGATAACGACATCCACGTCCTCGCGTCGGATTAATTCCTCGGGAGATGCGGATACGACGGGAATTCCGTATTGCTGAGCTCTTTGTTCCGCTAGCGGCAGAAACGTGTCCGTTACCGCAACAAACTCGCATTCATCCTTAAGCTTGCCAAACTCCTGCAAGTGAACGTTGCCGATATTGCCCGCACCGATCAAGCCGATGCGGATTTTTTTCTGTGCACTCATTTCAATAAGCCTCCCGTTATTAAAAGAAATAGATCCGTTAACGATATCATAGTCGATTTCACCACAAGTACGCGATGACCGAAATAGCCTAGTTTCTCCACTTATTTGTCCACCATGAGAAAAAAAGGTGTAAAAAATACAACCCTCCCTGTGTAGGATAGGTTGTATGGATTAACGCTATACTTGTTACCGCTTAAGCAATTCCAGAAACTCCGAACGAAGCGCGGAACTTTGCCGGAATTTGCCTCTCACCGCGGAAGTGACCGTTTTGCTGCCCGCCTTCTTAACGCCGCGGGCGCACATGCACTGATGCTCTCCTTCCACGACCACCATGACGCCGTGGGGCACAAGCACTTCTTCCAGGATATCCGCAATCTGCGACGTAATCCGTTCCTGCACTTGCAAACGGCGAGATATCGCATCAACAAGGCGAGCTAACTTGCTCAAGCCGGCGATCTTGCCGCTTGGAATATATCCGATATGCGCCAAGCCAGAGAAAGGCGCCATATGATGCTCGCATTGGCTGTAATAGACGATGTCCTTCACAATGACAAGCTCTTCATGCTTCTCGTCGAAGGTAACGCCGAGAACGTCTCTTGGATCGACCGCATATCCGGCAAAAACCTCTTCATACATTCGCGTTACGCGGGCGGGCGTCTCTAGTAAACCTTCCCGTTCGGTATTCTCGCCAATAAGCTTCAAGATTTCACGGACATGATACTCGACCTTCTCGCGATTGTCGCTAACGTGCGTATTAAGGTAATCTTTTGCTCCCGCCACGGCAATTCCCCCTACTATCTGCGAAACTTAGGATTATTTCTATTATCTTGCTTAACGCTAGGGGCTTTCGGATTACCTCCAGCGTTCTGGTTTTTCATCATTTGCTGCGCCTTCGCCAGCTGTTGGCTGTTCATGTTATAGCCCATTTGCTTGGCCATCTTCTGAAGCATCTCCGGGTTGTTCTGCATCTTCGTCATTTGATGACGTAAATAGAATACGCCAACGATAAATCCGATGACTAATCCGACGATTAACGTCAGAATCGGAATTATATAGGACCACATAAATAAACGCCTCCGACATTTCATAATAAAACCCCGCAAACGCCGCAATGCGTTGGAGCAGGGTCGTTGTACTATGATAGCATGGCTGAACTATGGGGTGCAAACGAAAATGCTTCCGAATGCACGCTAGGCTAACACTGTCTCTATGAAAACCGTCGGATGCTGCGCCAAATCGATTTCTTTGTAACTAATCGCATCATCGCCTTCTTTATCGATAACGCGTACGATCGGCCTGCCCGGCAACCCTCGGTGCTGGCCGACGACTACACCGGTCTGGCGGTTGGAAAGCTTAACGGAGATTCCATTAGGATAGATGGAGATGATCCTCATGAACTGGACCAATACTTCGTGGTCAAGCAGCGTTCCCGACATCGCGCTCAAGCGCTCGCAAGCTTCGTGCGGCAACAAAGGCCGTTCGTCACTTGAATTATAGATGAAATTATCATAAGTATTCGCGACTGCTACAATCTTGGCATATGTATGAATTTCCTCGCCCTTAAGCCCCCGCGGCACGCCGGTCCCATCGATTGCTTCGTGATGCTGAAATGCGACGTGGGCAATAAGCAGGCTGTACTCCCGCTTATTCTTGAGCAGATCGAATCCCCGCCACGCGTGGTGCATGCGCCCTTCTTGGACTTCGGGAGCATTGAGCTTGCCGATATCATGCAGCAATGCGCCTACAGCCAGTTCCTTCAGCTGGATCATATTTAATCCCATATTCAACCCAAGCAGCGATGACATCATACAGACGTTCATCGCATGCAGGAACATGGCATTATCCGCCGTGCGAATGTCCGAAAGATGAACAAGAATGCTTTGATTTCTCATGACATCGTCCAGCATATCATCCACGGTTTGGCCGACAGCCTTCGAACTGAACGTCTTTCCGGAACGCAATGACTCGAACATCTCGGACATTTGATGAATGACAACCCGTTTCGTTTCGTCGGATATAACTTCATCTATGGAAATGTCGCGATATAACGGGTTATCAATATAAATGGTCGTGACGCCTATTCGTTTCAAGGTGCTGATCATATAGACGGTTAAGTGCACCCCGGTGGAGAGCAGTACTGTACCGTTGGACGAGAATATCGTTTTGCCCAGTATTTGTCCCGGTTCAACCGTCTCAATATCGACTAATTTCATATCTTATCTCTCCTGCCTTTGCTTGTCGTCTTCCTTGGATGCCTTACTCTATATTTCGGCAATAAAGACACTGAAGTTTATGCACGGACGCTGAATTCCGCTGTATTTCCTCGGAAATAATCGAATGTCCCGCGGAACTCGGACGAATCTATTCGCAATCGCTGCCTTTATCGGCATGACGCTTAGGGCCCGCTGGATTGGTTAGTGCGCGTTCTATCGCCTTTCTCACATCTTCATCCTCTTCAGACGCCAATGCCGCCCGCAACTCTTCAATCGCTGCCGAAGATCCGATTCGCCCAAGCGCCCAGGCTGCGGTTGCCCGCAATACCGGTCGGGGATCGGCACGCAGCACCGCGGCGACATCCGGAACGGATTCGGCATCGCGGAAATTGCCAAGCGCGATAAGCGCATTCCGTTGAATCGGCTTGCGTCCCCGCCACGATGCTGAACCGGCCCCGAACTTATCGCGGAATTCGCGGTTCCCCATCGTAAGCAACGGCCGCAATAACGGCTTGGCCACTTCCGGATCCGGCAATAATTCCTCATGATGCCGGATATCGATCTTCCGATTGACGGGGCAAACGATCTGGCAAGTATCGCAACCGTATAATCGATTGCCGATCTTCACCATCATCTCGTCTTCTACTAACCCTTTGGTTTGGGTGACAAAGGAAATGCATTTCTGCGCGTTCAACTGTCCGGGGCCAACGAGCGCTCCGGTCGGACAAGCATCTATACACAAGGTACAATCCCCGCATCCGTCGAGTACGGCATTGTCCGGCGGGAGCGGCAGGTTAGTGACCATCTCGCCCAAATAGATCCATGATCCCCATTCGGGGGAAATGATCGAGCAATTTTTCCCGCTCCAGCCGATTCCGGCACGCTCTGCAACGGCCCGATCCGAGAGCGCGCCAGTGTCAACCATAGATAAGAGCTTCGCATCCGGCACCCTCTGCAGAATCCATTCCGACAGCTTGGCGAGACGCCGCCTCAAAGCTTGATGATAATCTTCACCCCATGCGGAACGCGACAATATACCTCGGCGTTTACCCGGCTCCGATACAGGCGCATTCTTCAGTTTCGACGGATAGGCTACGGCAATCGCGATGATGGACTTTGCTTCCGGCAACAGCAAAGCCGGCTCTGTTCTCACGTCCAGGTCCGGCTCTTCAAACCCCGATTCATGCCCTAGCTCGCGATGACGGATGAGCCGCTCCTTCAATTCGGGGAACGGGTCTGCCGTCGTTACTCTGAGTTTATCGATACCCATACCGGCGGCTGCGGCGACCATCTCTTCTTTGAAATGCTGCCAGGAAGCAACTTCAGCCATCGTCTTCATTCCGATCACAGCTTAGCCCAACGGCTGATTGGCCAGATAATAAAGTCCGCGCGGCCTTTAATGAGATCCTCGGGCACTTCCTTGAACGAGCGGCTGTCCGTGCTCGCATGCTCGTGCCGGTTATCTCCCATGACGAAATAGGACTCGGGACTCACAGTTGTCGGACCGAAATCCCCATCCTCTATTTTCACGTCCGTGTAGGACTCGACTTTCAATGCCCCATTAATGTACAGTTGGCCAGCCCGAATCTCTAACGTATCTCCCGGCATGCCTATGATCCGTTTAACGAGAAATTCCTTGCGTTCGGGACCGGTTCTCGGATCCTTCAGGATAACAACGTCGCCTCTGCCAAGGCTTCCGAATTCCAGGGCGATTTTGTTAATGAACAGCCATTCATGCTCATAGAGCGTAGGTTGCATGGAGTAGCTCTTGACCGTTGAAAGCTGAAAGACGAAAGCCCTTAGAAGCAATACGATGACAAATGCCACGATCAGCGCTTTGGACCAATCCCACAATTCCTTGCGCCATCCGCTCAAACCCTGTTTCGAAACCGAACGTCTTCTGCTGCCGGAAGCCGCAGGCTCCGCTTGTTGTCTCATGGCGATTGTCTCTCTCCTTCAGCGTTAGACTGTTGTTTCCATTGTTCATAATATTTATAAACCTCGGCATCTCCGAATGGAAAAGCTCTCTTCTCTATCGTAGCTTGAAGAGTTCGCAGCCCCGTTTCCACCTGGGCTTCTACCGCTTCGCCATAACGATATTCGGCTTTGTGCCTCTGAAATTCACCCCGATCCAACTCATGTACCGAACCGTCCGGCAGGACGACAACGTCCAAATCGTAATCAATATATGTCAGAACATTCCCGTATCGATAAGGAGGCGATGCCAAATTGCAATAATACCTGATCCCCTTGTCTTCGATGAGCGCCACGACATTAAACCATTGCTCAGGGAGAAAAAAGGAAACGGCAGGCACTCGGCTAATCCACTCTTTGCCATCTGCTTCCACGATCGTTGTGTGATCATTTAATAATACCCATACCGACTCTGCCGCATGCTTCGGATGAAGCCGCTCTTTCGGCACCTGCCAGTTCTCGACCCATACCCGGTGCAGCGAACCATCATGCTTGAAGCTTTTGATGGTAAACCGCTCATATAAATGTGCATTGGCCATGACGGCACGCTCCCCGCTGCTCCTTCAAGGTGTATGAGAATCGTACTTTGCGGAACGTGCGATACTATAAGAAAAGCATATCTCTCCGCCAAAAGCAATGGCGCAAAAGATATGCTTCCAAAAGAGCCGTCCGCAATCGATTTAACCTGCAACAATCGAGAGTGGCTGCGTTAACCGAACGAAATCGATAGGCCGTAAACCAAGCGATTCGTAGAAAGGCCGCAAAAGTTCGTTATGCTTGTCCCCCGCGATGAGAACCTTCAGCACCTTGCGCTGACGGAAACGATTATTCATGTTGGACACAAGAGCTCGTCCCACGCCTTGGCGCTGAAAATCCTTATGGACGGCTACCCGATATACATAACCCTTTTGTTGATCTATCGTTCCAATTAATACTCCAGTGATGCTGCCTGCCGATTCCGCGACAAGCACCAACTCGCTGTCCCAAGACAATTGACGGGCAAACGCACCCATCGTCTCTTCACAGCATTCTTCCGACAACACTTCTTCCAGAAGCTCTGCAACTGACCTGTAGTCTGACAATTGGAATGAACGAATCTGCATGCTGTACATTTCCCCCGGGCAAAAAAGATTTACATCCAGTTAACGATCTCTTAATTCTACGACAATTTATCGAAATTTCTAGCTTTTTTATTAAAAAAACATAAATTTTTTTGTAAAAACCGTAGAAAACGGGATGTAAACGCTTTAAACGGGGCATTAACTGTTGTTTTATAAGATGTTATGGAGATAATTCACGGTTTTCGGTTTTTTTTGCGTATTCTTCGCTTCAGGAATGAAGATGATAAGGCAGTTGCCGATCCTTTGAACAATGTCATAACGACCCGACTTTTGACTTTTTATACATCTATGTTGATTTACTCTAAAAGATAAGGGATAATAATAAATGTGAGTAACAATAGCTACATAGAAAACGAATAATAGGAGGAATTTACCATGGCACATGAATTGCCCGCACTGCCCTACGCACACGATGCGCTGGAGCCGAACATCGACACCGCAACGATGGAAATCCATCACGGCCGTCACCACAACGCTTATGTAACGAACTTGAACAACGCATTGAAATCCGCTCCGGAATTGGAAAGCAAAAGCATTGAGGACCTTATATCCGACCTTAACGCCGTACCCGAAAGCATCCGTACCGCGGTTCGCAACAATGGCGGAGGACATGCGAACCACTCCTTTTTCTGGAAAACGATCAGCCCAAGCGGCGGCGGCGCACCAACCGGCGCTCTAGCTGCAGCTATCGAGAGCGAGCTTGGCGGATTCGATAAGTTCAAAGAAACTTTCGCCGCTGCCGGCGCAACCCGTTTCGGCTCAGGCTGGGCTTGGCTGGCGCTTGATAAAGGCGGTAAACTGAAAGTATACAGCCTGCCAAACCAAGATAGCCCGATCATGGAAGGCGAAACTCCTCTTCTTGGCCTAGACGTATGGGAGCACGCTTACTACCTGAAATACCAAAACAAACGCCCTGATTATATCGCTGCTTTCTGGAACGTCGTTGACTGGAACGCAGTCGGCGCGATCTACGACGCTTCGAAATAAGT
>FWWL01002488.1_pt1 | contig 37950 bp, 29 predicted proteins | sample 2228331 | NCBI WGS metagenome assembly FWWL01 (sample SAMEA103939775, study PRJEB20133) | metagenome
GGAAGAAAAAAAAGTAGCTTTGTCATTTTTTTACCTCCTTCATCATCTTAAGCTTTTGCCTGGCAACACTAGAGAAAGAAAAACGAGAAAGGGCAAGTGCCCTCACGTTTTCTGAGAGTTGGGATTTTGAGATCTGTCCAGACACAATCTTTTCCATGATGGCAGCAAGAGCCTCAGCATTATTCTCCTCAAATACGAAGGCTGGGTCTCCAACCACATAAAGGATTTCCCCAAAGGATGAGCCTATGACAGGTGTGCCACATGCCTGACTCTCCACGATGACAAGGCCAAACTGCTCTTTCCACCAAGAGGTGGTTTTGGATGGGAGGACGAGCGCATCGATGAGGTTATGGAAATAGACGAGATGATCCATGGGGCGAGCCTTGAGAACATGGACAGTTTCTTGGAGGAGGGGATCAGAAAGCCACTTCTCTAATTCTTGCTGAAAAGCAGGGTTAATGGAGCCAAGAAGATAGACATGAAAACGGTATCCTCGGGAGAGAAGTGCTCTGGTAGCCTCGAGGAGGGTATCGATCCCCTTTTCCTCAGTGACTCTTCCTACATAGCCAATGGCAGGAAGAGAGGTATCAATCTCCGGGAAGTAAGGACTTGCTTCCTTTTTGTCGCATGGATGGAAAACGCTTTCATTGACAAAATAAGAGGTTTTGTAGATTTTTCCCTGAAAACCTTTGGCTTTGTGGAGTTCCATGCCATCAGTGGGGACACAGGCTATACCATCAATAGAACTAAGTACAAAACGCTCTATTAAGTGGTAAGGCAGAGGTTGCCGTAATACAAGGTTTTCGTCACTTTCGATAAGAATGCGACTCTTTCCTGAAAAGATACGGGCAAACAGTACCCACTGAAAAGCCGCCAGAGAATAGGGTTCTTCTTTGATATAGATGACATCGGGTTTTGTTTTGAGAAGGATATTCATGATACGAAACTTATTCACAAAGAAGAAACTCCGTATATGGTTACGAAAAGCGACGAGCAGCCCATACGCTGGATAAGGAAATGATACACCCCTGTCCCAGCGTTGATCCCGACCGCTCTCTGTCCAGCGGTGAGCAGTGACCAGAGTGAGAGAGACATCTCGTTGGTTACTCATCGTGTCGAGGAGTCTACGAAAACCCGGTTCTACCGCTGCGTGCCATATATAGAGAATCTTCATGAAACCTCCTCGAGGTTTGTAATGGTTTTATTGTAAAGCAAGAGATTTTTTTTTGCTATTATTCGGCTGGGTTTGAAAGAAAACGATGGACTAAGCCTTTGTACGAATCAAAGAAAAGGTGGAAAGCTCTTCCAATGGTTTGGGGAAGAAAAGGCTATGACTTTTTTGCAGTTTTTGGGAGCAGAAGGAAGGCTGTAAAAAACTAGCAGCACAGGCGGCTGTAAATACGAACTTTATTCAGGGATAGATGAGTGGGAGATTTCGGAAGTAGGCTATTACTGTGTTTCAGTTTTTTGTTGTCCCTTCCGTTGATCTTTGGTTTTTTTGAGGCTGTGAAAGTAAAATAGATTGGTGCAAAGGTCTCCATTTTTATGTTTGTTGGGGCTGAAACAAAGAAATAGCTTAACCAACCAGCCAATTTACAGTTATTCCATGAATAACGTGCCAGGAGGCTGTGACGCGTAGCTATAACTTTTTTCAGTTTTTGTAAAATCTTTTTGTGTTAGTCCTTCCGCCGCTGGACTGTGTCAAAGTAACAGCCACTCCCTACCAAAATCTCTTATGGCACTTCCATCCCTTTCTCACAAAAAACTTTGCAAAAAGCACTCCTCCCCCTTTATAATAATATCTCTTACTTCTCAAAAGGAGGCTTTCATGGTTGTTCGTCCCTTTGCAGCACTTCGTCCCCCTGCCAAATACATCGAGGAAATACAATCCCCTCCCTACGACGTCATGTCCAGGGAAGAGGCCGCCCAGATGATGAAAGGAAAAGAAAAAAGTTTTCTTCGCATTACCCGACCTGATGCTCTCCACCCCGATTGGGACGAACATGATTCCCGTCTCTATGAGGAAGCTCGCCAAACTATTGAAGATTTTCGGGCAAGGGGATGGTTGTTGCGGGAAGATAAACCCTGTTTTTATTTTCTCTGGCAAAAATGGAGAGAAAGGGAACAAACCGCTGTTTACGCCGCTGTGCGGTGTGAGGACTACGAAAAGGGTGATATTCGCCGCCATGAACTCACGAGAAAAGACAAAGAAGAGGATAGAACCACGCACATCGCCACTACCAGAGTAGGAACAGGTCCCGTTTTTCTTAGTTTCCGCGATCTAGGTGCCTGGGAAGGCATAAAAAATACCATCATGGCATATCCACCGGAATACCATTTCACCGATCATCAGGAGGTAGAACACAAACTCTGGGTGATTGAGAGTGAAGAGATGATTGCCACGATTACCCAGTATTTTGAGGATATCGAGAGGCTCTATATCGCCGATGGACACCATCGTGCCGCCTCTGCCTACAATGTATGGAAACGTTATGGAGACAGAGGCGAAGGCTACGCCCACTTTATGGCTGCCCTTTTCCCTTCTCATGAGCTGGCTATTTTACCGTACCATCGACTGGTGCTGGATCTCAACGGCATGACCCCTGAAAAGTTTCTCGAACGGCTTGCCGAAAGGTTTGCGATTGACATCAGCTCTGAGCTTGACTCACCCCGCAAGGGTGTCATCGGCATGTATTTAAATGGTGAAACCTACCATATCACCATCCCCTCTCGTATTATTCCCCAGGATCCTATTGAATCCCTGGATGTAAGCCTCTTGCAGCGGCTCATTCTTCAACCCATGCTCGGTATCGATGACCCCAGAACCTCACAACGGATCCGTTTTGTTGGGGGTATTCGAGGCACACAAAGCCTGAAAAACGCCGTAGACAAAAACGAAGCTGCTGTTGCCTTTGCCATGTATCCCGTAAGCATGGATGAGCTTCTGGCCGTAGCCGATGCCAACCAGATCATGCCCCCAAAATCCACCTGGTTTGAACCCAAGCTCAAGGATGGTGTGCTCGCCTACCCTCTCGAAGAGGCTTTTGGATAAATTCGAGGGACTACCAGAGTAAAAATTAGGGTTTTACTTTACTTCTTGCCCCCCCCTCTCCGATAATGAAAAAAAGGAGGCATCATGGTGGTACGTTTCTGGGGTGTACGAGGATCCACACCCATCACAGACAAGGACAAACTCGAGGTTGGAGGCAATACTTCCTGTGTTGAGGTAGCGATTGACGAAAACCGACGAATCATTCTCGATGCCGGAACAGGGATTCGACCTCTCGGAAAACAGCTCGTTCAGGAGTTTCAACAAACAGAGAAGGCACCCAAGCTTTATATTTTCTTTAGCCATACACACTGGGATCATATTCAGGGGTTTATCTTTTTTGCTCCTATTTACATCCCTGCATTTGAGATGCACCTTTTTGGTCCAGGGAGGGCCAACAGGCATTTTGCCGATGTATTTTCAGGGCAGATGCAGTATGACTACTGGCCAGTCAAACTCTCCCATCTGCCGGCCAAGATTCATTTCTACGATCTCTCAGAAGGGGGATACCAGCTGGATGGCATCAGAGTATCAACCAAACGCCATATTCATCCCGGCATTGCCTATACTTATCGTATAGAGCATGAGAACAAAACCCTCGTCTATGCAACTGACACCGAACACTTTAAGGGCACACTGGATGAACGGGTAGTCGAGATATCCAGAGGCGCCAATCTCCTCATCCATGATGCTCAGTACCATGACGACGAGATCGAGTCCAAACTGGGTTGGGGACATAGCACCTGGATGCAGGCCATTCAGGTAGCTCAACAGGCCCGTGTCGAAAAGCTCGCTCTCTTTCATCACGACCCTGAACGAAGCGATCAGGCCTGTTTTGCCATGGAAAAAGACGCCCAGAGAATCTTTCCTCCCACATTTCTCGCTCGAGAAGGCATGAGTATCGTCCTTTAAAAAGAAAGACCCTCCACAATGGAGGGTCTTTTGGAGCCGATGGGAGTCGAACCCACGACCTTTTGAATGCCATTCAAACGCGCTCCCAACTGCGCTACGGCCCCATAGAGGTTTATATTATAGCATATTTTTTGGATGTTTGCAACTTTTAGAGGCGTAGTCGATAGGCCACGATGTTGGCTCTATTTTCATTGACCGTAATGACAAGCTCCTTCAAAGCAACAACCATCCGGTTCTGGTAGGTGGTGTATACCCGCGTGATAACGATATACACCGGGTTTCCTGGGGGAATATTCCACTTGTTTCCAGCAGGGGCTTCAAACTGACGAGCGTACAGAATCTCTCGCGTGGTATCCGTGGGTGTTACCCGGTGGTTCTGAGCAACGGTAAAAACCAGATCCCAGAGTGCTTTTTCAGCCGGTGGGATCCAGAGGTCATTCGCATAGTTCCACTGAGGGATCAATCTCTCAGGATCAAGGACAACCTCCCTGGTCTCATTGCTCAAGGAAAAACTTCGGTTCCCATTCCATTCGATGTTTATAAGCTTGTCCTCTACACGTGCACCCACATCTACCTCGGTGAAATTTCGGTAAACAAAGGGATGTCTCACTGAAAGGTCAGGCGATACAGAGGAAACGGGAAGGTATTTTTCCACAAGCCACTGCACGATTTTGTTCTTGGTTTCATTGGTTCCCTCAAAAAGGGGAGAAAAATCCCAGTTTTGAGAGGCTGGGTTTTTGAGAAGCTCTCTCACCGCTGCATGAAAACGAGCCTCACTCAGGGTGAAAAAACCAAACTGGAGGAGAATATGATTTTTTTCCATGCCATTCACATCGACAACAACCCTTTCAGGTGAGGGGAATCCCTCCTTCAAAACCCTCTGGTAATAACTCTCCGAAGGCACATGAAGACGAACCCCCTCATCTGTTTGTAGTTTACCATCGTCTCCTATCACCCTTTTGTAATAATCCACGAGAGCCTGTCGCCATGCCATATTGGAAACAGAAGAAAAATAGATGGTGGCAAGAGCTGTTTTCACCGCATCAGGGGTCGTATTCCCAAGAATGGCAACGATGCGGTTACTGGTACGAAACACCTGTCCCTGCCATGCAGGGAGTGTAATAAGGTCAATACTCTGTACCTGAAGGGGAAAAAGAAGATTTTCCAAGGTACCAAGCATGGTAAACACGGTAGCCGTATCAACCTGGAGCTTAAGATGGGAGGAAATGGTAATTAATTGCTGGTTTCTCGAATCGTCCGTGACACTATAACGTCCAAAGACAATCCTTGGTTTATCCTCTGGATTGAGGATATAGCCACTTTCCATCCGTCTCTCATAAGGAAAAACAAGAAACCTGTATCCCTGAGGAGCTACCGTACTTGCGGTGATACGGCCTGATTCAGAGGATTGGGGAATCCACTCCTCCAGGAAAAACTCCTCCGCCCCTGCAGGAATAACATAGGTGATATTCACCCGGCGTCCCACCTCTCCAAGTTTGGAAAATGTGAGGATATTACCGTTCTGATAGAGGGAAATAATCTGCTGATTGGAACCCTGGATGAGCTGTATTCTTGCACGTTGAGGCAGAGTAAGCGTCACCGAATCCGAATCAAAACGATAGCTCGCCACCACCTTGAGTTCTCGATTGTAAGCAGAGATCTCCACCTTTGCCTCATAGGCATAAAAAACCACAGGAAGCCCTATTAACAAGATGAAAAGTTTCTTTCTTATTTCCATAAACCCTCCTTTGTATCAAGGAAGTGTTCCCTTTATGTATATATCGGAGAGAAAACAAAAAGCTTGACAAAGAATTTTTCATATTACTCAATTTTTTTCATTTCTCGTGCCGATAATGAAAAGAAAACGTAATCTCACGAGGAGGTTTCTTCGTGGAGTGGCTCAATGTGACACTGTTCATCTGGATAGGTGTAGCTCTTTTTATTGTTGGACTCGGGGTGTTTTTTCTTGTGCGTTTTTTAACCCGTGATACCGCCCTCACGGGGATAGAAAAAGCTCTCCAAAACAAGCATTACAAAAAAGCCCTCTCCCTTGCTCAAAAATACGCCATACAACACCCTGACAATTATCTTCTCAAGTACTATATGGCTCAGGCTTACGAAGGATTAGGAGAGTATGCCAGAGCTGTCGAATACTATGAAAAGGCTTCGGTGGCCGCCTCTATGAATGGTGCATCGCAGGATACTGTGGCGCTTCAGATGTATCTCAAGATTGCCGAACTCTACAACAAGATAAAGCGCAAAAAAGAAGCCCTTGGCTACTATGTGATGGTTCTCGATAAAAACCCCAACAACAGCAAAGCCCTCTATGCCGCTTCAGAAATTCTCTACGAGACAAAAAACTACCGAAAAGCCAAGGAATACCTGGAGATCCTTGTAAAAATGAAGGGGGATCATTTTCGTGGACGTTTTCTTCTCGCGAGAACCTATATCCAGTTTAGCCAGTTTTCAGAGGCTCTGGGGCAACTGGAAATAATAGTCAAAAACTACAAGGTATCCAATGACACCTTTATCCAGAGTGTGCGTTTTCTTCAAGCCGAATGCTATAGTCGCCTCAAAAACTACGCCAAAGCGATAGACACCTATAGGCTTCTTCTTGATGTGCCTGAGTACTTTGAGGATGCGCTGGTCAAAATGGTGGATAACTACATCAAGTTTAATCGTCTGAAAGAGGCAGAAGACCTCGTCTCTCGTTATAGCGGGAGACTCTCAAAGATCCGCCTGGCAGAGGCCTGGTACTTAATAGCTGCCCAGTACTTTAAGGACGATGAGATCTATGCCGCCTATCGCACATGGGAAAAGATCCAAAAAACCATCCCTGCCTACAAGGATGTAAAAAACCTCCTCGACACCTATCAGGTGCTCGTCAAATACCCTAAACTGGAGAATTATTTCCATAAACGACCGGGTGCCCTGGAAGATTTCCTCCAGCGAGCTGTCAAAGCACGTTTTGTCAAGCAGGCCATCAAGACCGATGCCTACTGGGTTCTCGATACGGGGGATACGATCCATGTTTTCTTCCGTAGACCACTCCCTGTCACCGAAAAAGATATCGTGGATATTGAGGGGACGGTAGAACGGCAATTCCCGGCCAGTTCTTCGTATACGCTGTATTCGGTCTTTGGTTTACATTCGGCAGTGAGCCCCTCCAGGTATCAGAAGATGCTCTACGTCGAGCCATCAAAATTTCTCCGTATGATAGAAGAGGCATAGTATGGCAACGGAACGCGTCGAACTTTTTACCAAGTTTCTTCATCCTGGTATGATACTGAAAGGCGACCTCTACAGCTTCAAGGGAGAGAAGCTCCTGGATGCCAGGACCCCTCTCACCCGGGAGTTTATCCGTTCCCTCCTTGCCAGAGGGATTGAAAAGGTCTACTATGACCGGCCTCTTCCAGAGATTGCCGACAAAGAAAACACCGAAGAGACAGCCTCTCAAAAAGAAAAAATGATTGACGATTCCCTCATGAAAGAAGCGCTCGATGTTTCAAAAGAGATCGAAGAGGCTATCAAAAAAAAGTCCATCCTGCCCAAAGAATCCGTGAATAGAGTAGTTGAGGGCTTTGTAGAGAGTATTCAGACATCTCAGACAGCTCTTCTGAACCTCATGGAGGCCAAAAATTTTGACGAACAAACGTATAGCCACATGATCAATGTTTCCCTGCTTGCCGTTCTCTTCGGCAAAAAGTTAAACTACAACGAAACAGGGTTAAAAGTTCTGGGGCTTGCCGGACTTCTTCACGATATTGGAAAAACCCTGATATCCCCCGAAATTCTCAAGAAAACCACCCCCCTCACCCCCGAGGAAGTCGATATCCTCCGTAAACACCCCATCTATGGGTATGAGCTTCTCCGACGTTATTCTGATTATGGAGGGATTGTGCAAAAGATTGTCCTCCTCCATCATGAAAAGGTCTCTGGAAAGGGGTACCCCTTTGGGCTTCGTGGGGAGCAGATGGGAGAAGCCTCGCAAATCATAAGTATCTGTGATCTTTTTGATTCGATTACTTCAGATCACCCCTACAGACCAGCCAAGCCATTCTGGGCAGCCCTGGTGGAGGTTTATCAACAGAGTGGAGTAAGCTTTGCCCCAAGACTGGCTAAGTCTTTTATTACCGATATCCCATCCTATCTGGCAACAGAACCAATCTTTCCTGTTGGCTCCTTTGTGGTGTTGAGTACGGGCGAGATTGGTGAGGTAATCGATTTTGACAACCCTCATTCGCTTTTCCCGACAGTGATGATCTATATTAGCGGAACACGAGAGATCATGCGTTATCCCATCCAGGTCAACCTCGCTCTCGACGACACCCGCAGTATAAAAAGCCTCATCACCCACGAAGTGGCCATTCAGAAACTCCAGGAGATCAAACAAAAGTTTGCCGAGAGCCGTCGTAGCGAAACCCCCAGCTTCTCTCTCTATGCCATGAAAGAGGGAACCAAGGATACATCAGAGGAGAAGCCCTCCAAAACACCACCCCTTCCTGAAAAAGAAGAAACATCAGCACAACCTTCCCCTTCCGTTGACCCCTCCGTGATTCAAGAGGATGAAAGTGGTCTCAAGTAAAGTAATGGAAAACTTTACACAAAACGGCTATGTCTTTTTCTCAGTCCTTAGCCGGCAGAAAACAAGCAAAAAGCCACAAAAGCTGAAAAAGGGTTATAGCCACATACCAAAGTCTCCTGGCAAGTTTTTTCTGGATACCTAGAGAGTGGACAGTTTCTTGAGCTATTTCCTTGTTACAGTCTCCCTTGCCAAAACCCTTTCCACAACACTGCAACATCGCTATAGCATCATCCTATTGGCCAAAAACCAGCAGACATTTTTGCTCTTGTTCTATTCGTGCAAAACTCTCAACCTTATTGATCGTGCTTTGGCTGTTTTTGGGACTGAAACATGGTCATAGTCCCTTGACATACAGTCCCCAATACATGAATTTACGGTCAGTTTTGTGTTATTTCCCTGCGATCATCAACTTGAAGTCGTTATGAGCCTTGTCATAAACAATCTGCGTAGAAAATTTGAGCATCTTCATATCCCGAAGATGCCGATCAATATTAAATTGTTTCGCCCAGAGGGCAACAGTAGAGATAATCTCTTTGTTTTCCTTGGGGATAGGTTGTTGAGAGAGTTTTTCGCATTCGGCAAGGATCTTCTTGATCCTGTCCTCAATGACAGCCTTTTCCTCCGAAACCGAAACCTCTATCAGGTAGTTAACAATCTTCTGTCCCAGTTTATCAGTCATAGAAGATCCTTTGCGATTTTGAACGGGTTTTGGTGCTCTCTCGGACAAAAGAGAGGCCGGCGCTTCGTAGGTTTCGGTGGTTTGACGTCGGAAAATCCCCACATACACGAGTGCAAACACCACTCCACCTGACAAAATAACAACCAGCGCCACCATCAGCTGGGTAAAAAAGATCTCATGGGGATATGGTGTCACAGATTCCCCCTATTCCAGCATCTTGCGCTGGATTCTGGCAGACTGTTCTGGATCCATGAGAGACAAAAGGAAGGAGACAATCGAGCGTTTACCCTGGGCTTGTGCTCTTTTCTCCATCATACGAAGCACATCGATCACCATTTCGTCTTCTTGTTTTTCGAGGATTTTTACCGCACTTTGGGGCGGCATACTCTCTATCTGGTTGGCGATCTCTTCCACACGTTTTTCATAAGTGGCCTGGTTTTGCTTGGCGAGCTCAAACTGAGCAATCATATTCTGGATATTCTCTTTCTCCTGGGCAAGAGCCTCTTGCTGCTGCGTAATGGCAAGAAAGGATTTTTCCATCTCTCGGCGGGCGTCTTCAAGATTGCGTTGTTTTTCCTCGAGGAGAAGCCACTTCTTATCCAGTTCTAATCTATCAAGAAGATAGGGATTCTCGATTTTTACGACGAAACTTTCCTTGAGAAACGGAATCTGGGAAAAAATCTGACGATAATCCAGAATCTCCAGCATATCCAGAAAATAAATCGAAAGAATCACCAGACCAAGATTAATCAAAAGGAGAAAAAGAATTCTTTTGCTTCGGCTCATATCTGTCACCTTTTAGATATTTTTGTAGGCATTATAGTAGGACAACACCTTCTTTACATAGTCCTGGGTTTCTGCATAGGGAGGAATACCGCCAAACCTTTCCACCGCAGAGGGTCCTGCGTTATAGGCCGCAAGAGACAGCGCAAGGTTCCCCTGAAAACGATCAAGCATCAATCGAAGATAGCGTGTCCCCCCCATGATGTTTTCTCGAGGATCAAAGGGATTCTCTACCGAAAGGGCGCTTGCTGTATCGGGCATGAGCTGCATCAATCCCATGGCTCCCTTTGGAGATACGGCACGTGGGTTAAACTGCGACTCCTGTTGAATGACAGCCTTGATCAGCGCCGGATCGACACGGTATTTTTCGGCAGCTTCGTCAATAAGGGTCTCTATCTGAGACGAGGATGTTTTGTTCTGGTTTATCCTGTAGAGGGCGTTGAGAAAGAGATTTTGTTCTGCCTTGCTTCCTACAAGTTGGTTAAGATTCTGCCCAATTCCCTCCTCAAGAGAGGTTTCAAAAGAATTCGATTCACTCATTACCTCTTGTAAAATCTCAGAAAAACTTCGGGTGGTAGAGGTTGTTTTTTCAGATGGTTGAATGGATTCGGTCTCTCCTATCGATGGAATGGGTCGCACTCTTCCGAGTTTTTGGATCTCCTGCATGCGGCTCTGTATCTCGCCTATACGACTATAAATATTTTGAATACTTTCTATCATAGACCTTCCCCTCCTTTGTCCTCCCTTTGAGTATCGGCATATTCCTGTTTTTTATTAGAAATCATCTGGGATAGCTCATCCAGAGTCTGTTGCTCCTCTCGCATCTCTGCCTCCTGGTGGGCTTTCCAGGCCTTTTCTTTGAGGATTTCGACAGCTCGCTTCTCCTGACGATATCTGGTATAGAGAGCAAGCTCTTTTTCCATGGCGTTTTTTTTCTTTTCAATCTCTTTTTGGAGATCTGGCTCTATGCGCTTAGAACGCCAACCATAGTAGTCTAATTGCCTGAGGGTTTGGATATCTATCTTTTGAGATTCTTTTATCTTTTCTCGGAGGCGGGCCTCATGCTCTTTGACTGCCTCGAGTTTACGGACCTCTTTCTGGTAGGCCCCACTCGCTTTGGCGAGGGCTATCTTTTGCTGGTCCTCTCTTTTCTGCCGTATTTCGAGAAGCTTCTGCAAGGGAAAAACAAAACGCTTCATCCTTGTTTCCTCCAGAGGACTCGTGAGACTTTGAAGGGTTCTTTTTTACCTTTTAGCGAGAGGGGGGGAAGCGGCTCTATGGGATAGGTGTCTTTTGTCTCTGCTAAGATCTCCTGGGAAGCAAGGATCTCCCAGCTCTGGGCATGGGCACAAAGCCTTGAGGCAGTATTCACCGCATCACCAATACAGGCAAAGTCCATGCGAAATTGACTGCCTATGTTCCCTACCACGACATCACCTATGTGAATCCCTATGCCAATCTCAAAGACCGGCTGTCCCTGTCGTTTTCGTTCTTCGTTGAAACGCTCAATATCTCGCATAATCTCGATAGCCACCTGAATCGCAGCATCTGCTCGTTTCTCTCCACTGAAGTGAGCCATAATCTGATCCCCAACAAAATCATCAATATCCCCTCGATAGCGCTTGATGATTCTGGCCTGTCGTTCAAAATAGCCATTAAGGACATTGAGCACGGTTTCGGGATCATTCTGTTCAGAAAAAGCGGTAAACCCTCGCACATCACTAAAGAGAAAGGCAAGGTGTTTACGGGCATGGGTGCCCAGATCAACCGTCTCAGACTGCTGTTCGATCATCGAACGAGTAGAGCGAGAGACAAACTTTTCCAGGTGGTATTTGGAGATAATCTCTTCAAGCATGAGTTGAAAGATGTCTGAGAGTCGTCCTATCTCATCGTTACCGGGGAGCTTGAGCGAAACAGTGAGGTTACCCTCGCTTACTTCCAGTCCCCATTTCTCGAGTAGCTTGATCCTTCGCACCATCATCCCAGAAAGCCAGTAGACAGCGATCATACTCAGGATATAAATAACCCCCGCAAGAATAAAGGCGATGGAAACGTTCTGCTGAATACCTGCCTCGATCTGATCTCTATCGTACACCACCACAACATTGCCAAGGAATCGGAAGCGTTCCCCATACTGACGAAGTATCTGAAGTCGCTGGAGGATCTTCTCGTCAGCTGTTTTGATCCCCCCAACATCTCTTTTCTCGAGGGCTTGCTGGAGATCGCGGAGCGCGCCCGCAATCCAGGGATCCCGGATAATCCACATCTCACCACGCTCAAGGGTATATCCCTTTCTGGCAAAGATAGCCTTGTAGGCCTCGAGAAAGAGGTTATCAAGGCTCCAGGCAGTCACATCATCACCTGTCGTAAAATTGGTTGGATGGAGGCTTTTGGGAAGGAATTCCTCATAGCGTTTGTAGAGTTGTTCATAGGTTTTCTTTCGCTGGGTTTCGGCGAGACCGCTCTTGTGATAGGGCACAAGAACAGTATCAAAATCGCGGTTGAGGGTCATCAAATCGCCAAACTGCATCAAAACAGGGGAGGAGATGAGACGATAACGTTTTTTGGTGATGGTTTTGTCTGATTTGTTCGTGAGAGACACCGTATAATCACGAATGAGGGTTTCATTGGTTCCTACCATTCTGGCAAGAAAAGGCTGAAAGGCCGGTCGTTTCTCCCGAAACCGTTGAAGAGAAAACACCATATTTTTCCCCCGATTGTACACCCCAACAAAAAGCACATCGGGGTTCATTTCGAGGAAACGAGCGATTTCATTGGAGATAGACTCCTGTCGAACCGCCTGTTCGGCAGGAGAGGTTTTTTTCTCGATATCGAGATACCACTGGAGAGAGGTGCTCAGGGCTTCCGTGAGGGCTCGGGCTTTTTGTTCTTTTTCTTGCGCAATGATACTACTCTGGGAAATATACACGAGTAGTGTAAAAACCCCTATCGTTACAAAGAACAAAAGCCCTAAGAGGCACAACCACCTCGCACGAATACCAAAAAAAACCTTTCGGATGGGGTTTTTCTTTTTTCTTTTCTTGGCAAAAAGCTTTTGCCAGAGGTTTGAGAGCCATCCATTTCCTTTTTTTGCCATGGTCTACTCCTGTTTTTTTATTCCATCTTTGGTAGGCTTTTGAGGCGAGTCGAGAGCGGAGGGAGAACAACACGATCATCAATCATCCGCTGGTCATAGACAAAACTCTCGTCAGGAATGATAGTCCATTTTTTCTTGAGGAGTTTTTTGAGAGCCGTAGCGATCTGGTAGAAATTCCATCCACGGTTGGAATCGAGAAGATAGATAGCAGGAGGGTGGGATTGAACGATTTCCCACAGGGCTTTGACCGTATCCTCAAGAAACGACGCTGCCGGAAGCCATCGGGTACTGGCAACAATCCTTCCTTCCTCTTGCTGTTTGCGTTCGAGATAGGCTGTCATCTGGTTGCCTTCGGTGGTGTGGCCAATCTGCCATCCCAAACGGGCAATAAAAGCCTGTGGATTCTGGTAAAGGATACGCTGTTCGGCCATGCGTTTTTCGTATCCGTAGCCATAGTTATTATCTGGTTGGGATTGGGGGGTAAACGGCCCTCTGGCGGTGTCAGAAAAAACCTGCACTGTGCTGGTATACAAAAAACGTATACCAAACTTGTGGGTAATCCAGGCGAGCTCGCTACTCCATTCGTAGTGAACCACCCAGTTTTCGTTTGGACGGCCTGTGGGTTTGGATGGGGCAGCGAGATGAAAGAGTACGCTAGGAGCAATCTCCTGGATATAGCTCTCCATAGCCATGTAGTTGTCTATGGGGATCTCCTCTCTGGGCCAGCCATAGACTTCATGCCCGAGAGAGTGGAGATAAGCCTGGAGCGCCTGTCCCACCGTACCTGTTAGACCCGTCACGAGAATCCGCATGCCACCTCCTACAACCCAAACCTGAGTTGTTGTTCAAGGATACCCAGTTCTTTTTTCCATGGGTAGAGCTTTCTCCCCTTTTGTGCCATCTCCAGAGCCTTCTTGGTTTGTTTGTTATCACGATAAAGTTTCACAAGCTCGACAAAGGCATCGGCATGCCAGGTAGCGTTGGCTTGAAATCCTCGCTCGTAAAATGCGATAGCTTCTTCGGTTTTTTTCCTTTCGAAGGCAGCTTGGGCACAGATACGAAGGATCTCAGGATGCCTGGGGAAAAGCCTCAAGCTCGAGGAAGCATAGCTATCAAAAGCCGTCCAGTCCCTCTGTTTGAGGGCAAAAAAGAGGCGATAATAGTGCAGAATAGGATAACGGGGATAGCGAGTGAGAAGGTCTGAGAGTTTATCCATAGCAGCGGTATAATCTTTATTTCTATTGACATGTTCTTTGATGATTTCCAGTCGTACAAGCCAGTTGACATATTTGAGCTGGGATTCTATCTCTATCAGAGTGGCCAGCCTTTCTCGCGGATTGTCCACGTAACGCACAAGAGCCTCAGACAACCCCTCTTTTCCTTGAGCCACAGACTTGCTATATATCAGGAGATTTTTATAGAGACCATATTCCACCGGTTCTATACCAAACCCCTCATACTGGGAAACAAAAAGATAGCTAAAAAGCACCACAACATTTGATGGCTGCTTGGAAAATATTCGAGCAATGGTTTTCTCAGCCAGAACAAAGTCCATATTCTGGCATGCCTGAAGGAAACGCGTATATTCTGACCTTCCTGAGAGATCGAGAAGAGCCTCCCACTCACTCTCCCCTATCTGAGAAAAGACAAAAGAAACACTGAATAACCACCACAGGATCACTCCAACACTCCGCATGAGGCACCTCTTTTTGAGTTTTTTCTCTACCATTATAGCAAAAAAACGTGAAATACGCAACCTTTTTGCCGTTTATCTACCAGCGATACATAAAAAAATGACAGGGCTGTCCCAGGACAGCCCTTCTGTCTTGAGACTATCGTTCCTACTCCTGGCTTACATTGGAGGAACCGCACATAGGACAGGAGACATCAATAAAATCATTCTCATCGTCAAGCTCACTGATATACTCTGTCCATTTGTGGCCGCAATCCTCACAGATAAAGGTTGCTTCAATTTCACCTACCTCATCAGAGAATTCGTCCTCATCAGCATACAGATCCTCAAGATCGTCGTACTCATCCGCCATCTCATCGAGTTCCTCATCTTCGTCTTCGTTCAAAAAATCCTCCATGTAATCAAGATCATCAAAATCCTCAAACTCAGCGTCATCAGAGTAAGAACGATCCATGTAATCTTTCATAGCAGAAATTCCTCCCCTAAATTGGTTATGTATATTATTACTAAAGAATCGATTCTGTCAAGTAAAAAAGCCCTTTTTTGAAAAAAAATTTTTTGCAAAAAGAGCTCGGTTCATAGAACCAAAAAAAATATTGCGAAATCTTTCTTTTTTTTATACAATATCCTCGGAGGAAAAAGATGTCGCTGCCCCAGCTCTCTGTTCCCATGTGTGTGATTGACCCCACAAACCACCGCATCAAAGAAGTCAATGAGGCCTTTTTGCGCGTCGTGGGGTATGATGCTACCCTGGTTGGAGAGGATTATCTCACCCTTGTTTCTTCCGAGGATTTTTCCCTCGCGATCAAGGTTTTTGAACATCTTTCACAGACCGATACGACTTGTTTTGCGCTCCTGGATCGCAACGGCAATCCCATAAAAATGCACCATGCCTTTTCTTTTTACGAGGGGGATATCCTTGATGTTATGATTCCAGAAACAAGAACTGAGAAAAGTTTTCGTGAGGCTTCTCTTCTTGAACAAATGGAACATGCTGTTTTTTGCTTTTCACACGAGGGGCATATAACCTATACCAACAAAGCCGCCTCTGCCTTTTTTCCCGTGGGCTATAATCTCAAGGATCAACCCGAGTGGCATCGAATTTCTCAAAAACTTTTGGAGCACGAGCCTTTTTCCCTCTGGTGTCATATCGGTACGCAAGAGGGCTTTTTCCGTTTTCGTCCGATCAAAGATACCCTCTGGTTATCAGAATACCTATGGGGAAGAAAAGAGGTCTTTTCACGTCTTGGTGAAATCATCATGGAGTGGAATGTGCCTGCCATTCTTATAGACCTTCGCGCAAAGCGAAGCGAGAATGCCCAGTGGAACACCCCCTTTGCGGGACTCGGTTCCTCTGCCTCGTATATTCTTGAAGAACTTGAGAAAATCAGGGCAACCGAATCGTATCTTACTCTTGTCAAGCCAAACAAAGGATTTGCCTATTATCGGCCATTGTTTTTCCCTTTTCATCAGAGACTTGAGATTTTGCTTGTCGTTCTGATTGATGAAACAACCCATATAAAAAAAGAACTTGTTTCTGAGCGTTTTTCCCAGGTTATCGAAGAAATGATCCATTTTTCTGACGATCTCCTCTCTCGGCTCTCTGGAGACATAGAGGAAATTTTTGAAACGCATCATCTGAGCGAGAGAGAAAGAAAACTGGTAGGCTTGATCCAGCAGGGAATGTCCAATGAGGAGATCGCGGCACATCTCTATATTTCTATTGATACGGTCAAAAAAAGTGTCTCGCAACTCTATCGCAAGTTTCATGTCAACAACCGCATCGAACTGCTTCAGCGAATCTATCTCCCCCATCGCCCTAAAACACCCCCAAAGGGGTAAGATATCCACTGAAGTGCTTTATTTTTTACCCCTTCGTGGTCTTGCATCTTTCCTGTGATGGACGTATACTGTACATGTCAATAAAGCTTTTCTGGTGTAGAAAGATTTTTTTGATAAAAGAGCACGAAATCAAAAGAACAAACAATCAAGAGCTTCCCGCATCAAAAACCTTCGGTTCACTTAACAGATCTCCTTTATACGAGCTGCGGGGAGAGGGCCCACCACCTCTCCCCCCTTTTTATTTGGAGATCTAAATACTGAGACCTTTGCACGAAAGCTATTTCCTTTTTACAGTCCAAAAACTAAAAATCAGCAGAAGTGAAAACAAAAAACTGAAACATGGTAATAGCCCATTTCCGAAACCTTTCAATAATCTATCCCTGAATAAGGTTTGTATTGACAGTCACCTAGGCTATTACCCTTTTACAGTCTCCCTTTCGCTCCAGAAAACTACAAAAAAGAAATAGCCCTCTCTTTCCTAAAGTTTTTGGAGGAGAATATTGCCTTGTTCTATGATTCGTGCAAAGATCTCATACTATAAAAACCTCTCCTTTGGAGGGGATTGCTGAGGTGTAATAATAGCCAGTATATCCTTTTCTCGATATCGGAGAAAGAGAAGAAGTCCCGCCACGCAGAATACAAAAGCAACCACCCCGGTAAGCCTGACACCAAAATCGTTTTCCGTACTCCGCCCCAGATTGATAAGGGAAGGGAAAACGAGGTTGGTAAAGGCTATCCCCATCTTCATCATAAAAGTACGAGCCCCAAAGAAGACAGCTGCCTTGTAATTACTGGTGAGTTTCCCATCGGCATCAGCCACATCCGCCACAATAGCATTGGGCAAAATGCCAAAGATCGCTATAGGGAGTGATGCAAGTGACACCAAAAGAATACCCTGCCAGAATGGTGGGAGAGGAAATTGACCAAGCCAGAACACCATCACAAAAACAAGCGAGAAGAGAATAAACGCCACAGAGAGGAGAAGTTTTTTCCCGATGGCTTTGGCGATGAGGTTGATAGGAATATAAAACAAAAAACTCAGCAAGAAAAGCACCGTCATAAAGGTGGTAGCGTTTGACTTGTCCAGTCCCATGAGAACGGTAGTATAGTAGGCTATACCAGACTGAATAAAAGTAAGAGCAACCCAGTACGCAAAATCAGAAAGGGTAAAGTAGAGAAAGTTTTTATTGCGAAAGGCTGAAAAAACAGCCTCAAAAGCCCCCTCTTTGGAAACATGTCGCTCACAATATCGGTTCTCATCGATGAAGATAATAGGAAGCGCCATAAGAATCAGCGCAACGATACCATAGATGACCAGCGCGAGCTGAAAACTCTGGAGAGATGACATGCCAGATTTTTCAAAGATCCCCTGCACCAGATACACAGTATTCCCCAGTGCAAACCCCAACGCCCATGTAATAGAGATCCAGGTGCTGAGGTTGAGTCTTTCCTCCGGAGTGTGTCCCAGTTCGCTGATCCAGGCATTGTACGGCGTGCAAAACATCGTCATAAACCAGTAAAAAAGCAAGATCATTACCGCAAGCCAAACAGCATTGATGGGGCTCTGAGAAGGCACAATCGGCACAAAGACCAGGATAGAGGTCACGACAAAAGGCACAAAACTGATGAGAAGAAAGGTTCGTCTTCTCCCCAGCCGAAACTTCGCACGGTCGCTCATCCCCGCAACAAGGGGATCGGTCACCGCATCAAACACACGACTGAGCGCATTGATAAGTCCAATAATAGTAAAGGAGCCAAAAATAAACCCCTGATAGATAAAAGCCGGGAAAAGACTCGTCCCCTGCCCCTCCGGGGGAAGATAAAAGTACGCAATAAGATTGGCCACACTGTATGAAGCGAGCGACCATCCCATCTGACCCAGGGCAAACATCCATTGTTTCCAGAGAGGAAGTTTCTCTACCTTGCTCATAGGGCACTCCTTTTTTTGCCATTATTATACCAGATTTTGCCCCTTTGTCAAGAGAAAAATGAGTATTTTGAAAAAAAAGCCCACCCCAAAGGGTGGGCTGAGGAAAAAGTCTTTCGTATTAGCGGACGGTGTAGTTTGCGCCCTCGTTGTTGTCCCAGTAGGTCTGACCATTAACAGTGTATTTCACAGCGTACTGGAGGGTCTGACCATAGAACGAAGGCACAAAGAAATACCAGCGTTCTACCCCATAGATGTTGGGATTGTCAAAAGCAGAATAGCCGTAGTAGACACGAGGACCGGCATAACTTGCCTGAACGGTGTGCACAGTTTTCCAGTTATTGGTCGTGTAGACAATCGTCACCTCTTTGGTATAGCCAACATTGCGCACATCAACAGCGCCATTTCCAGCATTGTAGAGATACACGGCAGAAACCATCACACCCCGACCAAGGAGAGGACCGGCGTTTTTCGCCAGGCGGTAATTCTGACCTGCATTGTTGTCCCAGTAGGTGGAGCCACTTACCGTATACCCCAGAACAAACTCATCCGCCAGATTGGTCACTATGAGATCAGAAGTACTATTCAGAAAAAGCTCCCAGGTTTCCCAACCATTCCCCGCAGGGGCTTTGTAGGAAGCTTTCAGATTAGTCCAGACACCGTTGGCCATCTTGTGGCGAACAAACACCGTCTTGTTGTAAGCGATGTTCTTCACTCGAATCACGAAACGTCTCTCACGAGTATAGCCACGATAAAAATGCTCATGATCAAAGGCTTCAACAAGCTTGACCATGACATCGCCTGAGGTTGTGCTCATAACAAGAGACGAGATGACGGCCACCTCTTCTTCTGCAGACTGCACCTCAGTATCCACAGGAAGCGTTCCACACGACACCACAAAACCCATCACAAAACTCACCAACACCAATTTTTTCACCATTTCCATTTTCTACCTCCAAGAGAGTGGTTTTTCTTGGGGATTATTATAAAGCAAATCTGTGAAAAATGCAATTTTTTTGTTCATTTTGCACTTTTACTTGTGCAAAATGCACTTTAAGGTCTTTGTAAAAAACCGTTGTTTCTTTTTTTCAGTCCTCAGAAGACGAAAGGCTATCAAAAAGACCACAAAACCTGAAAAAGGGTTGTACCCCCTCGTTCAAAACCCTTTAAGTTTTTTATCATAACGGGAGACATGGGAGTTCTGAGGCTATTTTCTTACTACAATCTTTCTTTGTTATCACAAAACTGAAAAATCGCCATAGCTATCTTTTTCCAGGATCCAGAAGAGATGCTTTCGAGGCCCTGACAGGAATAGCTGTTTCCCTTTTTCAGCACCAACAAACCCAAAAATCAGCCAAAAAGCCAACAAAAAACTGAAACATGGTAATAGCGTACTTCCGACCCGCCCACTCATCTATCCCTGGATAAAGTTCCTACTTACAGCCATCTGTGCTGCTAGCTTTTTACAGTTCCCTTTCATTCCAAAAAACTGCAAAAACGCCATAGCCGTCTCCCGACTTTGAAGTTTGAGAAGAAATCTACCCTTCCATGACTTGTGCAAAGGTCTCTTTCCATCTTTTCGAGACGACAACAGAGAAACAGCCAGCTCCCGTAAAGCACTCATGACCATTGTTCCTTACTATTTTTTGTGTTGAAACTGAAACAAGGAAATAGCCTGTCTTGCCAGATGGTACAAGCATACTGATTCTGGTATATTTTTTGCTTTTTCTCTCATTCTGCCTTATATTTATGAGAGAAAAAACAAAAAGAGGATACAATGAAGGATTTTTCCCTTTTTTCAGTTATCAGCACTGTGATTTTTGCAGCAGGGGTAATGTACTCGATCATCCTCCATGAAATCGGCCACGGGCTTGTTGCTCGATGGTGGGGGGATGATACAGCTGCCAACAATGGCAGGCTCTCGCTTTCACCATTACGGCATATCGATCCTGTAGGGACAGTGCTGGTGCCAGTTTTTATGTACCTCACCACAGGAAGTGTCTTTGGCTGGGCAAAGCCCGTACCGATTAATCCCCGGCTCTTTCGTAGCTGGCAGTGGGGGAGTTTTACCGTTTCGCTCGCTGGCGTCACAGCCAATATCTTGATAGCGATTCTTCTCATTGGTGTATTTTTTCTTTTCCCGCACAAAATAGTGTTTCAGCTCATTGTAGTCAACCTGTTTCTCGCCTTTTTTAATCTTTTACCCCTTCCTCCCCTGGATGGGTTTCGGGTGGTCATGAGCTTTCTCCCCCAGGCATGGCAACAAAAGATAGAGCCATACCTTTTCCCCATCGGACTGGTGCTTATTCTCGTGTTTATTAACTCCCCTCTGTTTTCCTTTCTCGTGAATACGGTTCTGGGGGGTGTGCTTCAGTTAATCTCCCGTCTCTACGAAATATCATAAGGAGCTTTTATGAAAAAACACGGTTTCCTCGTTTTCATTTTCTGTACGTCTCTTGTGTATGCTCAAAATCTCCCTCTCCTTACCCCTCAGCAAGCCGAGGCTCAGTATGCCTACGGTCTTTCGCTCGCCTATCAGGATGAGAAGGAATCAGCCCTCCTGGTTCTAGGACAGCTCGCCGAAAACGGCTACCACAACCCTTATGCCTTTCAGATGATTCTCTCGATTGGATCCTCTCTTTTGCAACAGAGACATGTCACGATCCTTTCCGAGGAGAAGCTTTATGCCCTGCTTGATTATCTTGCCGAGCTGGCGTATACCAATTATTCTACCAACCGCGAGGTTCTCTATGGATACCTCGATGTCAAAAAATCCCTGGGTCAGTGGGCTGACTTTGACAAGGGTCTCAAACAACTTCTTGCCATCGATCCAGAAAACACGCTGGGCAACTTCTATCGAGGTCTTCTCCTCTACAATCAGCAGCGTTTTGAAGAGGCCAGCACCTACCTCCAGAAAGTGATCTCCAATGCAAACGAAGAACCCTCGTCCCAAAGGGCTGTATACCAGAGCTACTACCTCCTTGGACTGACAGCCCTTCGCCATGATGACTACCGTACCGGGATCGAGCTTCTGGAAAAGGCAAAAAAGATCTTTGACGAGGACTACAATCTCGATAAGTATCTTGCTTTTGGGTATCAACAGATCCTCGAGGCACGAAAGGCGTATACCCTGGTAACTAACATTCCCGAGCTTTTGTACTCGGGGGATGTGGCTCTCATCCGTATCCAGACAGGATTTTTTCTCGAAGAAAAGGGATGGGAAAGGCTGGCCTCAGCTTATGAGAAACAGGCACCTCTTGCTCAAGCCTACCGTCTCTATGCTCAAAAAAAATACAAAGAGGCTATCGCTACCGTGGACAGACTTGCCCAGGAGTATCGGGTAGAACCGGTGCGCATCTTCTACGCCAACTATCTCAAGCTCAAATCAGCCGAAGCCCTCCGGGACAACAAAACCAGACGAGAGATGCTTTTTCTCCTGGGATATTATGCCCAGCAGGTGGGACAGACACCGCTCGCCATAGAGTTTCTCCTCCCCCTTGAAAAAGAACCCGATCTCCGTCTCGATGCCCTGGTCACCCTTGGTTCCCTCTACGAAGAGGTAGGAAATTATAATGAGGCAATCAAACGGTATGAGCTTTTCCTCAGAGAAAAGACACGAGAGACACCACGAGAAAAGGTTTTCGATATCACCCTTGCCCTTGCCTTTCTCCACATGCGAAACACCAATAGTTACCGAAGTGATATCTACTCGAGGCAGGCAGAAGCACTCGCCCAGTCTCCTGCAGAGAAGTACCGTTTCTGGTACTATACAGGGCTGATTGCCCAACAAAAAAACCTCCATGAGCAGGCACTCCAGTCCTTTCAGAAGGCAAAGAGTGTCTCTAACACCGCCGCTGTAAACTATTCTATGGGGCATTCCCTCTTTCTCCTCCAGCGTCTTGGAGAGGCTCAAAAGTCTCTCGAGGAATCAATTGCTCTGGGAGCCACTCCAGAAGCCTACAATCTCCTGGCCTATATTTACGCCCTACGAAAGGTTTCTCTCAACAAGGCACTGGAGTATATTCAGCGAGCACTCTCCGAACAACCAGATAATATCGCCTATCAGGATACCCTTGGCTGGATTTATTTCCAGCAGGAAGAGTATGAGAAAGCCCTGGAGGTTTTTGCTGGTATTCTTTTAACCCTGGACGAGATGGAACCCTTTGATGGACTGGATGAGATTTACTATCATATCGGTATGGTATATGAGGCTCTCAAACGCCCCGACGATGCCAGACTTATGTGGGAGAAGGGGCTTTCTATCAACCCAAGAAATGGGTACATCAAGGAGAGGCTTTCAACACGATGAGTACCACCTGTGTTTTTGACATCAGAGCCATACAAAACAGCCTTCTTGAGGTGTATCGGCATTTCGATAAAATCAATGCCCAGCTTGAGAACAAACGTGAACCCATGACACTCGAGATTGTTGAGCACATTCTCCTCGCCTATGAGTACCTCAATGAGCTTCTCTCTCAGGATATCGATCTGTTTAACCCTGCCGGTATGTACGCTATCCTCGAACTCAACCATATTGTTCTCTGTGGAAGAGACCCCGCCAAGAGACTCGAGTTTCATAGCCATATTCTGAGCACTCGAGAACGCTTTCAAAAGAGGGTTGGCCGTATCATGAAATGGTACAAGGACAAAGGGAAAAAACTCCCCCCTCTTCGCAAGGCCGCCCAGTTCTACACCCTTGCCTTGAGCCAACCTCAGCTCTTTATCGAGGGGAATCATCGCACAGGAAATATTGTCCTCAACTATCTCCTCGTGGGGGATGGGTTTCCCCCTTTTATCCTTACCGTTGAGAATGCTGTGGCCTACTTTAACCCCTCAGCCCGCATCAAGTATAGCGACAAAGACAAATGGATAGATCACCTTACCCAGATTGGTTCCTCAGAAGAGAGTATCTACACCCTGCTCAAAACCTATGGTGACACCCGTTACCTTGTTTCAAAACACTGTCAGGAGAAACAATGAAATACTTTTTGATACTTTTTGGCTGGATAGTGTTTGCCCATGGATATGCCAACTACCACGCCTGGACAAATCTCGCCTCTCGGGCCAATGGCACCTCACAAACCCGTGAGATCATGAAAGACTACCTCATGTTCTACCGTATCCTTTGGGATGACACCTCATATAAAAGTTATATGATCCCCTGGGGAGAGACCAATGAGGTATTTGTTCTGGTGATGACTCCTCCCCATCCTCGCGCCACGGTAGTTTTTCTTCATGGGTATCTTGACCATGTGGGAAACTTTGGAGAGTTTTATCGATTTTTTCTCACAAGGGGATATAGTATTGTGGCTTTTGATCTCCCGGGACATGGACTGTCCACAGGGCTGCGGACAGGAATCGAAGACTTTTCAGACTATGCTTTGGCTCTGGAGAGTGTTCTCAAAACAGTTCCTGAGATACCGAGGAGTTTTTTGGCGGTGGGTTTCAGCACAGGATGTTCGGTATGGATAGAGTATCTTCACACTCACCGAACACACGGAATACGAAAGCTGGTGCTTGCCGCTCCTCTCGTACGGGTGGTAAACTGGGATATGGCTGTGATGGGGTATAACCTGTTAGGTGGGGTTATTACCGAAATTCCTCGAACCCAGACCAGAACCACCGCCGATAGGGATTTTCTTGACTTTATCTACAACAAGGATCCCCTTCAGGACAAGAAAGCCAACATCTCCTGGTTTCGGGCGGCCAGAAACTGGCATGAGCGGGCAATTCGCTATCCGTCTTTTGGGAGTTTACCTGTGTTGATTGTTCAGGGGAGGGAGGATAGTGTTGTAGACTGGCGATACAATCTCCCCATCCTTGAGCATCTTTTCCCCAGAGCACAGATCCACATGTATCCAGGCAATCACCATATCCTCATGGAAACCAATAGAAATGAGGTGTATCAGGATATTTTTTCCTTTGTGGAGGGCGTATGACGTGGCAGGATTTTCTTGAAAAGGCACGAAAGGGTGTCGCGTACAGCGATGGGTCAATGGGGGTTTTTCTCCAGCAGTACGGGCTCCGTGGTGAGGACTGCCCCGAACTATGGAATGTCACCAAACCAGAGATTATCCAGAGTGTGCATCGTGCCTATATCGAAGCGGGGAGCGATCTGGTCATCACCAACACCCTGGGTGGCAACAGGATCAAACTGGAGAGTTATCACCTTGCCCATCGACTTGAGGAACTCAATGCCGCCGGGGTACGAAACGCCAGAGAAGCGGCCAGAGGACAGGCAATTGTTGCGGCAGATATCGGACCCACCGGTCATTTTGTCAAGCCACTGGGGGATATCTCGTTTGATGAGATGGTGGACATCTACAAGGAGCAGATTGTTGCCCTCGCTAATGCAGGAGCTGATGCCCTGTTTTTTGAAACCCATATTGATATCCTCGAACTCAAGGCAGGTATTCTGGCAGCAAGAGAGGTATGCGATCTCCCTATCATTGCCAGTGTGACCTTTGAGTCAGATGGGCGTATGGTCACAGGAACAAGCCCTGAAGCAGCGTTTACCACCCTCGAGGCTCTGGGGGTTGACGTTATGGGGATGAACTGTGGCACAGGTCCAAGGGAGATGCTTACCATTATGGAGAGGGTGGGTCATCTTTTTGAGACACCGATCATTGTCCAGGCAAACGCCGGTCTCCCCCACCTGGTCAATGGCAAAACCCACTACAGCGAAACCCCTGAAAGCTATGTAGAAACAGCCCTCCATATGCTGGAGCACGGTGCCTGTGTTATCGGTGGATGTTGTGGAACCACTCCTGACCATATCAGGCTCCTCATTGAACGAAGCAAAAAAGAAAAACCCTACCTTCACTATATGAAACTTCCTGTTGATTTTCTTAAACTCTCGAGCCGGTTTGCGTACCACCGAATAGGGCATCATCTCCCCTTCACTATCATCGGAGAACGGATCAACCCAACAGCACGCAAACTTCTCGTTGAAGACGTCCTCTCGGGCAGTTTTCAACTCGTGAGAGAAGAGGCGATGAAACAACAACAGGCCGGTGCCCATGTCCTTGATGTCAACATGGGTATTCCTCAGGCAGATGAAGCCCAGCTCATGGAAAACGCTATCAACCTCCTCTCTACCGTGGTTCAGATCCCCCTTGCGATAGACACCTCCTCCTCTGCTGCTGCTATTCGAGGGATGAGACTCTATCCCGGCAAACCCCTGTTGAACTCGGTTACCGCTGAACCAGAGAGGCTTGCCCTTCTCCCTGAGATCAAAAAATACGGGGCTGCTTTTGTCGCCCTCCCCATCGATGAGCACGGGATTCCAGAAACGGCGGAAAAACGTGTTGCTGTAATGAAACGCATCATCTCAGAAGCGGAGAAACTCGGCATAGACAAGAGAAACATCCTCGCCGATCCCCTGGTGATGACAGTTTCCTCTGATCAGAAGGCTCCACAACAGACCCTTGCCACCCTCAGGGCTTTTCGTGAGGAGCTCGGGCTTTTTACCACGATGGGACTTTCAAACATCTCTTTTGGTCTGCCTGCTCGTGGTTATATCAATCAGGCCTTTCTCACCATGGCTATCGAAAACGGGCTGACCACAGCTATCGTCAATCCGCTGGACGAACAGCAGATGGGGCTTATACGGGCAACCGATGTGCTTCTCGAGCGGGATCCATCCGCCATGGACTATATCCGTCTCTACAGCGGACAAAAAACCACAGCCACTCCAACAAGTACCACCACCCAAACCATCGAAGAGAAAATATCCGAAGCAGTGATCAAGGGACAAAAAGACACCATAGAGAAACTCCTCGATGAAGCCCTCCAGAAAGGACTCAAACCCAAAGCCATCCTTGACGAGCTTCTGATTCCAGCGATCACCGAGGTCGGTCAACTCTACGAAAAACGACAGTACTTTCTCCCCCAGCTTCTTCTCTCCGCTGAAACGATGCAAAAGGCCTTTGCAAAGCTGGAGCCACTTCTTCGCTCGGCCGGAACGGCGACCCAGGGGACACTAGTCTTTGCCACGGTTCAGGGGGATGTGCACGATATCGGCAAAAACATCGTCATCCTCATGCTTCGCAACCAGGGATTTGAGGTAATCGATCTGGGCAAGGACGTCCCCGCAGAAACGATCTACAGGATCGCCAGAGAGAGAAAGGCCGACATCGTTGGCCTGTCTGCCCTCATGACGACCACCATGCCTCGTATGGCAGAGTTTATGGACCTCCTCAAAAAAGAAAACACCTCCCTTCCTGTGATGGTCGGGGGAGCAGCGGTAAATCGTCAGTTTGCCGAGAGTATAGGAGCATACTATGCGGTAGATGCGGTTGATGCCATCCGTGTGGCGCAAAAAATTCTCGAAAAATCGTAAAAAAGGCGAAAAATATTGCACCTTTTGGAAAAAAGTGGTATAATGGAATTGAAGAAAAGTGAGGTGAAGTATGGGATACTTTTTGAGAGGAATTCCTATCTCCCGAGGGATAGCCATAGGCCGAGTGGTCCTGCGTCATGATCTAATGAAAAACATCCGTTACACACGGATTGAGGCAGAAAGGGTGATGGAGGAGATCGAGTCCTACCAGAAGGCTCTCGAAACCATCCGCCAGGAGACGCTGGCGATGCGAGAAAAGGCTCAACAGCGTCTCTCGGACAAAAATACGAGTATCCTTGATTTCCATTACAACCTGATCCAGGAAGATTTCTTTCAAAAGGACGTCATTAAGCGAATAGAAAGCGACTACTATAATGCCCTTTCGGCTCTTCACTATGAACTCTCCCTCTTGAAAAAGAGATTCGAGGAGCTTCAGAGCGATTACTTTCAGGCACGGTTTTTGGATATTAAAGAGCTTGCCAACCGTATAGCCCATGTTCTTCAGGGGGGAGTGGTTGAACATCCCACCAAAGAGAATCCAGCGATTATTGTGGCAGAGGAGATATCATCGGCCGAGGTACTTCATCTTGAAAAAGGAGCGGTTCAGGGACTTGCCACAGAAAGCGGGAGCACGACCTCCCATGCGGCGATTATTGCCGAGTCTCTGGAGATTCCCGCCGTGTTTGGGATCAAGGATCTCTTTAACTTCATCAAAAAAGGCGATACCATCATCGTCGATGGGTACAAAGGTATTGTGATCATCAACCCCGATGAGGCGACCATTCAATCCTACGAACAGCTTCAGAAAAACTATCTCGCTCAAGAGGAAGCGAATTTTAACCTCATCAACCTCCCCTCCCGTACCACAGACGATGTGGGTATTACCCTTATGGCCAATGTTTCAAACTCTATGGAACTCAATATCGCCATGCGTCACGGCGCCGAAGGCATAGGACTTTTGCGTAGTGAGATGATCTTTATCCAGAACCAGCGCATGATGAATGAAAACGAACAGTTCGATCTCTATCGCGAGTTTCTGATTCTCTTCTCTGGCAAGCCTGTAACGATACGAACACTGGATCTCGGGGGAGATAAATTTCTTAATAACCCTGTCCAGGAGGCCAATCCTTTCCTGGGGTGGCGCTCTATACGCATCTTTTTGAAAGAAAAAGATCTTTTTAAACAACAATTAAGAGCTATTATGCGTTCAAGTGTTTTTAATGACAATGTAAAGATCCTTATTCCCATGATTTCCAGCCTTAGCGAAATTCAACAGATCAAGGTTATAATGCAGGAGTGCATCACTGAACTTAAACGCGAAGGTCGTCCCTTCAACTACAAGATTCCTCTCGGCATTATGGTGGAGATTCCATCCGCCGCTATCATGGCCTCGACGCTGATTAAAGAGGTGGATTTCTTTAGCATAGGGACAAACGATCTCGTCCAGTACACTCTCGCAACAGACCGAGGAAATCCGAACGTAAGTGAGTATTACCAGCCACTGAATCCTGCTGTACTGGCGCTGATACGGCTTACCATTCGAGCCGCAACCGCCAACCGCAAACCAGTCTCTGTCTGTGGAGAAATGGCACGTGATCCCCTGTATGTGCGTCTCCTTCTGGGTATGGGACTGAGAATCTTTAGTGTCAACCCGGCTTATCTCCCCCTGGTGAAGTCGATCCTTCTCAAGTCTTCCGTGCAACAGACGAAGGAGTTGTGGAATACAGTGAAAAAACTCAAAACTCACGAAGAGATTGGTGAGGTTCTGCGAGAAGACCTAAAAAAGCATTGTCCGGAGATTTACGACTCTTACTTCTACGAGGAGGAGGGGAGATAATTAATTTCACTCGCTCGCCAGCATCCCTTGCCTGCTTTCTTGGCAGCGTAGAGTGCTCGATCGGCAAGTTCGAGGAGAAGCAGCGCCTCCTTGCTATGGTAGCCGAAGGTAGCGAGTCCCATACTGTAGCTTATATGAAGGGGAGTGTCATGAATAGAAATGGAGGTCTCCTTCATCAGTGTAAGGAGACGATCTGCGCAGCGTTTTGCCCCCTCGAGATCTGTCTCAGGGAGAATAATCATAAACTCATCCCCACCATAGCGGATAGCAATATCCTCCTGGCGTAAAACATCGAGCATCATCTTGGCTGTATGCTGGAGAGCAATATCTCCTGCCATATGACCAAACCGGTCATTGATGCTTTTAAAATCATCGATATCAATGAGAATCACACTAAACATCTCGTTGTGACGACTCGCTCTTTTGCTCTCCTTGTGAAGAAAATCCCTGAGAAAGCGGTAGTTATAAAGTCCCGTAAGGCTATCGATAAAGGTCTGATTTTTGGTGTAGTTGTAGACGCTTCTTTCGAGAACAATCGGATCATGATAGTAGTTTCTCCGTTCATAGAAAAAATCCAGAAAAGCCACCTGGATAGAAACAGGGCGTCCAAGGATACGCATCAGCTCCTGATGATACTCCAGAAAAGCCTGCCATTCAGAAGAAACCTCCGCCGGGAGAAGCTGAACCTTCCCCAGGAGGAAAAATATCCTCTGATAGACCTCTCCCCGTGTCAGGGAAGGAAACGCCTGTTCGATAGCCAGGTCAAGAAGCTCGGGAGCATAGTTGTACTGAGAGAGAAGATCGAGAAGCTCTCTCTCCATCTCTTCTGTCCACATGAGAACCTCCTTTTTTGCAAAAGCCTTCTAGCTCATTTTTTTATTTATTTATATTATAAAGAGGAAAAGATAAAAATCAAGTTTTTCATGCTCGTTTCCTGAAAAAAGATACCACTGCGGGCTCTGCCGTCAAGAGGTTTTTTTCTTCAACACCATTCCACGCATAGGTTTGAGGGTTATTTTTTGTCCTTCCCTGGAAGCTTCTTCAGGATGTGTGGAAAAGACGATGTCCATCGATGGGGAAAGATGAAACTCTGTCTTCGCCGAAGAAAAGTTTACCAGCACAACAAGAGACTCGTTCTTATGGGACATCTCCCAGCCCAAGCCCTCACCTACCTCCGGTAGCTTTTTTGTGAGAGAGGGCGAACGAACCCCACCTATCCAGCTATGGGCTTTACGAAAAGCAATCAGAGCACGGTAAAAATCATAGAGTGAACGATTTTTTTCCTTGAGACGCCAGTCGATCCAGTTGGTAGGGTTATCTTTTTCATAGCCATCACCATCAATAGTCCATGGGCGAGCCTTGTGCTTTGGCCAGTGTTGGTGGTGATTAATCCATTCTCCAGAGAGGTTTTTATGCCAGTGAACACCCCCCAAAAGAGAAAAACTCCCATCAGGTGGATGAACCAGACGCATCCTGCCGAATTCCTGTCCCTCATGGATCATAACCACCCCAGGAGAGAGAAAAAGCACCAACGCTGCGAGCTTGGCTTGATCAAGCTGTTGTGGTGTAAGGGTAGCCTTATCAAGAAGCTCTTCTGGCTTTATTTCCTGATCCGGTCTTATGTCACCGTTACCAATACGGAGAAAATCAGTAAAAGTATGATTGTCATGAGACTCGATGTAGTTGACACTGTGATAGGGCTGCAAAAAGACATCCGGATAGCATTGCACTGCCTGCCAGAGCTCATCTGGTGAAATTTTCCCAAAGACCAGTCCATAGGAAGGATGGGGATGAGCGTGAGTCCCTCCCCGTATAAGATTGCGGAAACGGTCATTCCATGCGGTGATCCCCATACGGCTAAAGCGATTCTTACCCGGCAAAAGACAATAGTCCCCTCCATCCCTTGTACCACCCCTTCCTCCATGCCAGGGCTCAACAGTTAAAAAGATATCTGGTTTTAATCGCCGAAGTTTCCTGGACAATTGACGATAGGTTTCCCAATCAAGAACCGTCGCCAGATCAAACCGAAAACCATCGATGTGGTACTCTCTCACCCAATGCATGAGACTGTCTAAGATGAGACGCCTCGCCATAAAACGGTCACTACGGAAGTCATTACCACAACCCGTCCTGGCATCATCGTGCCCCGATGGCGTTGTCCAGAAGTAGTAGTGCCTATCGATAAGCCTTAAGGCATTGTAGTCATAGAGAGAGACATGGTTATAGACAACATCCATGAGAACTGCTATACCCTCGCCATGAAGCTGATCGACCAGGGTTTTCATAGCCCGTACCTGATGACCATCAGCCCCATTCCAGGTTCCTGGCTGAAGGATCCCCGTAGCATAATAATTCTCTGGTGAGAAAAAGGAGGTTGGCATATACCCCCAGTGGTTTCGACTATAGGGGTTGAAGTCGTTATAAAAGGGGGCGGTCGAATGATCAAGATAATGTGGTTCTATCTCGGCAAACTCTTGCAAAGGGAGAAACTCCACAGCATTGACACCCAGTTCTTTGAGATGGGCTATCCCCCCTTCTTGATTCCTCTCAACAAACCCCTCGTAGGTTCCTTTCTTTTCACAATGGCTCAACATGGTCATATCACGGAGATGACATTCATAGATAAGCCATTCATGACTTTTGGGTAGATGAATATGACGATGCATCCATCTATAATCATCGTCAACAATAAGACCAAGGTGCCGCTGGGGATATCCTACAAAACTCGTTATACCATGAGCATAAGGATCGGCTATGATAATATCTGGTCGAAAAAGCTCTCCCGGACCTTTTGGTCCATAGACCCGATAACCATAATAATACCCCTTGCAGTCCTGTGGCACAGCTATCTCCCAGACACCCTTTCCGATGCGTTGCATCTCAAGTTGAATCTCCCCCTCATAACAGAGCGCCGGCTCCGTCTGCTGGTAAGGCTGTTCAAAAAGAGAAAGGATAACCCGCTGAGCTCGGGGAGCAAAGAGACGAAACACCGTTTTACGGTGTGTTCGCCGTACCCCCAACCAACCACGAAAACAAAAACGCTTCCAGTAAGCCTCACTAAACCCCACGGGGAAAACACGGTTATGTACAATGAGCTCATAGTTATGATCATCACGCAAAACAGGTGTAAAAAGCCGCCATGTATCCTGTCTGAGTTGCTTTTTACGTGAAATGATAAACGTCTCTCCGTTCTCAATATCCCTCAAAGCAACAAGATTTGGCCATACCCCATGAGCATTGACATCGATAGTTGTGGGATCAATACGCCAAACACTCAAGATTCCCATCGTGCCTCCTTGAACAAGTTCAATTATAGATGTTTTTTTAAAAAAAGTCAACAAAATCAGAGGTAGGATATGAATTTTCGAGTACTTTTTATTATGAGTCAACGACTCTCATTTCGGGGACTTTTCTACTCGAAGTAACGGTATGAGCCCTTTGGACGAATAGCTATTTCCTTGTTTCAGCCAAAAATCAGCAAAAGGGTCGGGGAAAAACTGCAAAAAAGTCACAACGTATTTCCACAACTTCCCCATGATTTACCCTTGGATAAGGTTAGCCCCCTATGCTATTTCCTTTTTACAGTCTCCCTTTCAATCCAAAAACTACAAAAACGCTATAGCCTTCTCTTTTTCACAGTTTTAAAAAGATTCTATTTTTTCTGTAGTCCGTGCAAAGCTCGCGGTATTTTGAAAAAGCTGAAATCCCGGGCTTTTACGTAAAAGCTTATTTCTCTCAAAAAACCCATGCTCCCTCCTCTCGTTTCCAGAGACCTCAAAAAAAGGCTGCCCGGGAAACCCGAACAGCCTTCTCAGGAGGTTGTCGTAAATCCTATTTCGTTATAACCTTCCCATTGCGAACCACCGTACTTGCCTGAGCAACAATCTCCGCAGGAATCTGAATACCCAGCTGTTTTGCAATATCCTCATTGATGAAGAGATTGATGTCGCTTGGATCAGTCATAAACTTCACAGGGATATCAGAGGGTTTTTGCCCACGAAGCACATCAGCAATCATTCGGCCGGTAGCGCGTCCCATCTTATAGTAGTCAAAACCCCAGGCCACGAGGACATCGGCATTGGTTGCGGAGGTAGGATCGGCCGACATCACCGGCACCTTTTTGGCCATAGCGACACTCGTCACAGAGGAAAGCGCAGAAACCACGGTATTGTCGGTACTGATGTAGATCCCGTCAACCCGATCAACAATAGTCTGAGCTGCCTGTTTCACCTCGGCAGAATTAGCCACCGTCGTCTCCACCACTTCAATGCCGAGCTCTTTACACACAGCCTTGGTCAGGTCAGCAAGAGCGACAGCATTCGCCTCACTCGAGGTGTAAATGATCCCCAACCGTTTGATAGGCTTGAGCCTTCGGAAAAACTGAATCTGTTCCTTTACTGGTGTCATATCAGAAACACCACAGACATTCTTTTCCCCCCGAGCAAGCGAGGTTACCAAACCAGCCTTCACCGGATCGGTCACCGCACTGAAAACCACCGGGGTTGTTTTGAGGGCATTTGCCAAAGCCTGAGCCGTCGGTGTAGCAATACCAACAGCCAGAGCCACCTTATCACTTTTAAACTTGTTGGCAATAGCCGCTGCCGTATTGAGATCGCCATTGGCATTCTGTACATCAAAGGTTACCGGCAGATTCTGTTCTGCCAGTTCATCCTTGATCCCCTGCTCTACAGCATCCAGGGCAGGGTGTGCCACAATCTTGGAGATACCTATGACAATCTCTGCCTTTTTTGGAGAACAGCCAAACAGAACGGCTCCTGCAACCAACACTAACCACCATCTTTTCATAGTCTCCTCCTTTAAATCTTAAACAGCCCAAAGAGTTGATTGAGCACGAGAATCGTCGAACCAAACACAATAGAAACCATACTCATAAGCTTGATAAGGATGTTGAGTGAAGGACCGGAGGTATCTTTGAGGGGATCACCGATCGTATCACCAACCACACCAGCCTTATGAGCATCGCTGTGCTTTCCACCAAAGTGGCCATTTTCGATATACTTTTTCGCATTATCCCAGGCACCACCCGCATTGGCCATCATGATAGCCATAGGGAAACCAGAGACCAGTGCACCAGCGAGTACTCCCACGAGAGCACGCACACCGAGAAGTGTCCCAACCAAAACAGGAATAATAATGGCAATCAGAGCCGGAAGAATCATTTCAACCTGGGCTGCTTCAGTACTGATACGTACACACCGCTTGTAATCAGGTTTATCGGTACCTTTGAGGATTCCTGGCTTTTCCTTGAACTGGCGGCGGACCTCTTCTACCATCTTGTTGGCTGCTCGACCCACGGCACTCATCGTCAGAGCACTAAAGAGAAATGGTGCCATAGCCCCTACAAAAAGCCCTGTCAATGTCTCAACCGAGATCACATTCGCCATCAGAGAGAAATCCGGATTCGTTGCCCGCACCACACGTTCAATCTCATCCTTAAAGGCTGCAAGAAGCGCCAGAGCCGTCAGCGCTGCAGAGCCAATAGCGTATCCCTTTCCAGTAGCTGCCGTCGTATTGCCGAGAGCATCCAGGGCATCGGTTCTCTCTCGAACCTCAGCTCCCAGACCACCCTGATCGCCGGCCATTTCAGCGATACCACCAGCATTATCCGCCACAGGGCCATAAGCATCCGTCGAGAGGGTAATACCCAGAGTCGAAAGCATACCCACAGCCGCAATACTGATACCATACAATCCACGAGCAATAGAGATCCCACCACCGGCAAGATAATAAGCAGCCACCACTGCTGCTCCCACAATTACCACAGAAATCCATGTAGAAAGCATTCCGAGCGAAAGACCACCAATCACCAGGGTTGCCGCACCCGTCTGAGACTGGGCACTGAGATCACGGGTGGGTTTATAGCTTGCCGAGGTAAAGTACTCCGTGAAAAACCCTATCAGGTTTCCTGCGAGAAGCCCCACAAAAATAGATCCCCAGATACCAAAGTTTTCCTTGCCCATCACATAGTACACAGCAACAGCAGCAAAGATAGCGATCAGCACCGAGGAACCATAGATACCCTTTCGCAAAGCCCTCAGAAGCACTTCCTGTGAAGCCTTGTTGTCCTTCGTCTGAACAAGGAACGTCCCAAGGATAGAGGCAAGCACTCCCAGGGCTGCCATACTCATAGGAATAGTGATAGCACGAAGCGGACTGTCAGGAAAAGCCACCACACCCAGAGCCATCGTAGCCACGATAGAACCAACATAACTCTCATAGAGGTCAGCACCCATACCAGCCACATCACCCACATTATCTCCTACATTATCCGCGATGGTAGCAGGGTTTCTCGGATCATCCTCAGGGATACCTGCCTCCACCTTACCCACAATATCTGCTCCCACATCGGCAGACTTGGTATAAATACCACCACCAACACGGGCAAACAAAGCCATAGAAGAGGCACCCATTCCAAAGGTGATCATTGCCTCGGTGATTCGTTTGATCGTTTCTGCCTGATCGAGCCCCACCACGCTACCATAATACCAGCGAAGACCATAGTACCAGAGCGAGAGATCAAGAAGCCCCAATCCAACTACCACCATTCCCATCACCGAACCAGCGGTAAAGGCAACACGAAGCCCTGGATTGAGCCCATCACGAGCAGCCCAGGCCGTTCGGGCATTCGCACGGGTGGCTATCGCCATCCCGATAAAACCAGAAAGACCTGAAAAGAAACCTCCCGTCAAAAAAGCAAATGGTACAAACGGTGTCAAAAGTTTGGCTCCAAAAGAAAGATAAAGCAAAAGCACAAAAATCACAGCAAAAAATATCCCCACAATCTTGTACTGCTGGGCAAGATAGGCGTAAGCACCCTCACGAATAGCCAGGGAAATCTCTTTCGTCTTTTCACTTCCCTCGCTTTTGCGAAGCACATACGACATCGCATACAGTACATAGAGCAGGGCTATCACCGCCGCGACCGGAGTTACCCACGTGATGTCCATAGGAGTACCCTGAGCAAACCCAAAGCCGCTCATGCCAAATAGAAAAAGAGCCATCCACCAGGCAAGTGCATTTTTCATAGGAAACCTCCTTCCCAATATAGATTTCCTATATCATATACCAAAAAACAATTTGTGTCAAGACCTTACAGAAAAAATATTTACTTTTCTCAGGCGTTTTCCTTCAAAAATCCTCTCTTCTTCCAAAAGAGTTTTTCGAAAACACATTTTGAATTATACTTTTTTTCTTTTTCTGCCGATAATAAAAAAAACATCCGGATGGTAAGCGATGAAACAGAAAAGCTTGTCCGCTTTGCTCTGCATTCTGTCTTTTTTGGCTTTTGCTTTGAGTACGTCAGCCATATCTATTGAAGAAGCAACCACCCAGTATATTTATACCCTCTATCAGAAACAGCGCTACACCGATGTCACCGTCGAAGCAAGAAATTTCTTAGGCCGTTACCCCATGGCGTCTTCCTATGCCACGGTTGCCATTCTCGGTGGTGAAGCCGCCTACAAAGACAAAAACTACCACCTTGGGCGCTACTTTTTTGAGCAGGCATTCAAAAAGACCAAAAACCCTCCCCAGGTCAAGCAATCCCTGCTTGGTATGGCAAAATGTAGCTACAAACTCGGTCTCTACGAAGAGGCTGCCAGGCTTTTTGAATCCTATGCCAGGGAATTTGATGACCCGGTGGTAACCCCTGCCGTTCTCTACTATGCCCAGGTATGCGCCCTAGCAGCTGGCGACCACGAAAACGCCCAGCGCTATCGCCAGTGGCATACCTCCCGCTATCCCGAAAGCCCCTACCTCTCCCTTCTAGCATCCCCTTCCTCCACTCCCCCAGAAGATACCCAACCAGCCATCCAGAGTAGCCCAACCCCTCTCGCGCAAGCAAAAGAATCCCCAAAACCCCAACCTCCCCTCAACGAGGTACCTTTCTCCATGCCATCCCTTCCCTCCACCGAAACAACCAATCTCATTATCCTCACCAACTGGGTAACCCTCACAACCACCAATGTTTTTACCAACCAGCAAACATCCCCAAAAGGACAAACACTCCCCACCATGGAAGAAAATGCCCGTTATCTCTCGCTTTTAGAGGTCAAGGCAAAACTCCTCCAGCTCAAAGCCCGTACCCTCGATGACGAACTCTCTGAGCTTGGCATAGGAGGACTGGAATGAAGCGCGCCCTTCTTTTTCTGCTCTGTTTTACCTCTTCCGCCCTGGCTGTGGAATGGTTCCATCTCGAGGGAAATGGCTGGCATTTTGCTCTCGATGGGGATTCGGGTGGTTTTGTGCTTTTCTCGTCCAGAACCAACTACCTCTATCACCAGGGAGAGAACTCAGCCCCCACGTCCGGGATATTCGTGTCCTACGAAGGAAACATCACTCCTTTTTCCCCCTTCTCTTCGTCTCTTTTGTGGAAAATCACCTGGCAAAAGACAAATCACATCATTTTTGGCCAGGCTATCTGGCGAGATATCGTGTATACTTCGGCCTGTTTTCTCACCAACAATGGACAACAGTCTTTTCTCGTCCTTGCCACCCACATCTCCAACACATCTACCGAAGCCCACGAGATAGGATTCCGCTACCTTCTCGACACCACCCTCGAGGAAAACACAAGAGACCCCCTCTTCTGGTTTGAAAACGGTGCTCCCGTGATGAACGAAATGGAGATTTCCATCAATCAGTATGGTCAGTACATCCTCAGTGGCAAAAAATCAGGACTCTACCTCCTCCCCGCCTACAATGGAGTCTCCCCTCGAAGCATCTTTCTCGCCAATTACCACCGGTTAAAAACCAGTGATGCCAGCATCCGTATTGAACCCAGTGCAAATTTTACCTATGACACTCGAGGAAAAAGAGACGGCGCGATGCTTGTCGAGTATCACTATCGCTTACGCCCCGGGGAAACCATCGAGGGAGGCATAGCACTCTCCCTTGAGCCCATCTCCCCCCTCCAGTGGAACACCTCTCTTTTTGGCTTTGTTCTCCAACCACAGGAAAAGAAAACCACCCCCCCAAGTCCCAAAACCAACACCACCTCGTTTTCGTTCTGGCCATTTTCCCAACCCAAAACCAATGTAATATACATCACCAACACCATCGCTGTCACTCCCGGAGACGAAAACTACCTCGCCCTCCAGCAATCGCTCATCGAGAGACTGGAGAGACTCCTCTCCAGCGTTACCAACCAGACCACCATTCCCTCATCCGTGCTACTGCGGCGGCT
>FWWL01002489.1_pt1 | contig 37937 bp, 32 predicted proteins | sample 2228331 | NCBI WGS metagenome assembly FWWL01 (sample SAMEA103939775, study PRJEB20133) | metagenome
ATCCGGGATTTATTATATTTTGTAATTGATGGTGCCTTAAATTATGCCCTTGCCCTTCCTCCATTGATTGCTTCAATGAATGCCTGGACGCGCCTCTCAATCTGCAATCTTTAAAAAACTCTCGGTTCTGGAATAAAATAGAACACCAGTTACCAATCTTGATATACCTGTTGATGTATGGTTTGTGTGTGGAGATATAAGGTTAATGGATGCAAAGGGGGAGGAGATTCCCGCAGGAGGAGCGAATGTAACAGTATATGATAATCAAACAGGAGAGGTGCAGAGTGTGTCACTGAATGAGTTAAAGGCGACGGAGGTGTATGTGTTCAAGGGCAGGGGGAAGGATGCGGAGTTAGCAACGAATGTTGTGCTGATAGATGCAGAAGGGAGCGTATGCCAGAGGAGCACAGGAGCGCATGGTTGTTATCGGGCAGTGATATGGGGTCCGAGGCATGTGCTGAAGCCGAGGGGGTCAATCTATGGGAGGATAAAGCCTGGTGATGTGCTGACAGTGGTAGGAATAAATCGTGCAACCGGGCATACCGGGGTGAAGGAGGTAGTGGTGCCGGCATCAGGAGGTGGAGTGGGGAGCATAGATATTCCAGTAGATCTTGAGTTATACCCTGCAGTGGTAGAGGTGAAGGTGGAGAGGGAGTATGAGGTGGAGGGGGTAGTTCCGAAGGGGAGTGAGGTAGATATGCCCCAAAATTGCTATTACCCAGGTGCACATAAGCCATGAAAAGACGTCGCCGTATTTTGTATAAAAGCTCATCTCAGGTATAATTTTAACAGTGCCGTTCAGCCATTCGGTGGTAAAAATGTCTGTTTTTGCAATAACCCTTCCGATCTGGTCTGCGTAGCCAGTAATTCCAGTATTTGCTGCCCGAAGGAGAGGCCTCCGATTCTCAACTGCGCGAAATACAGCCATCGCAAAGTGCTGGTATGGAGCTGAGGTCCTGCCGAACCAGGCATCATTTGTTATGGTAATAAGGACATCTGCTCCCTGCTTAACAAATCTTCTGACAAGAGAAGGAAAGATAATCTCATAACATATTGACATCCCGGCTTTAAATTCCCCTGCCTTAAGGAGGACAATCTCTTCGCCTGAGGAAAAATCCCCTGCGGCAGGGACAAGTTTATCCACGAAAAACAGGATTTTTTTGAGTGGAACATATTCGCCGAACGGCACAAGATGCATTTTATCGTATCTTCCCGTTATTTCTCCTTCTGGTGAGATGGAATAGGCACTGTTATAGAGATGCATTTTTCTATTAAAATAAGAATAGGCAGGGCTTCCAAAGATCAGCCATTTTCTGTGTTCTCTGGCAAGCGAGAGAACCTGTTCCCTGTATATTGAAGGTGACTGAAAGTAGAATGGGGTTGCTGTCTCGGGCCAGATCACAATCTCACTGCCATTCATGTATGATTTTCTGGTGAGTTCCGTATAAATGGCCATGGTTTCATCCTGATAGGATTTATCCCACTTCTGATCCTGATTTATATTTCCCTGAATCAGTCCAAAATTTAATGATTTACCTCCCTGTAATAAAAGATTCCATTTGTTCTCCTGCACAGTTCCGTAAAGCACCGTTGCGATAAATAAGAATAAGGCAGAGAGCATCTCTAATTTTCTTATCTTGCCCTTTTCATAAAAGTTTATTATTGTGATGTAAAGAGCAGAGTTGATAAAAACGATGAGGAAAGAGACGCCATATACGCCTGTGATGTCAGCGATCTGGATAATTTTAAGAAAGGGTAACTGGGAATAGCCGAAGAGATTCCAGGGAAAACCAGTAAATAGAAATGTTTTAATGTATTCAAAAGTAACCCAGAGGGGAGGTATGAAGAGGAGGGGATTAATTTGCTTTTTGTTAAGGAATGTCATCAATGCAGTGAGGGGAGCGAAAAAAATTAAACCCAGGATAAGTGAGAGGGCAAGGAGGAGGAGTCCGCTGAAGAACCAGTGAACCTCTCCGTACACGGTCATTGCTACAGTAACCCAGTAGAACATAATAAGCCCTGAAATGGTGCCAAAGAGCAGTCCTGAAATAAAGCCAGATCTCACCTCCTGTTCTCTGATAGCAATAAACAGCGGGATTAGAGAGATATAGGCAAGGAACCATAGATTAAATTTCGGGAAAGAAAATCCATATAAAACTGATGAGATAACTATTAAGACTAAGTTACTATAATTTTTCTTTGATAATTTCATTAAAAAATTGCTCCTGCTTTTTTTTCATCATACTCCAGTCCTTACTGCTTCTGTCACTGTATCCATCAAGGTGAAGAATTCCGTGTATGAGAAGTTCTATAATTCTGTCCTCAGCGCGCATACCTGCAGATTTGGCTTCCTTCTCAGCAACTTCAGGACATATAACCACATCACCGATGAGGTATCTTCCATCAGGGGTTCTTGTATGAAGTGGAAAAGCAATAACATTTGTTTTTTTATTCTTTTTAAAAAAACGGCGATTTAATTCTGTTATTTTTTTAGAATCCAAAAAAAGCAATGATAAACAGGTGGAATCAGGATAACCCAATTTTTTTAATATAAATGTCGCTATCTTTTTTACCCGTTGTTTGAGAACCCTGCTTTTTCCTTTCCACATTATTTCCATTCTCTTTCACTTTTTCCTGTTCAATCTTAAGTTGTATTGGATAATCAACCCTCTGGTGGGTGAATCCTGCAAGAACCTTTACAAAACTCCTCCCAATCTCATGAAGATCCTTTAATGTTAACATGCATTCTTCCAGTTGTCCATCTGAAAATATATACCCAATCAATCGTTCCACCATGTGCTGTAATTGTGGAACCGTTGGATTCTTTAGTGTCCTTGCAGCTGCCTCTATGGTGTCAGCGAGCATTATTATACCTGCCTCTTTGGTCTTTGGTTTCGGACCGGGGTATCTGTAATCTGACTCGTTCAGGTCCTCATAAGAGGGTGTTTCCTTTGCCTTCTCATAGAAGTATCTTATCAAACTTGTTCCGTGGTGCTGGGCGATTATATTTCTGATCACCTCTGGTAATTTGTATTTCTGAGCAAGTTCGTTTCCCTCCTTCACATGGGAGAAAATAATAATACTGCTCATCCTCGGGGAGATAGAATCATGCTTGTTTTCGCTGTCAAACTGATTTTCAATAAAATACTGTGGCATCTTTATTTTCCCTATATCGTGATAATAGGCCCCCACTCTCGCAATGATCGGATTTGCACCAATTGCTCGTGCGGCAGATTCAGCCAGTGCAGATACCATAACGCTGTGATGGTAACTTCCCGGTGCCTTCAGGGACAGTTCCCGCATAAGCGGATGGTCCACATTTATGAGTTCAAGGAGGCGCATGTCCGTAGCATATCCGAAAAGGGATTCAAAGATTGGAATAAGCCCTGTGGCTATAACTGAAGAGAGGATACCGCTTATAAATCCAAAAAGAATACCGGAGGATAATTCATTAAAGAGAAGGTTAGGTTTCAGGAGATTGAATGTCAGGATAAGAATTGAGTTAATAATTCCGGTCTTGAGGCCTGCCTTGATCAGTATGGAGCGCTGTGTAAAATAAGCAGAGAAGTTAGCACCGCTCAGACAGCCGACAAAGGTATAGATTGCAATCTCAAGATTATTGTCAAAGAGAATGCCTGAAAGAATTGCGAAGATGCCTGAAAGGATGAAGGTGGTCTCAGAATTTAGAAGTGTCCTTATAAGCATTCCGGAGATTGCCACCGGGATTAAATAATAGAATGCGGAGGAAAGTGATGCAGTGCCCTGGAGAGACCTGATGATGTTATCTGAAATTTTAAGAAGAGCAACAAAGAGTATTATATTGACAGAAATAAAAAATAGATTTTTAAAATTATAATCAAACTTTTTGATGCTTCCACCGGCAAACGTAATGGTTACATACCCGATGATCAGAAGCAGTATAAAAGTACCTGAGAACTTAAGGAATGAATGAATTTTATTCTCTGCTTTCTTTATTGCGTTGAGTTTAAGAATTGCTTCTTCGTCTATTTTCTCTCCCTCGCGGACTATAATCTCTCCGCGCTTCAATTGAAAAAGGACTGGTTTAACATTGTCCCTTGCTGATTGTTTTCTACTCTCTGTTTCTATCCTGTTAAAAATTAAATTTGGCTCAAGTAACTTCTGTGAGATATTTATTATTGAGTTTCTGAAGGAATTTGAAGTGCGCCTGAAACTTATACTCCCTGTTCCTTTTATTGTTTTTAACACATCATCATAACTGAAGACCCTGCTGAAATCAGTGACCTTTGCTTCTCTTGCAAATACAAGATTGCCATCTGCATTGTAATAATAAATTCTAACTGAAATTACCTTAGCATTTTCAAGTTCTTTATAGTCTTTGGTTATAAATTTGCCATTGTACGCCTGGGAGATAAGTCCTTTAATACTCCTCTCAATGTAAGGAGAAAATCTGTTTTTAGAAAGGACATTAAATTCTTCTCTGGAGATATTAATCTGGAGCATCTCGCTGAGTTCGGTCTCGGAGAATTGTTCTCCTTTCTGGATTTTTTCGCGGGCTGTTTTGAACGACTCTGTAATTTTTGTCTCAATTCTGTCATAAAGGTTAGTGATGTTGTCAAAGACCGGAGGAACGGATTGTTCTGCTTCGGCTATCTTTCTCTTTGTTGTTTCCGCATCCTCCACCAGGATGTCAGCAGGTGAGTGGATATTTGTTTTTGCAATCATCCCGGGTGAGTACTCTCTGGGATAAAAATAATAGCCCGGCGCAACTAATTGTGTGAGAACCAGTGAGGTTACAATAAGTAAGATAATTTTTGCATATACTTTTTTTTCTTCTGTAAATGTTAAAATTTTTTTATATTTTTGTGATAATTTTGATACTACCTCTTTTATCATTTTACTGCCCCTGCTTTTTTTCGTATGCCTTTATAATCTTCTGAACAAGATGATGACGCACCACATCGTGCTCATCAAAATAGATGAATGCTATACCTTCTATGTCCCTTAAAATGGTATGCGCCTCAACGAGCCCCGATTTCTTTCCCTCAGGCAGGTCAATCTGGGTTATATCTCCTGTGATCACAACCTTGGAATTCAGTCCCATCCGTGTGATAAACATTTTCATCTGTTCTGATGTGGTATTCTGTGCTTCGTCAAGGATTATGAAGGCAGAATGAAGTGTTCTGCCACGCATAAATGCAAGAGGAGCCACTTCAATGTCACCGCGTTCTATCAATCGCTGGGCTTTGTCAAAATCCATTATGTCATAAAGTGCATCATAAAGCGGACGGAGATAAGGGTTAATTTTTTCCGCGATATCTCCTGGAAGAAACCCGAGCTTTTCCCCTGCTTCAACTGCCGGTCTTGTGAGTATAATCCTGTCAACCTTCTTGTTCAGTAATGATTGAATTGCCATAGCCATAGCAAGGTATGTCTTACCGGTTCCGGCTGGACCAATTCCAAATACAATGTCGTAGTTTCGTATGGAATCAATATATCTCTTTTGGTTTTTGCTCCTCGGTGTAATTCTGCGGTGTCTGTTTGAGACAATTATTGTGTCGGTAAACAATTCAACAAGGGAGATACTGTTATCCTCTCGAATAAGGTGAGCAGCAAGTTCAATATCAGACCTTGAGAGGGAGACCCCCTTCTTAATAAGGTTAAGTAATTGTTCAATCAGGAGTTTTGCATCCGTAGTATTTTTGGGGTTTCCAGAAATAAATAGGACATTTCCCCTTGTGCTCAGTTTCACATCCATAATAGAATCTATAATTTTAAGATTCTTCTCGTGTTCACCGTATAATTCGCGGGCAATTTCATTTGATTCAATGATAATCTCCGATTTTTCTGGATTAATAAGAGAAGTTTTCAATAAGAGTCTTACCTCCCGGGCTGAAGCAAAATATATGTATCATCCTTCATACTATAATAATACTCCTTTCCCCATGGGTAAGTCAAATCATCTTTGAGCAAAAAATTCTCCTTTACAAGGGAATTTATGTCAGCGGGATATTTCCCCTTTTCCCATTTATATAGTTCAATAGCAGATGTAATTTTTCTCTGCTGGATAGCACTCAAAGAGGAATAAAGTTTATAGAATTTCACTCTGCCCTTTGCCTCTTTATATTTTAAGGGATTCAGGGGTGAAATTATTAAACTTAAAAAGATCAGAAAAATAAAGAAAAAAGATGCAAAGGCGCGAGATAACCATCTCTGAAATGTCTTGATCTTAGTTAGTGTTAATCGTGATTTTGGTATGCAACTTATAAGGTGTTTCTGATTGAGCCAGGAGATTGCAATTTTAGATTCCAGAAGGGGCATTTTTGTAATGGATGAAATTTCAGCAGGAGTTATATCACCTTCAATCTTTGATAGAACCGTCCTTTCTGCATCGGTGAGTTCCTCTAAAAATTTACTTGATATCTCATTAGATTTTCTGATGAGGACACCATCTCCTGGATAGAACCCTGATATATGGCGCCACTCGTCAATGATCCTTGATGCCTCCATATTTATAAAGTCTGTATTTATTTGTGAGAGAACTTCTTTATTATAGTCCAGGGCTGCTTCATTAAATTTAAATTTGCCGCGTTTTAACATAAAAGCATCAAAAATTAGATTCTTTGTATTAATAAACAAAAAGTTCCTTAACGAATCGAGGGAGATTATATTGTATGATGTTAAATAGTTAATGAAGAGATTAAAGTCATTAAGGAACTTTTCATCCATTGTCTTAAGATGGAGTAGAGCAGAGGGCTCCCATCTCGTCATCTCGTCAATAATATTTTTGAGTGGCAATGGTATTGCATAAATGACAGCGCCTTCATCAAATGCTATTAGTATCCTCTTTTTCCCTGACGATATCTCAAGGGTGCCTGTCTTGGCCTCAGAGGCAATCTTTGATAAAATCTCCTGTAAATGCACTCTTTTAAGGGAGCCCTTTAACATTCTATTCATTCCTGTAATATAGTATTTGCGCTAAAAGATAAAACAGTAAAATTAAGAATATCAGGATTCCCTTTGTGAGTAAAATTGGTAGATGTACGAGATTGAGATGGTAGGAGACAGGATTGGTTCCAATTAGAATTTTGATGAAGAGCGAAAGTATTATTGAGAGGATTATAATCCCAGAGAAGGTGAAGCCATTGTAAATTAGTCCCGAGCCAGGAAAGACAATATTTAGAAGGCGCAAAACCTGATTCCCGATATTCCTTCTTAGATTTCTCCATCTTTCACGTTTGTAGATTTCTTTTGAATCGGTGATGGATTTCTGAAGGTATATCTCGTTGCAGTCATTACAGTAACTTAAATTCTCTACTTTCGCGCATCTTGAGCATACAATGCCATTGCACTTTATACAGAAAGAAGAGAGGATTCTGAACTTATTCTGCAGGGAAACGATAATGAAAATGGATGTCATCAGAATAAAGCCAAATATGCTTGCAGTCCATTCGCTTTTTAAATTCAAGAACACAGGAAATACTGATGTAAATAAATTCACCTTTTCAGATGAAAATTTAAAGAATTCCTTCAGTAAATTCCATTTCTTGAGAGAGGTATCAATTGCTCTCCTGTGAATATTTTTACCATCAAAGATCTTTGTGTAATATGAAATGAGTTCCGGAGACAGTTTCTTTGCTCTGCTGACCTCATCGGTTCCCTCAGAACCAAAGGGATCTTGAAGAATAAGAATCTGCCCGAGGTTGTAATGTGCTTCTGACAATTTATTATCTATAGAAATTGCCTTTCTGTAATTATTGATTGCTGAATCAATTTTCCCCAGAGCAAGTTCTATATTTGCAATATTATTCATCACATAGGGTTTTAAATTCGTATCCAGAAGCGTGTTATAGATTTCAAGTGCCTCCTTTAACCTTCCCGACTTTTTATATACATCCGCCAGAGAGAATTTTATGGTTTTGTTTGTCGGATTCTTCTCATGGAGGGATTCAAGGGTCTTTATAATATTATTATCCCAGTACCCATTTCTTACGAGCTCCATTTCTATAATCCCATTTTCTGATACGGATAGGATAAACGAGCCGAGAAAGTTCAGTGTAAATGGCAGTGTTATCAAAAGTATGCTCAACACATAGAGAACCACACGCTCCTTCCTTGTAAGATAACCGGCCACCGCAAGCAACCATATCAGTCCTGTAATTCCTGCCCCGAAGGAAAAAATAACGGGAATAAGTAACAGTGTGATTCCAAAGAGGAAACTTATAAATCTTGGAACAAAGGAGGGGAAAAGGTCACCAAAATCATGGAGGAGTAGTTTAAGATATTTTATTACCATAAGTAAAATAAAAATGGAGAGGGATAAAGCCAGAGCAAGTAAGAGAAAAACCGACATATTTCCAACTGTCTCAAGGAGGTAGAGGGAATTCTTGAAATATACACTTAATCCATCCAGGAACTTATCTATTCCATTGATGTATGAGTTTTTTTTAAAATAAATTTTTGAGGAGAGGAAGAATGGCTCAGGAGAGATATCCTTATATACATCTTCAAAAAAGTCAATCAATTGAAGAGCGGAATCAGGAGCATATTTTGCTCTTCGCTGTGCCTCTCTTATAAGTGCATAGGTAAGATATGGATGAGACTTTATACCATTATTAAGTAATATCTCCCTTATTTTTTGCAATCCATCGGCATTGAATGACGTTTTCCCATTGTTTTCGTTTAGCCAGTCATTCCATAATTGCGGGATTGAATCAGGAGTTTGACTCTCTAACTGAGCCATCGCTATGCCGGAAAAGAGGCAAAGTAAAATAAATATTTTAAAAATATACTTACTCAACTCACTGTATAGCATTTAATTTCTATTTAACATATATCTAAAAAAATTACAAGAGTAAAGGCAAGGCGTTATACTATTGACTATGATGACAGAACCTGCTATTGTAATTGTATGCCGGACGAGAATGAAATCCGTGAGGAAGAGAAGAAATTACGGCAATTGCGGTTTATCATATCATTAACTACATCTGTGATTGCTGAGGGGAATCTTTCGCTGACGGAATCTCTTGAAATGATTAAGGGAGCGAAAAGAGCTGCGCTCAGCATCTTTCCTGATAAGGAGGATGTCTTTGACCTTATTTACATGCCGAGATTCAGACGGCTTCTCAATGAGATTTACGGGAGGCATTGATGCGGATTATTGCTGACCTTCATGTTCATTCAAAATACAGCAGGGGTACAAGTTCTGATATGCATGTGGAAAAACTTAATGAATGGGCAAAGATAAAGGGAATAAATGTAATTGCCACCGGTGATTTTACTCATCCACTCTATTTCACCGAATTAAAACAGAAGCTTGAACCAGCCGAGGCGGGATTGTTTAAACTCAAAAAGTCAGATTCACCTGTAAGATTTATGCTTACAACAGAGATCAGTAACATATTCAGCTCTCAAAATGGCGTTAAAAAGATTCATACGCTAATTTTCGCTCCTGACTTCAATGTTGTTGAAAAGATTAATACAAAGCTGAGTATGCATGGCAAACTCTCCTCTGACGGCAGACCCATTTTTGGCTTCCATGTCCGGGAACTTGTAAAACTTGTCCTTGATGTGTGCCCTGATTGTCTCATTGTCCCAGCCCATGCCTGGACTCCATGGTTTTCAATATTTGGTTCAAATTCTGGCTTTGATTCTATTGAGGAATGTTTTGGCGATGAGGCGAAATATATCTATGCTATTGAGACAGGTCTTTCATCAGACCCGGGCATGAACTGGAGGATTTCAGCCCTTGATAGAGTTTCTCTGATTTCCAACTCAGATGCCCATTCGCCGGAAAGAATTGGAAGAGAAGCAAATGTGTTTAATTGTGAATTAAGTTATTATGAGATTATTAATGCGATTAGAGAAAAGAACAGGGATAAATTCCTGTTCACAATTGAATTTTTCCCGGAGGAGGGCAAGTATCACCTGGACGGGCATCGTCAATGCAATATATCAATGCCTCCGAAGGAGAGTTTGAAGAATAATAATCGCTGTCCTGTCTGCAAAGAGAAACTCACCATTGGAGTCCTCCACAGGGTTGAGAAACTGGCAGACCGGGAGGAGGGCTTTGTGCCTGAGAATGCAATTCCCCAGAAGCATCTTGTCCCCCTTGAGGAGATTGTTGCTGAAGCGCTGGGGGTTAAGGCAGGGAAAAAGGTGAGTGATGAGTATATGAAAATAGTGAATGCTGGCGGGAGTGAACTATATGTTTTGATGGATTTACCCGAATCGGACTTGTTCAGGATCGCCCCTACAAGAATTGCAGAGGGAATAAAAAATGCTCGTGATGGGAAGGTTTCACGAGTTGCGGGCTACGACGGAGTATACGGAAAAATCTCAGTCTTTCCAGCGGAATCAGAAACCGGGGGTCCTCAGGAGCCAGCGCCAAAACAGATGAAGCTGTTTTGATAGAAAAAAATCGCTACCAGTTGCAAAAAAGTACTTGAGAGAAATTTTAAATTTTGGATAAATAATCTATAAGTGAATGCTTTATAATAATTTAGGGAGGAGGATTATTATGAAGCAATTATTATCTATCTATCCCTTACAGGTCTATTCCTGACAACAAACATCTATGCAATTTCCAATTATAATAACCTCGGGCTTGTTTCATCCCGGAGCGCACCACATTATACAACAGAAGTGGCAAAATGGGAGAATTATGAATATGACCCTCTGGGTCGGGTGAAGAAAGTCATTCATGCAGATGGAACATTCAGGACATTTTCTTATAATGACTGGGTAGTGACTCAAACAGATGAGAATGGTAAGGTAAAGGCCAATCACAATGATGCCTATGGTCGGCTCGTTCAGGTGGAGGAGAGGAATGGAACCCGGAGTTACTATACAAATTATACTTATGACCTCCTTGGTAATCTTATCTCAGTAACAGATGCAAGGGGTAAGACCACGCTTATAGAATACGATTCCCTTGGCAGGAAAATAAGGATGACAGAGCCAGATATGGGCAAGCGCTCTGATGGCACAATTGCATCATGGCAGTATGGTTATGACCTAAACGGTAATCGTACCTATCAGAAGGATGCAAATGGCAATGAGGTCTGGTTGTATTATGATGCACTTAATCGCCTTATTCTAAAGGATTATCCACCAGCGAATCCACCTGACACCCCGGGAGCAGAGGATGTTGTGTTTGTTTATGATACAGGAGCAGGACGAAACCTTACCGGACGACTTGCAAGGGCAATTGACCCGAATGGAATCGGGTACACGGACTTCTCTTATGATGGAAAGGGCAGGGTAATTGAGATTCGCAAGGTAATTGATGGGACAATGTATATAACCCAGTCCGCTTATGACAGCATGGACCGGCTTATGTCCTTAAGATATCCTGATGGAGAGGTAGTTAATTATACTTATAGTTCAGCATCAGGGTTATTGAAAACAGTTTCAGGTAATGATATTTATCTACAGAACGCAACCTACAATGCACTTGGACAGATAAGTACATTAAACCTTGCTAATAATACAGTGACTCAATATACTTACGACGCAAATAATTTCCGTCTGAGAAACATTACAACATCAGGACCAACAGGAACAATCTAGAACCTCACCTATAATTTTGACAATGTTGGTAATGTGACTCAAATAACAGATGCAGTTGGAACAGCGAGTCAAAGGTTCAGTTATGATGACCTTTACCGTTTGAAATCTGCTAATGGCTCTTACGGGAGTATAAGCGAGATTGTCTATGACGAGGCAGGGAACAGGATCTCAATGATATTGGGAGCAAAGGTCATAACATATACAACTGATACAAATTCTAATCGGTTATTGAGTTATGTTGACCCTGAAAAGGAAGAGCAGGATAAAATCATAATTCAGGAAGCATACCGAGAGATGCTATATAACATCAAGAAAATCGCGGATGAAGGAAATAACAGGTTCAAGGAGTGTGAGGAGGGGAGAGAAAACAGAGGACAGAAGACAGAGGAGAAGGGGTGTGAGGAGAAGGAGGAGCACGCAGAGGATAGGCAACCCACATACTTTGAAGTAGTGAATGACATTTACGCTGAACTTGTGAATTTTACAATAAAGGCGAAGATGGATATATGGACGTTCATGGGAAAACTTTTGCAATTTCCAGAGGTGCAGGATGTTCTGACGAGGTTCAATGATAGGTTAGCCCTGGTGGGCTGGTATGCGTATTTTGACACAGAGGGCAAGAAACTCGTGAAGGACTTTGTGGATGTGTTTGAGGACATAGACATAACAGAGATCACAGGGACAGAGCATGACCCAATGTTCATCTATGATAATAATGGGAATCTGATTTATGAAGCAGACAGCGGGATGAGTGTGGAGTATAATGTCGATAATAAGCCCATAAAGGTAAGGGACAGGGCGGGGAATGTGATTGTTCAATACTTTTATGATGCCTTTGGGGCGAGGGTAAAGAAGGTGACGCAGAGGGCAACAACAATTTATGTTGGTTCGCTCATGGAGATAGAGAACACCAAAGCGAGCAAGCACTATTTCGCAGGGCGATGCGGATTGCATCTCGTGTTAACTGGGATACATCCCGGGCGAGTTTCACATTGGGTCCGTGGCGATTAGGATGCTCATGCAATGTTGGCAATGGTGAAAATTCCCCCGCTTTCAGCACCCCCTTTATTAAAGGGGGTTGGGGGGATTTGCGAATATTCGGTCCCTATGGGAAAAGTATATAGAGGCAAAGGAGTTTTTGTGGTATAATTTAGGGCGTATTAAATATCAAGGAGGGTTGAAATGAAAAGGATTATAGCAATTGTTTTTATTCTGGGTTTGCTTTTTTATGGTTTTAACAGAGCATCCGCCTCAGATGTTACTCTTGGTGAAGGAATGATGTATGGAGCAGTAATAGGAGTGGGAATAGGAGGAATAATTGAACTGGTGAAGTATTTACTGAAAGAAAAGCCAGGTGAAAAAATAGAGGGCATACCAGAAAGGGAGGTTATCGTTAAAGGAGAAGAGGATGTTGAAGAGATTGGGGAAGAGACAGAAGAAATACTCGTTCAGTCAGAGGAGATTGAGGAGGTTCCAGAAGAGGAGGAAGTAGAGGAGAAGAAGTATTTTCATAAATTTTCTCCAGAAGGCTCAATAGAAACACTAACAGGCAGATTCTCTATAGGAGGTCATCTGGGTTATGGATTTTTTGCAATGGATGATGTGAATAAGGGGATTGACGAAGGGAATGATGAATTACGTGCAATGGGTTTTTATGTTTTAAATTCAGAGAAATTTACTGGAGGTTTTGTAGGTGATTTTGAAATCAGATATGCATTTTTAGAGGAACTCATGCTTGGTCTGGGATTTGGATATATTCGAAGTGACGCAGATAATGAATACAGTTACAGAGCGCAGAGCATAATCCTTGAGGGTGAAGTAAGTATCTTTCCAATCTTCATGAATCTTTATTATTACAAATATTTTAAGAGTGGCATGAATCTTTATGGTGGTGCTGGATTCAGTTATCTTGCAGGTGGTCGTTTGCTCTTTTCTTCTTATGGTGAAGAATCAGAAGCAAAAGGTGATGGAACCGGATTTCAAATCACTGGTGGTCTGGAATATCTGACAGGCAACCATTTATCAATTGGTGCAGAGATTATGTACAGATATGCTGTTGTACCAGAAATCAGAGACACCCTTGATAATGCGATACTTGTGAATTCTGATGGGACAAAAACAACCCTTGACTTCAGCGGTCTGAATTTTCTCGGGTCAATAAGGATTTATTTTTAAAGAGGGAAAACCCCATTCACAGCTGACCCTGGTTCCGGGTTGGTCTAATTAGAGATGTCCCTCCATCTTTTATTTGACTTTTTTATAAAATCTGATATAAAAATAAAATATGATATATGATAAATAAATTACTTTCAGAATATCCGAAAAGATTTAAGACGAGGGATAACCTTGAGATTACTCTCAAACCAATGGTTAAGGAGGATGAAGCAAAGTTATTTGAGTTTTTTAAGAAACTGCCCGAGACAGACCGCATGTATCTCCGGGATGATGTGAGTAAACCGGAGACAATCAGAAAATGGGTGGAGAATTTGAATTACGAACGGGTCTTTCCTGTTCTTGCCTTTCACGAAGACCAGATCATTGGAGATGCTACCCTCCACCGCGAGAAGTTTGGCTGGAAACAGCACATCGGCGAGATAAGAATTGTGGTGGCACCGGATTACAGAAAGAAGGGTGTTGGTGCAATTCTCGCACGCGAGATTTATTATATTGCGTTAAAGACAGGCCTTAAAAAACTAATGGCTGAAATGATGGTGGAACAACAGGGTGCGATCAAGGTTTTTGATAAACTTGGTTTTATACAGGAGGCAGTTTTATCAGGTCATGTCATTGATTCAAAAGGAAAGGCCCACAATCTTGTTATAATGACAAATGATGTTGAAGCGCTCTGGCAGAAAATTCAGGATTATCAAAAGTATAACCTTCCGGATTACTCTACAGAGGCATAGAGATTCAGTATTCAAAAATGAAGGTAGCGATAATGCTGCCCACCTACAATGAGGCAGAAAACATTAAAAATATTATTAAAAAAATCCAGGAAGTAAGAAAGGACTTTGAGATTGTTGTTGTTGATGATGATTCCCCTGATGGAACGGGTGAAATTGTTGAAGAATTAAAAAAGGAGAATCCCTGTATTCACATAATTCATAGAAAAGACAAAAGGGGCAGGGGAAGGGCAGGGATTGTCGGATTTAAGGAATGCCTGAAACTTTCACCTGATGTGATTATAGAGATGGATGCAGATCTCTCTCATGATCCAGAGTTTATCCCCCTCCTGCTGAACGAAATAAAAAGGGCGGATGTCGTCATCGCCTCTCGCTATATCGCTGGAGGTGAAGACAAACGGGATTTCATCAGGAGGACAATCTCAAAGATTGCAAATTACTACATAAGAAAGGTCTGCGGGATAACAATTTATGATTCCACATCGGGGTTCAGGGCATTCAATTCGTCCATCCTCAGGGCAATTAACCTTGATGAAATGAAATCCACAGGTCCATCAATAGTTCAGGAAGTTCTCCTCAAGTGTATAAGTAAAGGAGCAAGAATTATTGAAATTCCGTATTGCTTCTATAACAGGAATGCCGGCAGGAGTAAATTATCCTTTCTTTTACTTTTGAGGACGCTCCTTTATCTCACAAAAATGGGGCTAAAATTTAGATGGAGTAAAAACTGAGATGAAAGTCTCAACAATGAAAATGATTGATAAATATGTGGGAATGCCTTTAAGTGTGGTTCTGTTGCTCTGTGAATGTCTGAAGCGAATCCTGGCAAAAAGAAAAAAACCTGAGGACTTCAAAAAGATCCTCTTGATGAAGTTTTTCGGCATGGGAAGCATTATCCTTTCCATACCGCTATTTAATCTTATCAGAGAAAATTTCCCCGCTGCATCAATTACATTCTTGACATTCAATCAGAACAGGGAGTTAGGCAACCGACTTAAACTCGCAGATAAATATTATTTTTTAAGAACTGATACATTATACCATTTTGTTCTTGATGTAATAAAAATTCTGATAAAACTCAGGCGGGAAAGATATGACGCTGTCCTTGACCTGGAGTTCTTTTCCAATTTTTCTCTTATAATGAGTTATCTCTCGGGAGCAAAATGGCGGACCGGCTATTACGTCCGTGGAACTGCGCGCGGATATATTCTGGATACCACTGTTTATTTCAATCAATCAAAACATGTCTCGGAGGTCTTCGCAATGCTTTTCAATGGATTGAAGGATGGATCTGGTATAAATCCAGTGATTAAATTTAATATAGCAAATTATTTAAATATCTCTGAAAAGAAGGGATCAGTTTTCAAAAAATTAGGAATTCTCAATAATAGGCGCCCTTTGATCGTTTTAAATGTCAATGCAAGTGAGCTCTGTATTGAAAGGCGATGGCCCGCTGAAAGATTTATTCAGTTATCTGAATATCTTATAAAGAATTATAATGCAAGACTGCTCTTCATTGGCGCTGACTATGATTATGAATATGTAAAAAGTGTAGTTGACAGGATAAGTGATAAAGAAAACGCCCTGAATATCGCCGGTAAAACATCCCTGGATGACCTCATTAATTTACTGCAGGAGGCTGACTTATTCATCTCAAATGATAGTGGCCCGCTGCACCTTGCCTCTCTCCTCGGTAAACCATCTGTGTCATTTTTCGGACCGGAGACGCCAAGGTTATACGGACCCATAAACGGGAGGCATCTTGTGTTTTATAAAGATGTATATTGCAGTCCCTGTTTAAATGTGTATAACGCTAAAACATCTGCATGTAATGGAAGAAATATCTGTATGGATCAAATTACCGTTGATGAAGTTATAAATGGAATAGAAAAGAATTTCAGTGATATTCTTAAGAAGGGCAATCAGTATGTCCTCTGAAAGGTGTCTCTGCAATAATGGTATTTTGACTTTCAGTTGTAGAAAAAATAACAGCGATATATTAATCTGTGACTCCTGTGAATTAATTACAGTGAGGCCCATTCCTGACCAGGAGACATTGAAAGAATATTATGATAAAAATTATACCTCCGGTAGATACCTTAACAGAACAATGGATTATGCAGTGAAATTAAGAGAAAAAACCTTTAGAGAATGGTTCAGGTTAATTGACGCCCTTTTACCGAAGGGTGGAAACCTTCTGGATATTGGTTGTGGTGATGGAACTGCAATGAATGTTGCAGTAGAATATGGCTTTGGTGTTTACGGCAATGACATCTCTCAAAGGGCTGCTGAGAGAGCAAAGAAAAAGTGGGGCGAGAGGGTTTATTCTGGAATGCCCATTGAGAACGTTAATTTAGAGAAGAACTTTTTTGATTGCATCACCATGTTTGATTTTATTGAACATACAATTAATCCCATCCATTATCTTCATATCTGCAGAAGTTTATTGAAAGAAGGTGGCACATTGATAATTGCAACCCATGACAGCAAAAGCATCCTGAAGAAAATAATGGGAAAGTCATGGAGTTATCTTAACCCGGAAGAGCACCTGAATCTGTTTTCAAAAAAGACCCTTAAAATTTTTCTTGAGAAAGCCGGTTTCAAAATTAAGTTTATAAAAAATGTCCCAAAATTTGTAAATCTTGAGTTCCTTTATAATGAATTAAAATGGACGAGTCATCTCCTTTACAGGATATTTTCTCTGCTCAGAAGAATAGTGCCGTCCAGATTATGGAGCGCTGATTTTAAATTTTATTCCGGTGAAATTCTATGCCTGGCAGTGAAGGATACAAGATGAAGGTGATGCTTATAAATCCACCGGTGTTAACTGGAAACGCAATGGTTCGAGAAGGCAGATGTATGCAGAGGAAAGGTGCCTGGACTACCCTGTGGCCACCGTTGACGCTTGCGACGCTATCGGCGCTTCTCAGAGATGAGGGTCATGATGTCTTTGCCAGGGATTATGTAGCGGAGGGTTCCTCTTCTGAACTTTTGCGAAAAGACATTAAAAATTTTCAACCACAACTAATAGTGATGAATACGGTTGCCGCATCCCTTTACAATGATATCGCTGTAGCAAAATTAATTAAAAGAGATAGCCCTTCTACCTTTATTACATCCATCGGACTCCATGCCACCGCTGTTCCAGAATCCATTTTGGATTCAAAAGAATCCATTGACTCAGCAATTATCGGAGAACCGGACGCTGTAATTCTGAACCTTACAAGGGCAATTAAAAATAGATTGCCTCTTACCACTGTTAAGAATATAACTTATAGAGATGACGGGAAAATTATAAAAACAGAGATTGAGCCAGAATGGATTGATATTAATTCTCTTCCAATGCCTGCCTGGGAGTTCTTTAATCTTAGAAAATACCTCCTTCCTTTCAGCAGGAAGCCCTTCCTCCTCGTTACCACCTCCCGCGGCTGTCCCTATGAATGTTCCTTCTGTCCGACATGGATTTATTACGGAAGGATACCAAGATTTCGTGCGCCGGAAAAAATAGTTGATGAAATTGAATATGATATTAAAAGATTCGGAATTACTGACTTTCTTTTCTGGTCAGAATCATTTACATTAAATGAAGAGCATGTTTATGGAATCTGCGAAGAGATTCTAAAAAGAGGACTCAGAATAAACTGGATGTGCAACAGCAGGGTGGATAATGTGAATCAAAAGATGCTTGCATTGATGAAAAGGGCAGGGTGCTGGTTGATTGGTTACGGGGTTGAATCCGGTAATCAGGAAATACTCAACATGACGAATAAAAAGATCACGCTGGAGACCATCAAACATGCTATTGATATGGCTCGCCGGGAAAAACTGACTGTTGTAGGCCATGTAATAATCGGGCTTCCTGGAGAGACGGAGGAGTCAATCAGAAAGACAATTGACTTTACAATAAAATCCGGTATGGATTTCGCTCAGTTTTATTGTGCTGTGCCCTTTCCTGGCTCAAAACTATATGAAGACTCTATTAGAAATAAATGGCTCACTACAACTGACTGGAGTTTTTTTGAACAGAATCATTCCGTCCTTGATCTCCCTGGACTGCCCCATAAAAGGATTGAAGAATTAAGAAGAATTGCTATCAGAAAATTTTATTTAAGAATTCATTCTGTTAAATCCCTGCTTAATGTCATCTCCAGGCACGGCGATTTTTTGAGTTTCTTCCGTTCACTGAAAGAGTTCATTTCATGGATGTAAAAAATCCAGGATTCAGTATCATATATCCATTGCTTCTTCTCTCAATTTTTGTCTTTCTGCTGAACTTCAAAAAGGTCTATGCTCCGGGAGTGTTCTATCACCTGAGAATGGGCAGCATTGTGGCAGATACGTCCTCTCCGGTCAAATCAGAACAGTTTTCCTTTATAAAAAAGGGGGTGAAGATAACCCACTTTGAATGGCTTGGCGATTTGATTCTCTACAAGATCTACAGTATATCTGGGTTCTCAGGGCTCGTAATATTTAAAACGCTTATGTGCCTGCTGATTTTCCTTCTTTTATTTATCTCCCTTTCAAAAGTAACTGAGCACAGATTATCTCTCCTGGTTCTTCTTATTCTAATTGCCTGGGGCATGCGGTTATTTTTTATTGAGACATCCGCGATATTCACATTCTTATTTTTTGCAATACTTATAGCAACCTTAATAAAAGAGGTGAACAGATGGTTGTATGCAATTCCTTTGATTTTTCTCTTATGGGCAAATATTCATCCTGGCTTCCTTTTTGGATTATTATATTTTCTCTCCTTTCTCGCAGGGCTTTCTTATGAATGTTTTGTAAAAAAGAGCAACAACACAAAACATATTATCTTATTGTCAATTATTTTTTTAATATCCTCTGGATGCACCCTGGTGACTCCTTTTGGTCTTTCTCTATACACACGGATGATTCAACTCAGAGTTATATCAGATTTTATAATGAAAGATGAAGTGCCAATTCTAAAAATATTTAGTGCTCCATTCAGTTTTTTATTATTTCTTTCTCTTTTAGTTGTCTTTTTGTATTATATAAAGTCCATTGATAAAAGATATTTTCTGTCTTTTATTCTCCTCTCACTGTTGCCATTCTCCTTTCCCAGCACGGTTAGTTTATTATTGCTTGCCGGCGTTCCGCCTTCTGTGGCAGTCATAAATGTTATTTATAATAACAACAGGGTTATCTTCCAGAGAATACTTTCAGTAAAAACATTCAGATTATCTTTCAGGATTTTCCCAGCGATTATTTCAATTTTTATTCTCTTCTTCCAGTATTATACAGATATTTTAGGTACTTATGGTGCAGGGAGATTGAATAAATTTTATCCGGCGGGAGCTATCAGATTCATAAAGGAACACAAACTCTATGGCAGATGGTTTAATTCAATTGAGTTTGGCGGAGCAATTGTTCTTGATGGCACTCCTCAAATTTTGCCCTTCATTTATTCTGGTACTAATTTTCTCTCCGATATTTTTAATGAATATTACATGAAGTTTGTAAAGGACCCGCAAGCCCTGAATGATTTTCTGAAAAATAATGATGTCATTGGTGTAATTTTTATGTCAGGTGGAGATACTACCTTTGCTCAACACTTTGAAGCACTCAAGAACGGATCCTTTGCTCATGTTTACTGGGATGATAATTCAGTGGTTCTGGTTAACAGAAATCTTGTGTCGCCTCAATTTTTAGCGACATATGAATTGAAATTTATTAATCCCTTCTCAATGTTTGCCTATGTTAATTATTTTCTGAACAGTAATGAGAAGATTGACAGGGGATTGTTTCACGATATCAGAGTATCCGCGGAGCGCGCAAATGACTCTGCACTTGCTCACCTGCTTTACGGAATGGCACTCCTTAACAATAGGAACTATGCGGAGGCAGAGGCTGAGCTAAGAAAATCTTACGAAATTCAACCAGCAAGCATTTTTACAAATATGGGGCTTGCCCTTCTTTATCAAAAACTTAACAGGATCGATGATTACCACTATTTTAAAAAGAGGGCAAGCCGGCTCAGAACTATTTACAGAATTATTAAAATATTATAATGCGCTTTCTCCCTTTTCACCGGTTCTTATCCTGATAATTTCATCAATTGAACTGATGAATATCTTACCATCGCCAATTCTTCCGGTCTTTGCGGACTCCATTATTGTCTTGATCGCTCTCTCAAGCATATCATCACTGACAATAATCTCAATCTTTATCTTTGGAATGAACTCCACATTATATTCAGCGCCACGATATATTTCTGAATGTCCCTTCTGCCTGCCAAAGCCCTCGGCCTGCAAAATTGTCATTCCCTGAATGCCAATCTTTGTTAGCGCTTCCTTCACCTCATCCAGTTTGTATGGCTTGATAATTGCTTCAATCTTTTTCATGTGTTCCTCCTCTTATTCCTTTTCTCTTAAAGGCGGCGTTATCTGAAATTCAGGATATGCCTGATTCCCATGCTCTTCAATATCCAGTCCCTCAATCTCTTCTTCAGGGCTTACCCTCAATCCAACAAACAATTTAATCACATACCAGAAAAGTAGTGCAGAGCCAAATGTAAAGGCACCGACAGCAATCACTCCGATGAGTTGGTGTAAAAACAGCGTTAAGCCGCCGCCGAAGAAAAGTCCGTTACCGGTGGTACCCGGCATCAAATCATCCTGAGCAAAGAGTCCCAGACTTAATGTTCCCCAGATGCCGTTCACCAGATGCACTGATAGGGCCCCGACAGGGTCGTCAATTTTTAATCTATCAAATCCAAGGACAGCAATAACAACCAGGACACCTGCAATCAATCCAATTATGACAGAACTTCCTACACTCACATAGGCACACGGTGCTGTTATTGCCACCAGCCCTGCAAGACAGCCATTCAGAATCATGGTGAGGTCAGGTTTGCCAATTAACCACCATGCAGTGAGAGTTGCGCTGAAGGCAGCAGCAGCGGCAGCAGAGTTGGTTGTAACTGCGATTCTTGCAATTGAGGAAAAGTCAGCAGACATTGTGCTTCCAGGATTAAATCCGAACCAGCCGAACCACAGCACGAAGACGCCAAGGGTTGCCATCCCAAGATTGTGTCCCGGAATTGGAATGACGCTTCCATCCTTTCTATATTTTCCAATGCGCGGACCAAGGAGCAAAACGCCAGCGAGCGCAGCCCATCCGCCAACAGAGTGAACAACAGTTGAGCCAGCAAAATCCCACATGCCTAATTTTGCAAGCCATCCTCCGCCCCAGATCCAGTGTCCTGTGATTGGATACATGATTCCAACAATTAAAAAGGTGAAGATAATGAATGATTTAAACTTAATCCTTTCCGCAACAGCGCCCGAGACAATTGTTGCAGCGGTGCCGGCGAATACGAGCTGGAAGAAGAATTTAGCCCAGAGAGGCACGCCTGTCCAGGATATGGCGGAATAAACCCCTTTGTAAGCATCACCTGTCGCAGGGCTATTGTCATCACCGCCGACAAACCATAATCCCTCTGTGCCAATAAATCCATTACCATCACCGAACATTAATCCCCATCCGAGAATCCAGAAGGCAAGGGATGAGATTGCAAAGACGATGAAGTTCTTCGCGAGTATATTAGTTGCGTTTTTGCTTCTGCACAATCCGCTCTCCACCATTGCGAAACCCAGGTTCATAAAGAACACAAGGCATGCAGTGATGACAACCCAGACCGTATCAAGTGCTATTTTAAATGTTTGTGTATCCATGTTATTCCTCCAGTTTTCTCTTAAAATCAAAGTCAATATCAAGTTGAATTGTAAAGACTCCGTCAGAATAAGGATTTATTTTAGTGTCATTGAACCAGACCCAGCCCATGATGAGGTCAATCTTTTTCGTAAACCAGAAGTAAAGCCCCACACCTCCGCCGCCAAAGGCGTTCTTTCCGCTCATCCAGTCAGCAGCAATTGCAATCCTGTCAGTGAAAGGCTCAAGGGTTCTGTAATAAGCCACCATAAAGCCAGCATCATTCACATTTCCATCTACATCTGTAAGGAGATTCCTATTCAACCCCTTATAACCGCCTATGGAAATGCTCCCAAAATATGGAAGCGTCTTGCCTATATTAAAATGGAGTATGTTATAATCTGAAATATCTTCTTTAAATCCTGCCCCGAAGATTCCAAAACTGATGCCTGGCTGGTAACTGAAGAAGGCATCCTCTGGAATCCCTGCCTTTGCGTTAAGTTGTAGAGGATAACTGCCTGGTGAAAACAAGTCAAAGCCTGCCTCTGCCTGAATCTTTTCAAATGGTGAGATGCCGATGGTTAAGCCCACATCTGAAGGGAAAGCACCGGATCCAGCGAAGTAATTGTCAAAAGTAATGTGGGGGACTGCAAAGGGCTGGATATAGGTGGTGCAGGGCGTCCAGAATGTTGTTGATGGGGTAGCGTTAACCATTTCAATGAGTATCAGGAAACTTACAAGAGGTATTGTTATCAAATTTTTTATTTTCATAAAAACCTCCTTTCGCCACCTTAATATTGCAAATTCTGTGCCAGATATATTTTTGTTATAAGACCCGTGATTTCACTGGTTTTTGTTAATGAGTTCAATTTTACTAAAATTAACTAAAATGTTATTTATTACATTTTTGTAAAAATAAACAATTTTATTGACAGGCTAAATATTTCAATTAAAATTAAAGACATGGGCGCAAGGACATTAAAGGGCTATGAAAATCTGCTGAAAAGAAGGACTACCGAGATGACAACGCTCTATGAAATCAGCAAGGTCCTTACAACATCAATGAATACAAAAATTGCGCTCAATACAGCACTCAAGGTCCTTGTAAACTTCCTGGGGCTCAGGCGCGCTGCTATATTTGAGTATAACAGCGATGCAGGAGAACTAAGGATAGTTTATGCTTATGGATACAGCAGGGAGGAGGTTAAAAATACTGTCTTTAAGAAAGACGACGGTCTGGTTGGGAGGACTATAAGGACTGGCGTTCCGCAGGTAGAATTAGAAAACCCCACGAAGATTTCTGTCCTTCTAAAGGTCCACAACAGATTGTATGGCGTGTTTTACATAGAGCGCCCCTTTGTTGATGAACTTACAATTAATGAAGAACTCAAGTTTTACAATGTTGTCTCCTCTATGTTTTTGCAGGCAATTCACCTGACAAAGGAGGCAGAAAAGACAAGGGAGAAACTTGTGACAGAAAATGTAACCCTTAAAGAACAGTTAGAGAAAAGAGCGGGACTTCAGGGTATAATTGGCATCAGCAATCAGATGGAGGAGGTCTTTCGTATAATCAAGCAGGTTGCTCCGAGCAATACCACTGTGTTATTGCGGGGTGAAAGTGGAACAGGGAAAGAGCTTGTAGCAAACGCAATACACTCCTTAAGTTCCAGAGCAGACAAACCCTTTATAAAAGTAAACTGCCCTGCAATACCGGAAACATTGATAGAGAGTGAACTCTTTGGCCATGAAAAAGGCGCCTTCACAGGTGCAACAGAGCGAAGGATTGGTAGATTTGAACTTGCCAATGGTGGAACAATCTTCCTTGATGAAATCGGTGATTTGCCATTACATGTTCAATCAAAGTTATTAAGGGTTTTACAGGAGAATTCATTTGAGAGGGTGGGGAGTTCAAGGACAATAAAGGTAAACGTCAGGGTAATAGCAGCAACTAACAGGAATCTTGAAAAGATGATTGAAGAAGGTCTCTTCAGGCCTGATCTTTATTACCGGTTAAACATTGTGCCAATTATCCTCCCGCCGCTAAGAGAAAGGAAGGAAGACATACCTCTTCTTGTTGAAAACTTTCTGGAAACATTCAATAAAATTAATAATAAATCGGTTAAATTAACAGAGCGTGCATTGAGAGTTCTTATTGAATATCCATGGCCTGGAAATGTCCGCGAACTTGAGAATTGTATTCAGCGCCTTGTTGTGTTGTCAAAGTCAAACATTATTGACCAGGAGGACCTGCCACTTCCCGTTGTCTATCCTGAAATAAATGTAAGCCCGAAAGAGGATGATGCGATGAGGATAAAATCCTATACCCTGAATGAGGTTGAACGAAATACAATTATAAAGGCACTGAAGGAGTCAAACTGGAAACAAAAAGACGCAGCCAGGAGGCTTGGAATTACCCCGAGACAGTTAAATTATAAACTCAAAAAATACAAAATTGTAAAAACATACAAAATTGTATAAAAATACAAAACCTTTTTAATAATAAGAGACGGAAGCGAAGGATTTTATCTCATTTTTATTTGCATTTTTATATCTTGCATTAGAAAATAAATTGTGGTATGTTTTTTGCAATAATTTTTAACTTTAAAAAGGAGGATGTTGATGAAACCAAAGGATGTGTTGATTTTTGCGAAAGAGAACAAGGTTGAGTTTGTTGATTTGAAGTTTCTTGACCTCCCGGGAGTCTGGCAGCACTTTACTGTCCCCATCTCTGAGTTGAAAGAAGAATCATTTGAGGAGGGATTTGGATTTGATGGCTCAAGTATAAGGGGCTGGCAGGCAATCCACGCCAGCGATATGCTTGTTCTCCCTGATCCATCCACCATGAAGATGGATCCCTTTACTGAAAGGCCCACGATTTCATTTATTTGTAATGTTGTGGATCCAATAACAAGAGAATTCTACACCCGTGACCCGAGATATGTTGCCCAGAAGGCGGAGAAATACCTGAAAAACACCGGGATTGGAGATACTGCCTATTTTGGTCCTGAAGCAGAATTTTTTGTCTTTGATGATGTTCGTTTTGATCAGAAGCAAAACGCTGGATTTTATATTGTTGATTCAATAGAGGGATTCTGGAACACAGGAAGGGAGGAGTCACCTAACCTTGGTTACAAACCAAGATACAAGGAGGGATACTTTCCGGTTCCTCCCACCGATACATTACAGAACATCCGTTCCGAAATGGTTCTTGAACTGCAGAAACTTGGCATTCAAATAGAAGCACACCATCACGAGGTCTCAACCGGTGGTCAGTGCGAGATTGACATGAGGTATGCGCCATTGACTCAGATGGGGGATAATCTCATGTGGTTTAAGTATGTTGTGAAAAATGTAGCCAGAAGACACAATAAGACTGCCACATTCATGCCGAAACCCATCTTTGGCGACAATGGTTCAGGAATGCATACACATCAGAGTATATGGAAGAATGGAGAGCCGCTCTTTGCAGGTAATGAGTATGGGGGATTGAGCAAACTTGCCCTTCATTATATAGGTGGAATCCTCCACCATGCCGCAGCGCTCTGTGCCTTTGTTGCGCCAACTACAAATTCCTACAAACGGCTCGTGCCCGGGTATGAAGCGCCCGTGAATCTTGCGTACAGCATCAGAAACAGGAGTGCAGCGGTAAGAATCCCTATGTATTTCCCTTCTCCAAAAGCAAAGAGGATAGAGGTGCGTTTCCCTGATCCATCCTGCAATGGCTATCTTGCCTTTGCAGCAATGCTAATGGCAGGGCTTGATGGTATTGAAAAGGAAATGAATCCTGGCCAACCTCTTGACAAGAATATCTATGACCTTACGCCGGAGGAATTAAAAGGAGTTCCTCATGTCCCGGGCTCCCTTGAAGAGGCACTGAGGGCGCTTGAGAAGGATTATCAATTCTTGCTTAAGGGTGACGTCTTTACAGAGGACGTAATTGAGACATGGATAGATTATAAGAGGAAGAAAGAGGTTGATCCAGTTAATATGACGCCTCACCAGATGGAGTTCGCGCTCTACTTTGATATTTAATCATGGGGAGCGGGGTAAACCGCCCCGATTTTTAATCTCAAAATCTTCTTGACAAAAATAAAATAAAAAGCCAAAATAAGATTATGAAATTAGATAAAAATCTAAAAATACCTTTTTTAATTAGGTATAGAGGATGAAAAAGGATGCTGTATAAAAACCCATATAATCACTATTTTGACTATATAGTTGAGCGGGATCTTGATAAATGCATACGGTGCAAGGCATGCGTGACGCAGTGTTCTTACGATGCAAACTTTTACGACGAAGAGAGAGATTTGATTTACAGCAAGGATTTTAACTGCGTTGGATGTATGCGATGTTCCACATTCTGCCCCACTGATTGTATCAGGATTGTTCCTAATCCCGATACATTCAGGGTCAATGCAAACTGGAAGCCAAATTTTATCAAGGACCTTTACAAGCAGGCAGGCAGTGCCGGAATTATTATCACAGGTATGGGAAATGATAAGGATTTTACCGTTTACTGGGACAGAATTGTTATTGATGCCTGTCAGGTGACGAATCCGTCAATTGACCCGCTCAGGGAGCCAATGGAATTAAGGACATTCCTTGGAAGAAAGCCACAGTTGCTTGAAGTTGAAGGAGATGCTTTAAAGACGGAACTTGCACCTCAACTTGTCCTTGAAACACCCATCATGTTCTCTGCAATGTCCTACGGTTCAATCAATTATAATGTCTGCGAGTCACTGGCTGCAGCTGCGGAAAAACTGGGAACCTACTGGAATACAGGCGAAGGCGGCTTACCAAAATCACTCTATAAATACGGGAAAAATACCATTGTTCAGTGTGCATCAGGACGCTTTGGTGTGAGCCCTGAATATTTTAATGTTGCCTCGGCAATAGAGATTAAAATAGGACAGGGGGCTAAACCCGGAATTGGAGGACACCTGCCAGGAGAGAAGGTTCTCCAGGGAATTTCAGAAACGAGGATGATTCCTCTTGGCACAGATGCAATCTCGCCGGCACCGCACCATGATATTTATTCCATTGAAGACCTGAAGCAGTTAATCTTTGCGTTAAAGGAAGCCACAAGGTATGAAAAACCCGTATCTGTGAAGATTGCAGCGGTTCATAACTCTGCTGCGATTGCCAGCGGAATTGCAAGGGCAGGGGCGGATATAATTGCTATTGACGGATTTCGCGGTGGGACCGGCGCTGCACCAAAAATCATCCGCGACAATGTGGGTATTCCTATTGAGGTTGCAATTGCGAGCGTGGACGAGCGTCTTCGTCAGGAGGGGATAAGGAATGAGGTGTCCCTTGTTGCTGGAGGTGGATTCAGGTGCAGTTCTGATGTGATTAAGGCAATTGCTCTCGGCGCAGATGCTGTGTACATCGGGACTCCGGCTCTGATGGCTGTTGGTTGTACCCTGTGCCAGCAGTGCCACAGGGGCAGATGCGCCTGGGGGATTACAACGAATGACCCTGAACTTGCTAAACGGGTAAATCCAGAATGGGCCACAGAGCGGCTTGTGAATCTTGTCACTGCCTGGTCAAATGAAATCAAAGAGATGCTGGGGCTTATGGGAATAAATTCAATAGAGAGTTTAAAGGGAAATCGCGACAGATTAAGGGGGGTTGGCCTGAATGAGGTTGAACTGCAGGCACTGGGGATTAAACAGGCAGGGTTGTAGGATATGGAGAGAGAACAGAAGACATACAGGCAGGAGAACATGCAAAGGGCATTGAACAAAACTGATTCTGGAGATTAGAGGATGAAGGTAGTGTACCCAAGAGAGGAATGGTGTATTGCATGCCACCTGTGCGAGGTTGCCTGTGCCACCGAACATTCAAGGACAAAGGATCCCATAAAGGCATTCTTCTTTGAAAACCCAAGACCGCTCTCCCGCACTCTTGTTGAATTTGAGCCACCTGTTGCAATTTCTGTTATGTGCAGGCACTGTGCTGAGCCAGAATGTGTTGAAGCATGCAAGAATGGAACGCTGACGAAAAACGAAGTTACTGGAAGGATTGAACTGAATCAGGAAAAATGCCTGGGATGCTGGATGTGCATAATGGCATGTCCTTATGGTGCAATCTCTCAATTCCGTAAGAATGGAACTAATGTTGCTAATAAGTGTGACCTCTGTCCCGACAGGGAGATTCCTGCATGCGTTGCGGTATGCCCTAACAGAGCGCTCGTTTACGAGGATCGGGGGTAGTTATGAGATATGTGATTATTGGAAACTCATACGCAGGTGTTTTTGCCGTTGAGGCAATAAGAAGGATTGATAGTAAGGGAGAGATTTTTATTATCTCAAAAGAGCCATATCATGTCTATGCTCGTGCTGCAATTCATGAGTATATATATGGAAAGATTGGCGACAGTAAGATGTATTACAGAGACAGTAATTTCTACGAAAAATATAATGTAAAGACTCTTCTTGGAAAGGAAGTTGTTTTAATTGATACTAAAAAGCAGACCGTCTATTTTGCCGATAAAACAAAGATCAGTTACGATAAACTTTTAATCTCCTCGGGCGGCGTTCCTATTATACCTCCCATAAAAGGAATAGAAGGGTTGAGGGGCATTTTTACATTCACCTCCTGGGACGATGCAAAGAGAACAATGAGCTGGGTAAAAGGATTAAAATCTCCGAAGGCAGTTGTTTTAGGAGGTGGATTGATTGGAATTCAATGTGCTGAGGGGTTAAAACACATGGGAGTGGATGTGACAATAGTGGAACTTGCTGATTATGTCCTTGTGAAGGCACTTGACAAAAAAGCAGGCCTTATGACCCAATCACTCCTTGAAAGGAATGGAATAAAGGTAATCACAGGAGACACAGTCACTGCTGTGAGCGGCACAAAAGGGAGGATTTCCGGTGTAGTATTAAAAAGCGGGCAGAAGATTTCCTGCAATATATTTATGGTAAGTGTTGGTGTAAAACCAAATGTTCAGTTTCTTGAAGATAGTGGTATAAAAATCAATCGTGGAATAGTTGTGGATGATGCTATGCGGACAAATATCGAGAATGTCTATGCTGCTGGTGACGTTGCCGAAGCAAGGGAGGTAATATCCGGCAGGCACGAGGTTATTCCCATAATTCCCTCCGCAACCCTTCAGGGTAGAATTGCAGGGACTAATATGGCAGGGATAGAAAAAAAATATCCCGGAACCCTTTCCCAGAATACATTCCAGTTTTTCGGGACTCCCGTCATTTCTATCGGCAACATTGTAACAGCAGAAAAAAACAATGGCTTTGAGATACTGGAAAGGGAAGAAAAGGGCATTTACAAAAAGGTGGTGCTTGATAATGGAAGATTGATATATTTATTATCAATCAATGGCATTGAACGAATAGGGATATTTAATACAATAATTAGAGAGCGCATTGATGTGACCGGGTTTAAGGAGCGCCTCTTAAAGGACAATTTTGGATTTCTTGACCTGCCGGAATCATTACGGAAAGAACTCCTGACAAAACCGGGGTGAAATATGGGTGTCATGCCAGCGAATAGATATGGAGAAAAGGATTCTGGTGGATGCGGGCTCGTAGGAATTATCAGCAGTAACAGAACTCCACTCTCAGGAGAGATAATTTGTAAGGCGCTTGCAAATATGAGGGAGAGGGGCAACGGATTGGGTAGTGGTTATGCCATTTACGGGACCTATCCAGAGTTCAAGGACTGCTATGCATTTCACATTATGTACCAGGATAAAAAGGCAATCCCCCCGACGGAGGAATTATTGAAGAATAATTTTACAATCGTTCATTCAGAACCTCTTCCGGTGTCAAAAGTTTCCACTGTAAAAGATGCGCCAGAATTTATCCGATATTTTGTTAAGTTGCAAGATAAAATTAAAGAAACACTTTTATTTTCTGAGGATGACTTTGTAGTTGAGATTGTCATGAAAATAAATGATAACATTGATGGCGCTTTTGTTGTATCAAGCGGGAAGAATATGGCGGTGTTTAAAGGGGTTGGCTATCCAGAGGAGATGGCTGAATTCTTTCAGATTGATAGATATTCCGGATATATATTGATCGGCCATACCAGGTTTCCCACAAATACCCCTGGATGGTGGGGTGGTGCTCATCCATTTACAATACTTGATTGGTCAATTGTTCACAATGGAGAACTGTCCTCCTACGGCACAAACAGACGCTTTGTGGAGATGTATGGCTACAAATGCACAATGCTGACAGATACTGAGGTTGTGGCATATCTTCTGGATTTTCTGGTCAGACGCAGGGGGCTTTCTCTTGAGACTACAGCGAGCATATTTGCTCCTCCCTTCTGGAAGGACATTGAAGAGATGCCGGAAAAAGAGAGGAGATATTATACAGCACTCCGCATGACCTATGGCAGAGCCACATTGAATGGCCCCTTTGCAATTATCATGGGATTTAAGGATGGCTTTATGGCGCTTAATGACCGTATTAAATTAAGGCCCCTTGTGGTTGGTAAGAAGGACTCCCTTACGGTAGTTGCCAGTGAAGAAGCGGCTATCCGCGTGGTATTAAATGAAGCAGATGAGATATGGGCTCCCCATGCGGGTGAGCCGATTATTGTAAGATTAAATCAGGAGTGAGGTATGAGGGATCTGTACACCATTGATGCAAAAAATTTACACTATGCTTTGCTGAATAAGATGATACGAGAAGCAATAAAAACCGGAAAGAGAGAAATCATTCTGAATAATGTCAATGGGCAGCGCTTTATTGGTGATGGCTTGACTGAAAAGGTTAAATTAACTATAAATGGCGTGCCCGGAAATGACCTCGGTGCTTTTATGAATGGCCCGGAGATCATTGTGAACAACAATGCCCAGGATGGAGTGGGAAATACAATGAACGGCGGGAAAATAATAATAAAAGGAATTGCCGGGGATGTCTGTGGTTATGGAATGCGAGGGGGGAAATTATTCATTCTTGGCGATGCTGGTTACCGCGTGGGAATTCACATGAAGGGATACAGGGATATGATTCCAGTAATAATTATTGGCGGAAACGCTGGCAATTTTCTTGCAGAATACATGGCAGGCGGGATCATTATACTACTCAGGATGTTTGGAAGAAAAGGAAACAATAACCAGCCGGACTTTCTCGGCACAGGGATACACGGAGGAACAATATATGTGAGGGGGGAGGTGGATAAAAAGCGACTCGGAAAGGGTGCCGGTATTTTTGAACTCACTCAAGAGGATAAAAGACTCCTTGAGGAGTTGATAATAGAATATGCCAGGGATCTGAACCTCAACGCTGAAGAAATTCTCAAGTCATCCTTCACAAAACTGAGGGCCATAAGCACGAGACCATACGGAAAACTCTACGTCTATTAACCCTTCCCTCTTGACAAAACTTTTTTAAAGTGGTATTTTTAGACAAAAAAAGGAGAATGTTTATAAAATTAATAAAAAATGTGTTTTTGATTTTCATTATTCTTTTAATAATCGAAACCAATTTGTATTCTGAGGAGATACCTGAGGATGTTCTGAATGCGCTGATGAAGAAGTTTAATGTAAGGGACCGTAAAATTGCTGAAGAAATAGTCCTCTATGGTATAAGAAATTTCGGAATTAAAAATCCCCTTGAGGACAGGATAATTGACAGGATTGCAGAAAAATACAACGTTACTCCGAAGGATCTGGAAAAATTAGGAAAGGTAAACATTAAAATAGGAACACTTGCTCCAGCAAATACCCCATGGATTGAGAATGCAATGAATACAATTGTTCCATTTGTTGAATGGCATAGCAGGGGCACATTGACTACAACAATCTATGCGGGTGGTGTGATGGGTGAGGATACTGATATAATACGCAAGATGGCTCTCGGTCAACTGCACGGTTGTGGATGTACCGCCCTTGGTGTTTTTGCCGCTGTGCCAGAAATGACCGTGTTCAATCTCCCCTTTCTTTTCAGAAATTACGATGAGGTTGATTTCATTCTCAAGAAATTCAGGAAGGATATTGAGGAAGCCTTTGATAAAAGGGGATATATACTTCTGAGCATGATTGACACTGGTTTCTTTTATCTCTATACAAAGAATAAAGTGAACAGTTTTGAAGATTTGAAAAAATTAAAAGCAGTCACATGGTTTGGTGAAGTTGAGAGGACATTTTACACCGAAATCGGAATAAATTTTCTTCCAGTGAGTGTACCTGAGATTGTAATGTCACTTCAGACAGGGATTATTGATGCCTCAATCTCGCCACCTTTGTGGTGGATGGGGACCCAGGCCTTTCAATTTTCAAGATATTTTGTAAAGAAGCCCTTTTTCTATTCACCGGCTGCAATTTTTCTGAGCAAAAAACAGATTGAGGCAATCAATAAGCGTTATCCACCTGGAATGGGTGAGGAGGTGACAGATATAAATGCTTCTATAATGCGAGTATATGAAAGAGAATGGAATAATTCAGTGCGGGACTTTGAAATGAAATGCCAGGAGGCATTTAAAAAAACAGGCATTCAGGAAATTGAATTAAGTGAGGATGATATGAAAAGAATTGAAGAGATAAGCAGAAATGTCTGGTATAAACTTGCGGGGAAACTTTACTCAAAGGAATTTCTTGATAAAATATTAAATGAGTTGCAACAATTTAGAAAAAATAAAAATTAATGGAGGTGCGCTATGAATAATATCAATGTTGATCCGGATGTAAGCGTTCAAAAATTCTTTGAAGAGATTATTCCTTCCATATTTAGAGAGAGCCTTGCGCAGACCCCACCACCTGAGGATATGGCTGGGACAGAGTTCAGGATTCAGTTTAATATTACCGGGGAAAGGGGTGGTGTATATGCAATTGTTGTAAAGGATGCAAAGGAAATGCAGGTCATTCCTGGCGGGATACCCAATCCAATGATTGAAATTACCCTTTCTGAATCGGACTGGCGGAGGTCCATTACATCAAAGGTTGGGGGCCTTCTCACAATGTTTTTTGACCCCAGAACAAGGACAAGAAGCAAATACGATTCGTTGCTTGAGACGAGGGGAACCTTTTACCTTGAACTATCTGTGGAGGGTGGGGAGCCATTCAATGCCCAGTTGCGATTCAATACAACTGATACGCCACAGGTTAAATTAATGATGAGCGCACAGGATTATGCAGCAATGATGAAGCGCGAACTGAATCCAACCATGGCTTTCATGCAGGGGCGGTTAAAATTCAAAGGGGACATGGGATTCCTGATGAAATTGCAATCATTTATGACATAGTTGTTCAGACTTTTTTCTTGTTCATTTTTGCCATCTTTAATTATGGCGGGGGCAAGATAAAAGAGCAGGAATTGTCTGCAAGGCAAACATCGTCAACGATCTCTTTTCCCTTTGTCTCAAAGTATCTGCCAATCTTGTTTATCATATAGTTATCCATGTTGAATTCCTTCTCCGGGTGAGGAATGTCAAATCCGTGCTGTCCGAAGGGATTCATGTAAGGAATGCGCATGCCTGAAATACCTGTGGGAGTCATGACAGTGACTCTCAGTGGAGGAACAAGTCGCGGAATTTGAGAGCCAGGAACACCTTCTGATGTAAATCCATCAAGTCCAACAGAAAGGTTATCCACATCAAAGAGAATGCAGGGACCTGATGGCATCACCTGAAACCTGCAGAGTCGCTCAAGTCCCTCAATCACAAAATTATCTATAAGGACCTGGTTCTGGGTTTTCCCGTAAGTCGGGTCAATATCAGTAATATTAATAAATCCCGCAGCCCGTGCAATAGCAATCCCGGTATTTACAGGCACATTCATATCGCCTATTGTCGGGATATCCATCACATTTGCACCGGGGACTATATCAGGGTCCACATCGGTGTAATCAATTATATCTTTAACATAGTGCGGAGCATAGGCAATGGGGTCTCCTGGGTCAAGAATCATTTGCGCCACTGCCATGAACCTTCTCAGGTCAGGCGTGTTTCTCTTATACCCAAATCCCTCAGCAGGGGCTACAAGAGGGGTTCCTTCTTTGAAGATTCCTCCCTGAAACTCTGTAGGAATGCCGAAGGTATTTATTGTCTCTTTTAACCTTCCATCAGGACCATAGATATTAATCTCAAGAGGATCGCCCAATTCAAGTGGATTAGAAATCTCCACAGGAGAATCAGTGATTCCGAGGATAGCGCGCTTTTCAATAGCACTCTTTGCGTCTGCCGGGATCTGGAGACGAAATGTCCTGGAGGATGGCACTATTGTATAATCGGATTTATGATTCTTTAAATTAGTAGCCACCACCTTATCACCTGGATTTATGTTTGCAGTCCTGTAGAAAGGAACATAACCCCTCTCATTTACATCAGGAACAAGAAATTTTAATAAAACTTTATCAGGCTCTTTGCTATCAGGCAATCCGAGTATGAGCGGTCCCATAATTCTTAAAAAGACCGCCTCAACAACTCCACCCTGAACGCTTCTGATGCCAATGTCTACAAGGCCACCTCCTCCAGCAACAGGAGCAGCAGCAGTTATAGCAGGCTCAATCCCTGCAAGTATGGAGGACAGGATGCCTCCCAGGGAGGAACCGAAGGCAAAGTAATCCTGCGAAAATCCTCCTATATCGGGCCTTCCATCTGCATTGAAATCGCCCGCCACCTCATTATTGCCATCGCCATCTGTATCAAAATCCCACCTTCTATCATTCCCGAGTCCTCGCAAAACTCTTATAAATTGCATGTAGTCAACAATTGATTGTCTTACCACATCCCTTGTATGGAATGTATCTGCTGTCCAGAAGTCGCCGCCCGAATCCTTTATGCCATCGTTGTTCAGATCCCGTGCCCTGTCTGTTGTGAGGAAAGAATAAAGGGGTTCTAAATTGTATGCAGAGAAAAGCCCTTTTAAAATAAGGTCAAACTCAGGCGGGATTCCAAGTCCGTGACCAACAGCATCTATACTGCATGTGGCTATTCCAAATTTTGCAATGCTTCCGCCAAATCCAAGCATCTCAAACCGTGAGGATGTATAGCCATGCATGTAAAAGGCGACAGGGAATGGGGGCTTTTTGTCCTTATTCTCCTTAGGTATGGCGCAGAAGAACTGAACTTTCTGGTTTCCAAAAACAGCACGACCTGTAACAGGATTAACATCAAATACCTCATTGTCATCAGCAGGATAGCCCTCAGTAGCAATTCCATCCCTGTCTATCAAAAAGTAGGGGGTTATGAATTCGCCGGCAACAAAATAATCCACATAATTATAGGTATTTAAAAAGGCATCAATGGTCTCTTGTGGAACATCTCCAACAATCTCAGATGCCACATTTTTTAAAGCATCAATAAGATTCTTTGCAGGCAGAATATGAGGATTAATACCTGCTATATCGTGCAGTTTGTACAATTTTGTGATTGTCTCAGGGATGCTCTCTTTAATAAACGAGAAGGGTCCCTTGCCGTAAAGCCCCTTTCTTATAGCCACCATATCGCGAGTTGTTGATTGTGTTGTGAATGCCCAGGCAAAGGCAACATTCTCAAGGGAAAGGCCTATCTTTGGAAGAATCTCTTCAAGTGGTCTCAAGGTCTCTGTCTGCTGGGTGTGATTTATATATTCAAAGGGAGAGCGGACTGGCTCGCCATTCTCTCCAGTCAACCTCTCTGTAAGCACAACAGCATAGGTTGTTTCCTCATCAAGGGGCAGTAGATTTCTGAAGAGAAGGGTATTTGTCTGTCTCTCGTAAAAGGTTAATAACTGTTTGTGTGGGTCATCGCCTGGATTAAGTACATTTGGCTTATCCAGGATTCCATCAAAATCGGTATCCTCCCCGGGGTCAAGAACTCCATTCCCGTTTAAATCCTCATCGTATGTCTCAAAGATCAGGTTGCTCGCATTTGCCCGCGGGTCAAATTCAAAATAATTATCTGTCTTTTCAAGGACCAGGGGAAAATTCCCATTGCCTGCATCAAGGGGAACAAACTCACCAAAACGGGGTGAATGGGGGTCAATATTTACGAGATAAAAGGCATCGTTCAAGAAATCCAGGTCGCTGTGTCTTGATTTTATATTATGTAAATCAAGGGGTTTATCAAAAGAAACAGTAATGTAGGAGTAAATACTGAAACCATTGAGGGTGTTAATCTTTTTCCTTACCCTTGATTCCAGTTCCGTAGGGGCAATGGTGCTTACATTCAGCCGCAGGCCAGTAGGACTCTCTCTGTCAGGAACTGTTGCGATATCATTAGGAAAGGGAATCTCAGGAAGGGGGCGTGCATTCAGGTCAAAGATAATCTTGGGTCCATTGCCCTCAGGGGTAGGGCGGAGCCCCTTTGCTCCTTTTGATTTATCGCAGGCGAATAAAATTAATGGTAAAATAATCAAAAGTAATTTATTAAATTTCATGGCTAACTCCTATCTTTTTATAGTAATTCTACCCTGGAATTTATATATCGGTTCAATGCGTTCTGAATTAATATCAGTGAAAAACTTACCTGGATAAAACTCCGCAAACTCTACCCCCAGAAGGAGTTTGAATATTTCTCTGACCCTATAAGTGTATTGACTACCAAGGTCAATTTCAAACCCCAGATCCCTGCTTACCGGTGGAGTATCAAGGAATGTCCTTGCTACACCGCCATCTTCAAAGGTAAGGTATGGGTCTATGATGTCCTTCACAGCCCTCGCAAATAACAGCCCGAGATTAATCTCAAGATTTTCAATGCCTTCAAAGGATATCTTCGGGAAGAAATAATAGGCATTGGAGACACTGCCATTTGTTGGTAGAAGGGGTGTTCCTGGTGGCGGTCCTCCTACAATATCCAGATTCCCAGCCCTCTCTGCTGAAAATGCAGAAAGGGCATTAAGCACCTCCTCAAAAAGAATCAATCCCGCATTGTAATCAGGGTCAAACTTATACTGGTATAGTGTCCCATCATTCATGTCACCATCACCTGAGGCAATGCCTGCTTCAAAAATTCCCGTAATGCCTGTTTTTTTACATTTAAATCCTGTTCTTCCTGCTGCCCCGCCTGCAAGGACCTTCACTCCGTTTCTGTAGTCGTATGTTCTGAGAATGGTGGTTCTTCCTGATAGAAGCACACCCTCTGTCTCCAGAAGAAAGTTAAGATTCTCAGTTACCGGGAAATCACCTTTTAGATAAATGTCGTATCCGGTTCCTTCTAACACTTCATATCTTCCGTTACCCTGGTTGTCTTTCTGATTCCGGTAGGCAATGTAAAAGCCAGCCGAGAAGACATCTGACCTGTATAATGATGCGAGTATTCCTTCGTATGCTTTGTCGCCTTCAAGTACACTCCCGAGGTCATCCCTGTAGACAAAGTCAGCGCCCAGGGCAATGTAAAACCGATCAGCAATAGATGAGTTAGAAAATAACTTTAACGGTTTTGTGATAAATTCAATCCGGTCAACAAGGTCGCCGTAATAGGAGTCGCCGAAGAGATTTGTGTCTTCGCCGCCATTGGCCATAATCCCCATACCCCATACAGAGGTCATCTGTCCTGCCTTAAGCAGTCCATAGGGTGTGTGCCATTCAAGGTATAATTGCCTGAAATCAACCTTCTCAATGCCATCCTGGTTGTTTCTCGGGATATCTGCAAAGCGAAAATCCTGAGAGGGCTTATCCCCGAAGTTCAGCCCCGTGAGAAAATCCGCCTCAATTCCGACCCTGATTCTATCTCCAATTTTTAGAGATGGACTGAGTCGCAAACGGTTCTCGCCGAAAATCCTTGTAACAGTTTAGTTTTTCCAAAACTCATAAGTAATTGTTACCTTATTATTTCAGGATAGTCAAGAATTTTTTGATTTCAATTCCGTGAAACTCTTTTTTAAGGTTGACCTCATTGTTTTTAAAAAGGCTTGCG
>FWWL01002490.1_pt1 | contig 37921 bp, 32 predicted proteins | sample 2228331 | NCBI WGS metagenome assembly FWWL01 (sample SAMEA103939775, study PRJEB20133) | metagenome
TCTTTTAGCCCAAGGCTCACAACACCACCTTTGAACGTCCCCTTCACAGCCGACTCAATAACCTCGTAAACGGCCGCGTCGGTGTTCTTGGTCATGCTTGTCAAAATAACGCCGGGCGCAGCCTCATCCGTCTGGTCCCTGTCGACACCAATGGCGAATTTCTTGCGTTCCTCCGCCGCTTTGAAAACACCGAGGCCAGTCGATCCCGAAGCGTGATAGATGATATCGCAGCCCGCATCATAAAGGCTCGTGGCAAGCTCTTTGCCTTTCTGGGGATCCTTAAAGGCAGTATCACTGACACCCGCATAAACAGCCTTCACCACGATATCGGGGCGGACGTATTTAGCGCCCTGAGTATAGCCGGCCTCGAACTTCTTGATGAGGGGGCTCTCCACGCCGCCCACGAAACCAATCTTCCCCGTCGTGGATTTGAGGGCTGCGATCGCCCCGATGAGGAACGAGCCTTCCTCTTCGCGAAAGGTGAGAGCCGCGAGATTTGACGGGATCTCTCGATCATCGACGGTATAGTCAACACACGCAAATTTCTTTTGTGGGAAGTCGAGCGCCATCGAGCGAATCTCATCGGTGAACAGAAAGCCAACTCCGATAATGAGATCCGCATCGCCTTTAGCAAAATGGCGAAGATGAGCCTCACGGTGTGCGCCCTCGCCGGGCTCGCGATATTCCCCAACGACGCCGAGCGCCTTCTCTGCGTGCTTGAGTCCGGCGTAAGCAGCATCATTGAACGACTTGTCCCCCAGCCCGCCCACATCAAAAACGAGCCCCACCTTGAGTTTCGGCCCCGTCGTCTCGGCAAAAGCGATCCCTGCACAGAGCAATCCCAAGAGAGCATAAGCGATCTTCCCGAAGGCATGGTTATTACGCATCGTTGTTACTCCTTTCGCCACGCGCTGGATGGTTGCAATCGCACGAAGTCACAGTTCAATAATACTAAACCCTTTCAGTCACTCCACCTCGCGCCAACTCAGCGAGTTTATCTAAAGCCTCTTTACTGCCGATAGCAATAAGGATGTCTCCGCCCTTGAGCAACTTCTCAGGATCGGGGTTGAACAGCATCTCTCCCGTGTCATTTTTGCGGATAGCCACAATCATAGCATTAGTCAGTCGACGGATGTTGCTGTCGCGTAGGGTCCGCCCCGATAAAGGCGACTGCGCTTGTATCTCGACCTGCTCCACCCCGACCTCCAGCTCCCCACCTCCGGAAACAATCCTCATGAAATCGGTCACGGCGGGACGCAAAAGCGTTTGAGCGATTCTGGCACCTGCACTCTCATAGGGATTGATAACGACCGAAGCTCCCGCGCGCATGAGCTTGGGGATGGCCTCATCGGTGTTGGCGCGCGCGAGAATGAAAAGCTTGGGATTGAGTTGCGAAGCCGTGAGAACGACAAAAACGTTTTCAGCATCTTTTGAGAGCACCGTGGCCAGCCCTCGTGCTGAGTGAATCCCCGCCCTCTCCAACGTGCTATCCGCTGTTGCGTCACCCTCGACGGCATAACCACCTCCTTGCCAAATCGCCTCAACAATCTCTGGGCGGTGATCGATCACAACAAAATCGACTCCCTCACGCCGTAGATGCTCGGCTATGACCCGTCCCATACGTCCATAGCCACAAAGAATGTAGTGGTCCCGCAATCCTTGAATACGCTTTTCCATACGTTGCTTCCGTTTTTGAACATTGAAGGCGACCAAGTCCTCTCCGATGCGAGTGGCAGCTAGGAAGACTGTGCCGAGTCCTGCAACAATCAATCCGACAGTGAAAAGCTTTCCCGCCGGCGACAGCTCGTGAACCTCGCGAAAGCCCACAGTGGCCACTGTAATACACGTCATGTAGAAAGCGTCAAGCCAGTCGAAGCCTTCAATCAGCCGATAGCCAAGCGTACCAACGGCAATCACAAAGACCGACAGCGGGATGAAAACGTTGCGCCGACAATAATCGACAACGTTTTTCATAATGCTTCACCAGGCAATTGTCCTGTATCGCGAGGACTCTGCGAGTCGAGAAAACTTTGAAGAATGAAGCAAGCGCTGAGAGCGTCCAATGCTTCTTGCTGGCGTTGCTTGCGCGATCGGGTTTCCAGCGAAAGCCCGCGTGCCTGCCTCGTGGTCAGACGTTCATCCCAAAACTGGAACTCAACGCCAGGGAGAACTGCTTCCAACTGCCTGACAAACTCTCTCGTGAGCCTGGCTTGCCGACCTTCGGAGCCATCCATATTCTTAGGTAACCCCACAAGTATTTTGCTCACTTGATGAAATGATACAATCTCTGCGAGCCGATCGTACGCATTGATGCGGCGTCGGTCAATGATCTCAAGTGGGCGGGCCAGCGTTCCCAACTCATCACTGATGGCCACACCAATTCGACGTTCCCCAACATCAAGTGCAAGAACACGCTGGCGGTGTGTTGTGCTCACCGGAGTTTCTAATTCCTTTCCGCACGCTCGGCTGTTTTTGAAACTTGAGGGGAGAGAGAAAAGGGCAAATCCGCTGAACACTCCGGGCGCTGTATTTCATAGACCGTCCCTGTCGACGAAGCAATGAGCACTCGATCCCCCCAAAGGACGGGAGTCGTGAAGATAAAACCTGGCTGAAGCGCGAAAGACCATTCAACCGCCTTCTTGTCGAGATTGACACAGTAGAGGTTGCCACCAGTTGACCCGACGTACAAATAGGCCCCCTCGATGACAGGATTTGAATCGAAGAGTTCGTCACGCACGCCTGCCCGGACGGAAATGTCAGCGACCTTACGGCCACTTAGCATGTCGAACCCGACAATGCGGCCGCCAATCGTACTAGCGTACGCAATGTTTCCGCGCAATGCGAATGAGGAGTAGCTGGGCCCCAGTTCTTCGCCAAGGGGGCGGTACATCCACAGATGCGATCCCGTCTTGGCATCGAGGCAACGGGTACAATAATCGTGGGACGTAAAAAGAACCCGCGTCCCCGTGGTGACCGGATTGGCGGTTGCGGCTGAGAATTGCGGGGTTACCGAGACTGGGACCTTCCACTTCAAGCGTCCCCTCTCTGCGTCCACCGCGTAAAACCAATTGTCCCATGCACCAAAAAATAATGTTTTGTCAGCAAGTGCCGGGCGGCATTTAACCATCTTTTCTGCAGGGAACTTCCACACAAGCTTTCCCGTCTCGAGATTGAAACAGTACATCCGCCCGTCTCCAGAGCCAACATACACACGATCCCCATCAATTCGCGGTGACGCCATAACCGCCGCCCCTGTGGAAAAACTCCAACGTAGCTCTCCGTCATAAGCGTCGAGGCAATAAATCTTGTAGTCGTTACACCCCACAACAACCCGCCCCACGCTCACCGAGGGAGAAGAGAGTATTTCGCCGCCCAGGCGCGTTTCCCAAACGACCTTACCATAAAGGAGATCAAAGGCACGCAACGTGCCATCATTGCATCCCACGAACAGGAGGTTTTTCCATCGCGCAGGACTCGACTGGATAGTCGACGGCATTTCGAAACTCCGCACAAGACGGGGGACTTTGCTCAGGCGTGAAGGAGGCTGAATTTCGAAAAGCCTTGAGCGGGTGTGGGTGCTCTTGCGGTCGTCGACAAATGTTATCGACAGCCTGTGGAAGCCAGGTGCAGATGTTGGAGACTCGATAGTAAAACGCCCTTCGGGACGAAAGGTGAATATACCCCGATAAGCCTTATCGAGTTCGTAAGTGCCAGTCGTCAGTCTGGCTCGTCCCACGGAGGTCAACCGACAATCAAGGCGGCTGCCGCCCTTCTTATCAAAGTCGACCCGTCCGACGAGCAACTCGCCGTAAGGATCAACCGGTTTGCGTCGCGGAATGAGTGTTTGTGAAGTCGTTTTGTCTCGCGCCACTTGGCGCAGGTAAGGGAGAAAGCCCTTCTCATCGACGTAGAAGGCCCGATAGCTCGGGGCTCCCAATGGCCCTGCGTAGGAGGTCGAGGCCCCCATCGTATAGGTAGTGCCGTTCAGCGTGTAGCAACTAAAATTATGTCCGTGCCCCACGAGAACGAGAGGAACGTTGTAACGCGCAATCAACTCACCAAGTTCCGTGTCGTTATCTGTTGTCGATGCTGGCATGAGCGGCGGATGATGCACGCTGATGACGGCCGGCACGTCTGGTGGTAGCTTTTTTAGCTCTTCCTCCAACCATTCAAGATCGTCTTTATTGTAATGCCCATGATGTTCCGCCAGCATCGCAGAATCCACGAGCAGGAATTGCACGCCTTTATGGCGAAGGCTCAGGCGTGTGGGGCCCACCAATTCACGAAAGCGCGTCTTACCAGTTTCCGACCACCGAGAGTCGTGGTTTCCTATCGTATGATAAACGGGAAAAGGCCACCCACGGATTAGCTGCACGTAGGTGCTGAGCTCATCATCAGACCCCATTTCTGTGAGATCCCCGGTGTGAATGGCAAATTCCGCCTCAGGGAAGTTGGCCTGAATGTCAGCTAACGTTGCGGAGAGTAGCTCGTCGGCGCCTTTGACTCCTATGTGGGTGTCCGTGATTTGCACGAACCAGAAAGGCTCAACAGCGCCAGAAAGTGTTGAGCCAAAAAACAAAGCATTTATCACCAGAGCTAAAACGCAAATGTGTCGATTGATCACCATGATTAGCCTCTTCCATGAGATCAGTAAGTAAGTCAGGAAGAGGCTGTCGAGCCGAAAAAAAGCTCTCCCAATCAAGTGGCTCACATTGGCCACGCAACGATTGGATTGCGCGCCGCCCCCAGTTCGTCAAGTCGGCTAACGGGTGTTGTCACCGGAGCTTCAACCACGCTTTCCGGATGGGATTGAGCAAGTTCTGCAATTTCCCGCATCACGCGCGCAAATGCCTCAATCGTCTCCTTGCTCTCCGTGTCAGTTGGTTCGATCATGAGTGCCTCTGGGACGATCAGGGGGAAGTAGGTCGTGGGTGGATGAAACCCATAATCGAGCAACTTTTTAGCGATGTCGAGGGCTTTGACACCAAGTTGCCGCTGCGCCGAGCCGTCGATCACGAACTCGTGCATGCAACGATGACCATAAGGAACGTGGTAGTGCGATGTCAGGAGGTTCAGCAAATAATTGGCATTGAGCACCGCATGACTGCTAACTTCTCGCAATCCCTCTATGCCCAACTGAGCGATATAGGTATAGGCTCGCACAACGTTAGGAATATTCCCCAAAAAGCTACGCACTTTCCCGATAGAATGCGGCGCATCCTCCTCGAGAGTAAAAACGTCTCCCTCCTTTTTCACACGAGGAACGGGCAGATAAGGCGCTAATTCTTCCTTCACGCAAATCGGCCCGGCGCCAGGTCCGCCACCGCCGTGCGGCACGGAGAACGTCTTGTGGAGATTGAGGTGCATGAGATCAGCACCAAAATCTCCGGGTCGAACCCGCCCAACTATGGCGTTGAAGTTTGCGCCATCAAGATAAACCAAACCGCCCGCCTCGTGCACTCGACGGCAAATCTCGGCGATTTGCGTCTCAAAGAGACCAAGCGTGTTGGGATTCGTGATCATCAGGCAGGCCGTGCGCTCGCTGAGGTGACGCTGAAGCTCGTCGAGATCTAATCTTCCCCCTCGGGATTTCAATGCGATCGGTTCCAATCCGCAGCGCGCCGCCGAAGCCGGATTCGTTCCGTGAGCCGTGTCGGGCACCAGGACATGCGTGCGCTGTCCTTCCCCACGCTCCTTGTGATAGGCCCGAACCATAAGCAACGCTGTGAATTCTCCGTGAGCACCCGCTGCTGGCTGCAAAGAAACACTAGGCAGCCCAGTGAGTTCACCAAGCCACTGCTGAAGTTCCCAACAGACACGTAGAAGCCCCTGCACTGATTCGGGTGGCTGGCACGGATGCGCCTCGACAAATGGCTGCTGACTAGCTGATAACTCGTTAATCTTGGGATTATATTTCATCGTGCACGAGCCAAGCGGGTAAAAGGTCGTGTCCACGCTGAACGTGCGAGTGGATAGACGCGTGAAGTGGCGCACAACTTGCAGTTCACTGAGCTCAGGAAGCCCCAGAGGGGTCGTGCGGCGCATCGCTTCCGGGATGAGTTCGCCGATTAAGTCCTCCGTATCGGGGCTTTCTTTCGGCAGAGATACACCGATTCGCCCGGGAACAGACTCCTCGAAAAGTGTGGGGACATCAGGCAAAGAGACATCCGCAGTCACTGATTTCACTCCCAAGAGTTCAAACATAGTTGCATAGTGCATGCACAAACTTGTGGATTTCTTCGTCCGTACGCTTTTCCGTAACGGCCACAAGGAGATGATTGTTGAGCTCCTCTCCTAAGCGATCGAGAGGAATCCCAGCAAAGATACCTTTCTGAGCCAGCTCTTTGACAGCCTCACGCGCCGGACATCGGAGCTTCAAAGTCAGCTCGCGGAAAGCGGGACCTGGAAAGGCCACTGCCTTCGGGGAGATCTCCATGATCTTTCTTCTGAAAAGAGCAAGGTTCCGAGCGCAGTGTCGCGCGAGACGCTTGAGCCCCTCCGGTCCGACGAGAGCAAGGTAGATCGCCACCTTCAAAGCATTGTGAGCGTGGTTCGTGCAGATGTTTGATGTCGCCTTTTCCCGCCGGATGTGTTGTTCGCGAGTCTGCAGCGTCAACACGTATCCTCGTCGTCCCTTGCGATCTCGCGTTAGCCCCACCAGCCGACCTGGCATGCGGCGGAGGAATTCCTGACGACATGTAAAAATACCCACCGTTTGACCGCCTAAGTATGGCCGCAAACCAACGGATTGTCCCTCGCCCACGGCAATATCTGCTCCATATTCTCCTGGCGGGGCAAGCAGTCCGAGAGAAAACGGGTCAGCAACGGCAACAAGCAACGCTCCATGAGCATGAGCGACACGTTCGAAGTCAGTGACAGGCTCCAAACATCCAAAGTAATTCGGCTGGACGCAAACAACAGCAGCAGTGTCGTCGGTCACAGCACGCGCAAGCGCTTCGACGTCCGTGACCCCCTGCTTCCAAGGCACCTCCGCGATTTGCACGTCAAGATGCTGTACGTAGCTTTTCACCACTGCCCCGTAATCAGCGTGTAAAACGCAAGGTAGCACGATACGGCGTCGCTCCGGGCGAACAGCCAAAGCGAGCAAGACGGCCTCGGCAAGAGCCGTCGCACCATCGTAGAGCGAAGCATTGGAGACGTCCATCCCATAGAGGCGCGCCGTCAGTGTTTGGTACTCAAAAAAAGCCTGAAGTGTTCCCTGACTGGCCTCAGGTTGATAAGGCGTATATGCCGTCACAAACTCGGCGCGGTTGGCAATGAACTCAACCGCGGCTGGAACAAAGTGATCGTAGCAGCCACCGCCCAAAAAAGAGACCATCGAGGCCGGATCGACGCACTGCCCCGCCAACGCCTGGATTCTGGCGAGGACCTGACTTTCGGGCAAGCCGGCGGGCAAACGAAAATCTTCGCTCGACAGGAGGAGCTCAGGCGGAACCTGCTCCTCAAAGAGCTGCTCGATACTTGCAGCGCCAACCGCGGCCAGCATTTCTTGTTCTTGCTGCGCCGTTGTTTGAACGTAGGGGTTCGCTCTCAATGTTCTCCGCCCTCAGCAAGATGCTGCTGATACTGTTCTTTCGTTAGCAAGTTATTGAAATCTGAAGGACTGGAGGCTTTGATCCGTATCAGCCAACCAGCTCCTTCTGGCTCGTGGGCTAACAGATTAGGATCATCCTGCACAGCCGTATTGACAGCTGTAATAGTCCCACTGAGTGGAGCATAGAGATCCGCAGCCGTTTTCACCGCCTCGACGACTCCAAACACGTCACCTTGACAAACAGTTTTCCCAACGGAGGGTAGGTCAACGAAGACAATCTCCCGATTGAGCTGTTGGACCGCATAGTCGGTGATTCCGACAAGATACTCATCGCCTTCGGGCCTCGCCCACTCATGGGTTTTGCTGAACCGGGTCTCGCTAACCGACATTTTCAGTGACTCCTTTTGTAAAACGGCTTTTTCGCGACCTGCATGGGGAAGAGTCTCCCCCGAATCTCCACGGCGACTTCTGAGCCAACAGCGGAAAAATCGCTACGGACGTAGGCCAAAGCGATGTTTTTCTGAAGCGATGGAGAGTAGACGCCACTTGTGATGTGGCCGATCGCCTGTCCGTTGGGAGAGAGGACAGAGTAGCCATGCCGCGGCACAGGGCCACGAACTGGCATCTCAAGCCCAACGAGGCGACGCACGACCCCGTTTTGTCTCTGAGCCTCTAGTTTCGAGCGGCCAATAAAATCGGCCTCTTTGGTGAAATCGACAAACTTAGCAAGACCAGCCTCGAGTGGCGTCGTCTCTTCGGTCAATTCGTGACCATAGAGTGGCATTGCTGCTTCCAGGCGCAGGGAGTCGCGTGCTCCAAGACCAATAGGACGAAGCAGCATCCCCACCGCAGAACCAAAGGCTGTATCCCAAAAAGCTAGAGCAACCTCGGGCGGAGCATAGATCTCATAACCACGCTCTCCCGTGTAGCCCGTCGCAGAATAGAGCACAGCAAACCGCTCCGTCGGACTCGAAGGCAGGCTCAAACGCCCGTGTTTCTCGAGTTGATTTGCGGAAATCTCTGTGAAAGTGTAGTAACCGAGCGGCGTGAAACAGGGACCAAGCACAGCCTCCATGACTTCATCCGCACGTGGTCCTTGGACCGCCACCATGGCCAACTCATTGGACCAATCAGCGATGACAGCGCCGCCAAATTCTTGGGCCTTGCTCTGAAGCCACAGCAAGTCTTTCGCAAGATTTGCAGCGTTCACAACGAGCATCGCGTGAGCTTGCCCCACATAAATCGTGATATCATCGATGACGGTCCCGTTCTCGTTGAGGAGAAACGAATAAAGGACGCGGCCGGGTTGAGCGGTCGCCACGGCGGCCGGCGTCAACCAGTCGAGAAACTCGCGAAAACGCTCGCCAGATACCGCAATGCGTCCCATGTGGCAGAGATCAAAAATCCCGACGTGGCTGCGAGTGTGTAAGTGCTCCTCCGTCATACCTGCATAGTAGAGAGGCATCTCCCAGCCGGCAAATTCCGTCAGCGTTGCTCCGAGTGCCCGATGGCGCTCGTAAAAAACCGTTCGTTTTTTCAACGTCATCACAATTGGACAGGATTGCCTTGAATTTCTGAGAGTCAACCGCTCTCAAGACGCAAAATCAACCACGTGGTTTCAAGAATTGAGCGTTGACAGGCGGCCCCGATCCCTAAGAGGCTTTGGCCCCTAATTCTTTGATGAGGGCTTCCATCTCCTCGGCAAGTTGCTCCCACGTGCGACTGCGCTCAGCCGCCAACTTGTGCCAAATCAGTGGTGAAGTTTTGGCAACAAGCAATCGCTCGACCGCAGACACGAGCTCTGGGGCGCTTTTCACGATCGGAATTTGATCGCCGTAGTCACGCATAACGTCAGGAATAGGCGTACTCACTACTGGCCGCCCACCCGCTAAGTACTCGGGCGTTTTTGTCGGGCTAACGTGCGCCACAAGGTCGCTTTGGCGGAAGGGCAAGAGACAAACATCGAAGGCCTTGAGATAGTTGGGCAGCTCGCTGTATGCGCGCGCGCCCAAAAGGTGGACGTTTCCTGGAAGATTTTGCGAGGATGTCAAAACGGGGCCGACCAGCACGAAGTTCCAATCGGTCCGACTCTCGGCCGCTACGCGAAGGAGGTCAAAATCGATCCGCTCATCGACGGCTCCGAAATAACCGAGAATAGGCCGCGAAAGAGAGGCAACATCAGCGGGCACCGCAAGTTCGTCATTGAGTGCTTGGGCAAAATGTGGAAGATCGACAGCACTTGGAAAACAGTGCACTGGCCGCGAAAGAGAGAACTCAGCTAAATCAGCGACCACAGCTGCAGCCAGCGAATGCCCGCCAGCAAAGATGAGGTGGGCGCATTGATAAGCCTCCCGTTCCCAAGTGCGCACGTCTTTAGTCGACCGCGAAAAGCACGGGAAACGATCCATGACATCGTAGATCACCACGTCCGCTGGCCAAGCATCCACAAAGCGGGCGAAGTTGGGATGATAAATCCACAGGACACGCTTTTCCCGAACTTCTTTAATGCCCACGCGGGCTCGGGAAAAACGCTGAGAAAGCATCCGGCGCAGAACAAACCCCGACATTCTTGAAAACCCCCCGCCGTAAGGAGAGTAGGGAGCGGTGGAAAAGCTCAGCGCCTCGAAGTGTCCTCTCCCCTGCCCTTCTATCCACAACTTGAGCGCCTTTTTCCAGCCGAGACAGGCGATGAATTGCACGTGATGCCCTCGCCGTGCAAATTGACGCATCAACTGCTGAGGGCGCTGAAAGAGAGTGCGATCCATGGCCAGGTGGCAGAGACAAAGAATCTCCATCAATTCTTCCTCCCACCATATAAGGGAAGACTTCTTCCTGTCCGCACGGAGGGGAGGATGGAGAACAGCTTTTTCATGAAGCGCCTGGCGGCTGTGACTCGAAATTCTTCAAGCTTTCCGCCACTTCTGGCTGGTTCGGATCCTGTTCCAAAGAGCGCCGCCAAAGCTCCACGGCACGTTGAAGATTGCCGCGCAAAGCCATGAGATTGCCGAGAGCTGTCAGCGGCGAAGCCCAGTTGGCTTTCTTCTCGATGGCACTCTCAAGCGCTCTCGCGCACTCCTCGGCTAGAGGCTCGTCGCTTTCGAGATTCTCCCACATATCCAAGTGCGAATAGCGGCTCTCCAGCAGCATAAAAATGGCAACTCCCAACTCGTAGAGTGCTTCGGGAGAAGCGGGATATCGCCTCACAGCCTCCCGGAGAATTTCGACGGCTCGCTCCAATTGCTGCTGGTCCGCAGCTATTTCGGCGGCTTGGAGCAAATCGGCGCGAGACTCGCCACCCTGCCTCTCCGTGTTCGGCCCTTGACCGGCTCGGTTCTCAGCGCGGCTCGCCATCAGTTTGAACCTCTTGGCAATAATCTACGTGCGAACTTGGCCATTTCCAAAAACAACAAATTTACTTGTGGTGAGCTCACGTAGCCCCATAGGGCCGCGCGCATGCAGTTTATCGGTACTGATGCCGATCTCGCACCCCATGCCGAATTCACCGCCATCGGAAAAACGTGTTGAACAGTTAACAAAAACGCATGCTGAATCAACTTCATTGAGGAAGCGCATGGCGTTACCGTGGTTCTGGGTAACGATTGCATCGGTGTGGTGGGAGCCATAGGTGTTGATCCACTCAATAGCGTGATCGAGGGAATCCACCACGGCAACGCTCAGGATAAGATCAAGAAACTCCGCCCGATAGTCTTCCTCTGTGACCTTTTTTGCTTCGGGAATTAGTTGACATGTTAGTTCGTCACCGCGGATTTCCACCCCGCGTTCGAGCAGCGCGCGGCCCACGCGCGGCAAGAAAGTTTGAGCGATCGCCGAATGAACAAGAAGTGATTCCATCGCATTGCACACGCCCGGGCGCTGGCATTTGGCATTGATGACGATCGTCTCGGCCATGTCGAGATCAGCGCTTTCGTCAACAAACACATGACAATTCCCATCATAGTGCTTGATGACAGGGATGGTTGACGTCGCGACGACCAGCTCGATAAGTGACTTTCCTCCGCGAGGAATAATGAGGTCGATAAACTCATTGAGCTTGAGCATGGCTTACACCGCAGCACGATCCGTCGTGGGAATGAGCTGAACCGAGTTGTCCGGTAACCCAGCTGATTTTGCGGCTTCATCCATGATCTCGGCAAGGACGCGGTTGGTGAAAATCGCTTCGCTTCCGCCACGCAAAATCACGGCATTTCCACTCTTGATACAGAGAGCCCCTGCATCGACGGTCACGTTGGGACGCGACTCATAAATGATCCCGATGACACCGATAGGCATGCGCATGCGCCCTACGCGCAGGCCATTCGGGCGAGTGTGCATGTCATAGATCTCGCCTACTGGATCATCAAGCAGCGCTACTTGCCGGAGGGCTCGGGCCATGGATTCGATACGTTTGTCATCGAGAGCAAGGCGATCAAGCATCGCAGCGTTCAGGCCCTTTTGGCGGCCAGCTTCAAGGTCCTTCGCGTTGGCCTCCTTGATTTCGGCCGCCCGAGAGATAAGCGATTCCGCCATCGCTCTCAAAGCTTTATTTTTTACGTCGGGTGTGAGGGTCGCTAAACGTGCAGCTGCACGACGCGCCTTTTGTCCCATCGCACGAACAAGCTCCTGAACGTTTTCCATCGGCCACCCTCGCTCTGTACGGTGTATTGGTTTTCAATGTGCATTTATATCTTCCACATGGGCAAGACGTGATGAGAAGACAATTTCAAAAATGTCCTTCAGGACCGCTTCATAGCCGGGCGATGCGTGCGGTTGACGATGTCAGGGTGCCAAAGCGTTAGCTCTTCACTGTTGTTGAGCAGTCGGTCCACCCATTCGACACCCTGCATGAGCGAATGGTCTTGATTCGACACTTCGTAGCGCCAAGCGCCAAAGCGTCCACGGGAAAAAATCTGGTACTCCTCCAGCGCTTGCAAGACGGGGTAGATAATTGAGTCGCGCTCGACGGTCGGCGTGGGATATCCATGCTCGAGGCGACAATACCAAAGGTCGACAATGATGTCGCGGCTTGGGATGAGTTTGGTCGCTAGCATCCCTTGGATGACTTGCTCGACACGTTCTTCTTCTGTAGGGGGAACTGATTTGAACGGTGACTCGCTCACCTCCGCCATGAGAGACCAGTATTGGGATATGTCCGGGACGTTGTTGGGCGAATAATTGGAGAAGACTGTCACCCGGTAGAACGGACAATTATCCTCAGGAAAGTACATCCAGCACTTTTTCTGCAACAATTCTGGAGGTGTTCCCTTGAGGCCCACACCAAAAATGTGGGTGGAAGAATAGCGCAGGTCAGCGGTGAGCTCCGAGAGGTCGCGCAACTCAGCCATTTCCGTCAGCAAGGAGACGGGCATCGTGCTCAGAAGAATGTCGTATCTCTCTTCGCTTCCATCATCAAGGTAGAGACGTTTGCGTTTTGGGTCGACCTTGATCACGCGTGCTCCATAGCGCTGCTTTTCTTGAGGCAAACGCTCGGCGCAGGCCCGCCAGACAGCACCCGTTCCGCCGTATTTCGGAAAGCGGAACGTATTGTTGGGTCCCCACGAAATGTCGTCTCGCCCGTCGACCAAGTTGCACAACACCCGCTCCAGATCAACGACGGCAACACGCTCCCCCACCCAGCTTGCACTGAGCTGTTCGAGGGGGTAGGCCCAAACCTTAAAGTTGTAGGGACGCATGAAGACTTCAGCCAGTCCCTCGCCAAAGATCGCATCAATCCATTCCGCAAAATTTAGCGGTTTTCGTTTGAGAGGTTCTCGATAGAGACGGACAAGCCCGCACAAGCATTTTTTGAGATCCTCGGGGGGCAGGTGGCGAATGTTCATCTGGAACGGATAGGGGATAAACTTTTCGCGGATCCAAACCCAACTCTCACGTTCGTGGTAGAGCCAGCCGTCCGGCCCCAACAATTCATCCATCAAGTTATCAAAATACTCGTAATGAGAAAACTGTACGTGGCCGCCGAGGTCCCACGTAAACCCTTTTTCATCTTTTACGGAAGCAGCTAATCCACCGGCGAAATCAGCCTGTTCGATCATCAGCCAGTTCTTGTAACCTTGTTCTTCAAGTCTCCAGGCAGCGCCAAGCCCTGTGGGCCCCGCTCCGATAATAACGATTTTGTCTTTCTGCATCTATGACCTCGCCTTTCGACCGTCTGGTGCAAAGATGTGCTCCGACATAAACCTTGCATGGATCGTTCAATCACTTTACGCAAGGCACCGATGCTGCGTTATCGTTTATCGCAATTACTGACGAAACTTGGATTCGAGTCGCGTATTGCGCGCAACAGCATTGTGTTGGGCGGCGCCGAAATCCTCGTTCGCGTTTTGAATCTTTTCCTTACCATTATCCTGTTCAGATATCTCAAACCTGAAGGCGCAGGTGTTTATAAATTTGTTGTCAATTTTGGGATTCTTTTTGCTGTCGTTGCCGAGGGAGGCATCTCTCGTCCTGCAGTACGCGCGCTAGCGCGCGCGGGAAGTACTCAAGTGCCCAAATTTTTTGGGTTACTTGTAGTTGCGCGTCTCTTCCTCTGCGCTTTGTCGATTCTCCTTCTCTTTGTCGTATTCGCTTTGCCCTTGGAAGCGTATCTTGATCAAGAGCTGAAGATCCTTGTCGGTTTGTGGATGTTCGCAATCTTTGCGCAGGCGTATCGGCGTAACGCGGAGGTTATCTTTCAGGCCACGCAGCAACTCGGAACCCATTCTTGTTTCATGGTTCTCAACCGTCTTGTCGCACTTTGTGGTGTGTTGATGGCGATGGCCTTTCGTGGGGGACTGACTTGGATTCTCGCCGCCTATGTCATTGCTGATGTCGTCGATGCATTAGCAAGCCTCGTTTTTATCATTCGCAAATACGACAGACCGCGCTGGCCTACTTCGCCACGCGAGGTGGTTGCGCTGATGCGTGAGGGAGTCCCGTTCGCTGTCAGCCTTATTTGTCAACAACTCCGTTACTACCTTGATGCAGTGCTCCTAAAGTTTCTCTTTCGCGGTGCCCAGCGTAGCACGGAAGAAGAAATAGGCCTTTACTCGAGTGCTGCTAGTTTCGTAACGACTTTTCTGTTTTTGCCCAATACGTTATGCGCGAGTGTCTTTCCTGAGCTGGCGCGGTGTTACAAATCAGACCCGAAGCGTTATGGGAGTCTTGCCGCTCGTCTTGTTAACTTGTTATTATTTATTGGATTGTCCCTAAGCGTGTTCTTTTCGCTCTTTCCTTATATGCTCGTGTTCCTTTACGGTCAGCGCTACTCTGAAGCCGTCGATATGCTTGGGATCATCGTTTGGGCTATCCCCTTTGTATTTCTCACGGTGGGCTTATCAGCTGTTTTCGCAGCTGCAGACCGCCAGGGGCTTTTCACGTTCGTGAGTGGGCTGGCAACAGTTTTCAAGCTAGCGGGGTCGATGATCTTGCTCCCTGAGAAGGGCGGTTTAGGGGCTGCCACTGTCTTTGTCTTAGCCGAACTTTTCGCAGCTTGCACGCTTATCATCATCATCACGACCACGGAACGTAATGTTGTGGATTGGTTGGGGATTGTCTTAATAGCGCTTTTCCACTGTTTGGTAGGAATTGCTTTTTACGGGGCGGTTATCCCTCACACCACGGGGAACGTGCTTGCAGCAGGCGCCTATTTTGTTACTGTAGGATGCGGCTTTTGGTTGCTACTAAAGAAACGACAGCAACTAAGAGAGTGATGGTTACGAGATGATCCAGCCTTCGTGGGGGGGGTAGCAATCCACACGCTTCCCGCGGCGGTTGGCCTGAGAGACGATATTGAGGAACTCCCTGCGATTGCGCTCCGCATGGTGCAATTCAACGTGGACGATTGTATCTCTCCGGATCATTTTCAGTAGATCTGGCAGAATTGAAATCTCGGCTCCCTCAATATCGACTTTGACCAAATCGAGCTCCTCTGCTCGCGAGGTGATAAGCTCCGTAATTGTCATGGAGCGTACAAGTTCCCCGTCTTCGGCGACATGCCCGGCGTTCGAAGCCTCCGAACTGAAGTGCACCATTCCGGAGGCGCAACACACCGCCGCTTCAACGATCGTGACGTCGAGCCCATTGAGTTGAACATTTCGCTCTAAGACAGCAACGTTGGCTTTCAATGGTTCGACAGCAATGACGCGAATAGCTGGGAAGTAGGAGGCTAGGGCGACAGTATAAGTTCCAATGTGGGCGCCTAGGTCGAGAGCACAGCGAACTTGTTCTGGCCACAAACTGCGCAAATCCTGCTCGATGAAGTTCTCAAATAGACTAGCAATGTCGCCTCTGTCGTCCATCCGCAACGTAAGCAGGACCGACCTTTGGGCCCCTGGCAATTTTAGCTTGAGAGTGGGGTCAGCTTGGCAACGGGGCCAAAACTGCCGTAGGATCGCACTCCCAGGATAGTTGTAGCGACGAAAGAAAAGCTGCCACAAAACAAGCTGGCTCGCAGAATCGATGGCAAGCGAGTTCAGGCGCTTCAATTTTCTGAGAGCGCTGCGAATACTCATTGTGCGACTTCAGCCCACCTGAAACTATCGTCGTTTGGCCGCGAATAAACTGGCCGGCTTACTCTCTCTCAGCACGGATCGGAAGACCTCGCCATGCATCATGCAATCGCGCAAGAATGACACTGCCAACCTTTTCGATGGGGATACGCTCCTGCTGCATGGAATCGCGGTCGCGGAGCGTCACTTGACCATCGGTCATCGTAGCTACGTCTACCGTCACGCAGAATGGGGTCCCAATTTCGTCCTGACGGCGATAAAGCTTCCCGATAGCGGCTGTGTCGTCGTAGACCGTGTAAAAGGAACGTTTGAGATCACGCGCAAGTTTTTTGGCTGTCTCAACGAGATCGGATCGGTTCTTGAGCAGCGGGAAGACTGCACATTTGATCGGGGCGAGAGCATAGTGCAGACTGAGCACGCGTCGCTCACGTCCTTCCACCATTTCTTCCCGATAGGCATCGCAGAGGAAAGCAAGCGTGGCGCGATCGGCACCAGCGCTCGGTTCGATGACGTACGGAATGTAATGTTCTTTGCGCTCTGGATCGTAATAACGCAGATCCCTCCCAGAGTGCTTTATGTGCTGGGATAGGTCATAATCCGTTCGGTTGGCGATTCCTTCAAGTTCGCTCCACCCGATGGGAAAACGGTATTCGACGTCCACGCAGCCTTTGGCGTAATGAGCCAGCTCATCTTGGCCGTGCTCACGCAAGCGGAGATTCTCCGGTCGGATGCCAAAGCGAATGTACCAGTTCAGGCGCTCCTGCTTCCAATGCTCCCACCAGTCCATGTCGGTGGGTTCACCAGCGGCGCACTTATCCCCTGGTTTGCAGAAGTACTCGAGCTCCATTTGCTCGAATTCCCGAGTGCGGAAGATGAAATTTCCTGGGGTGATCTCGTTGCGGAAGCTTTTGCCGATTTGAGCAATTCCAAAGGGGAGCTTGCGGCGCATCGTCGTGAGAACGTTTTCGAAATTCACAAAAATTCCCTGGGCTGTCTCAGGACGAAGATAGACAACGGCCGCTTCTTCTTCTACCGGCCCAACAAACGTTTTGAACATGAGATTGAACATGCGTGGCTCGGTGAGCTCCCCACCGCATTCTGGACAGACGGGATCCGTGGCCTGTGGTTCGCCTCGCACTTCCCAATAGCCTTTCGGCTTACTGCCCCATTCCTTGGAACCTTTGACCTTCTTCAGCGCCTCTTCGGGATCCTCAGCGGCAATCCGAAGGACCGTGACAGTGGCATCAGGATTGTCGGCGGGCGCGAGCACAACAAGGAAGGTCTTTGGCAAATGATCCTGGCGCCACCGTTTCTTGCACTGCTTGCAATCGACGAGAGGATCTGTAAAAGAGCTGACGTGACCACTTGCCACCCACACTTGGGGATGCATGAGGATGGCCGCATCGAGCCCCTCCACATCGTCTCTCTCGTAGATAAGGGCTCTCCACCAAGCTTCCTTCACGTTGCGTTTGAGTTCCACCCCAATCGGACCGTAGTCCCAGGTGCTAGCCAGTCCCCCATAGATTTCGCTGCTCTGAAAGATAATTCCCCTGCGTTTGCAAAGTGAAACAATCGCATCCATGGTCACAGGCATGAGGCGCTTTCCCTTTCCGCAGCACTACGTTGTTATTCGCAAGATTCCCCGCGTACGAGCCAATAGTTTGCAATTTCATTTTTAGCCCCACTCGACGGCTCGAACGCGTATCACGTTTTGGAACAATGGCAACTGTGGAAGCCTTCAATTTTTTCTTGAAAACTTCTGTCTGAGCATGGAAAAAGTCATGTTTAATTCAAAGACCATATCTTTTTCGCAAAGGAGGAATTCTTCCGATGAAACGGCAACTCTCAATCCTCATAGCGACGTGCGTGGTGGGCATTCCCTTGGTCGCAAGTTGCGACACCATCGTCATTTCCAGCGGTATGGCAACCGCGGGAAGCGACTTTGTTACAACGCAAACCCAGGACAATTCGGTACAATTCGGCTTCGATTGGGGGTCAGTGACTGCACCGTCGGGGACGGGTTATACAACAATTCCGCCTTCGCCGGGTGGTGACACCATAGGGTTAAAGATCGAGTGCAACAACACGAATGACACCCCTAACTATCAGGAAGGTGTGACGGTATGGTGCACGACCGAGCCACAGACCCAGTACTACGACGTCGAGGTTGATCTCTTTATCGCCTATCCCATTTCTAGCCCCGGGAGCGGGACCACTGAACATGCCGGCATTGTCATCCAAAGCAGCGGCAATGGGATCCGGTGTTTGCGCAACAATGCCCTTTCCGCTTGCAATCCCGCTTTTGGCACATGGGGTGCAAATCCAAGCTATGCTGATCTGTCCACGACCGCGAGTGCTTACCCCCAGGATGGATTAGCGTTTGGATACAACGGTGAAAATGGTGAAGCGTCCACGGACATTTTCTGCTATGATCCCGATGCTCGGACTGGGGGGCCAACTGTTGTGTTGAACGGTCAAGTTGGCGCCTTCCAAGCCGGAGATAGCTTACCGACCGCAGCACATGATTTCAACACCTTTAGCTATGTACTCGCTCCACCGTCGGGGCGCACACTGACCAACGTTGCCGGATGGTTGTGGAACCATATTAAAGCTTCAGTGCGCGGGCCAATCGTGACCTTCTATGTTAATGGCTACCCCATTGTCGTCGTGAACAGCACAAAGACAGCAAAACGGGTGGGGCTCATTGCGGGAGATCCATTCTCGAGCTTCTCCGATCCGGCGAGTGAATCGTTCTTCCTCTTTGACAACTTCAAAATCACGGACGTCGTGCCTTCAACGGCGGCAAATGATTGGCAGCTGTTTGAATAGCGACAGCGTTAGCTCTTCCCCCTCAAGTGAAGGCCGCCACCTCGTGAGTGAGGTGGCGGCTCTCTTTTGCGCTGCCTTTCAGAAGTCCCAGACTCCAAGTACGCCTCACTGTGCGGCGTGGAGCTGAATAACGGGTCGCGGGGAGACGCTCGCGTTGCCTTGGGAGTGCTTGAGAGTTTCCATAACCCGCTGGGCAATTTTCTCAGGCGATAGCCCCGCCACATCCTGCTGCCACGCCTGGTCTCCGTGCTCGATGAAGACATCCGGGACGGCCAGGATGTGGAATCGGGCTTGAATCTCCATCTCTTCCAACGCTTCATTGAGAGCGGAACCGAAACCACCCAGGCGGCATCCCTCTTCCACACTGAAGAGGAATTCGAAGTTCTCAGCGGTCCATCGAAGCATCTCTTTATCTAACGGTTTGGCAAAGCGCGCGTTGATCACTGTGACGTCGAGCCCCTCGTTTTGCAGCAGCTCCACCGCCTTCATAACGTTGGCGAAAATGTGGCCATAGCTCCAGAGGCAAACAGAGGAGGCTCCTCGGCGAACGAGTTCGGCCTTTCCGATAGAAATCTCCTGCGGGGGCTTCGAGATATCCACGCCAAAAACCCCAGCGCGCGGATAGCGTAACGCTATTGGTCCCTGGAGATAATTCTTCGCGGTCAGCATCATGTCACGAAGTTCAGCTTCATCTTTTGGGGCCATGACCACCATGTTCGGTATGATCCGCAGATAGGCGATGTCGAGGAGGCCATGGTGGGTTGGACCATCGTACCCCACGAAGCCAGCCCGGTCCATGGCAAAAACCACCGGAAGATTCTGTAGCGCCACGTCGTGAACTATTGAATCGAAAGCACGCTGGAGGAATGTCGAGTAGATCGTAACAAAGGGCCGAAGTCCTTCCGCAGCCATGCCGGCTGCGCTTGTCACGGCGTGAGCCTCAGCAATACCGACGTCGAAGAAACGCTTCGGAAATCTCTCACTGAACTCGACAAGACCGGTCCCCGTGGCCATTGCCGCTGTTATTGCTACCACACGCTCATCAGCTTCTGCGAGTTCCACGAGAGTCTTCCCATAGACGTGAGTATAAGTGAGTCCTCCGCTTTTTTTGCACTCACCCGTCTCCACTTTAAAATTGGGCGGCGAGTGCCAAAAGACCGCGTCTTGCTCAGCGACCTTGTAGCCCTTGCCTTTCTGAGTGACAGCATGAACTAAGACAGGCCCTTTCCACTCCATGACGCGTTGGAAAGTTTTGATGAGCTCTTCTAAGTCATGGCCATTGATGGGTCCAATATATCGGAAACCGAGATCCTCAAAGAAGATGGAGGGCAGGATTAATCCCTTGGTACTTTCTTCCAGCTTGTGGACAAGACGAATGATCTTGTCGCCAGCAGGAGCGCGTTTGACCAGGGCGTAGGCTTCCTCTTTTGATTTATTATAGAACTGAGACTGGACAAGCTTGTTGAGGTACTTAGCCAGCGCCCCCACGTTTTCGCTGATCGACATCTCGTTGTCATTGAGAACGACTGTAAGGTCAGTGCCCGAATGCCCAGCATTATTAAGCCCTTCGAAGGGGAGTCCGCAGGTCAGCGAGCCATCGCCGATGACAGCGACAACCTTGTAGTTTTCCCCTTTCAGATCTCGTGCCAGAGCAAAACCGAGGGCGGCACTAATTGAGGTTCCGGCATGCCCCGCCCCAAAGACGTCATACTCACTCTCCGAGCGCCGCAAGAAACCGCTAAGTCCCCCTCTTTTTCGCAAGGTGGAGAACTTCTTCGCGCGACCGGTGAGAAGCTTATGGGGATAGCCTTGGTGGCCGACGTCCCAAACGATCTTATCTTGTGGGGTCTGGTAGACATAATGGAGAGCGATGCTGAGCTCAACAGCTCCCAATGAAGAGGCCAGATGGCCTCCGTTGATGGATACCGTTTCAAGAATTTTCTCGCGGATCCCGGAGGCCAGGTTTCGAAGTTCGGTGATGCTGAGATTTCGGATGTCGGCCGGCGATGTTATTGCTTCGAGTTCAAGCATGATTTCCTCTATGAACAATGTTGCTCAAATGGAGTTCGTACGACACAACCCGCTGATCGATCAAACGTTGTCCTCCTCCTCTTCCTCTTCTTCTTCCTCTTCGTCAGGCTCGAAGGCGACTGTTTTCAGTGTGCCGCGCGTATCTTCCACAATCATCTCGATTCGCTGTTCGATGGCCTCGAGTTCCTTGAGGCATCGATTGCTCAACGCCATGCCCCTTTCGAACAGCCGCAATGACTCCTCAAGCGAGACGTTTTCCCGCTCGAGCGACTCCACGATTTTCTCGAGCTCTTGAAAACACTTGTCGAGAGGTAACTCTTCCACTGGGGTTTCCTGCTTGGCGCGCCGCCCTCGACGCTCCCCACCCGTTTCCGGATTTTTTTCCATCAAAAACCTCTTGCATCTTCGCGGCCCCCTAGGGGCCGCACGAGTGATCCCACCTGATCCTTTACAAGTGCGCCAACAATGTTTTCAGTGTATCATTCTCTAAGCGATTGGGGTTGGGAAGGAGAAACATCACAGGCTCTCCCCGCCGGATACGCGCTCGCTCTGCTCCGATGACCACATAGCCGTGGTGGGCGGCGATGGTGTGAATCAAATGCGAGTCTGCAGGTCCAGTCGCTCGAACAAAATGCGAGCGTTCCTCAGCAACGATCCTTGCACGACGGAAAGCCGGACGGGGATCCGACTTACAGAAATCCTCCCCGGCCAGCACCATGATTTCCATGGGGGATGGTGAGCTGTGTCCCAGAAATCGCCGAACAACGGCGCGTACGTAGACGTCCGCGCAAAAATAAGCCGAGACGGGGTTGCCAGGCAGACCAAAAACCATAACATCGCCGAGGGTGGCAAGAAAGAGCGGCTTTCCAGGTTGCTGATTGACTCCCCAAAACACCGTATGTCCGCCAAGCTCGTGGACCACTTCCCGGACGAAGTCGTAACGGCCCATAGATACTCCGCCACTCAGCACAATGATATGAGAGGCTTGAGCCGCTCGTACCATGGCCGAACGAATCTCGTTTGGGTTGTCAGAGCATCGGAACGAGGCCACAACGTTGGCGCCCATTTCAGTCAAGAGAGCGGTTAGCATCGGCAAATTGGCGTCGTAAATCATCCCCAACTCAAGGCCGAACCGAGAGCTCTCCGCATCGACGAGTTCATCTCCGGTAACAATCACACTCGCATCGGGACGAGGCCACACGAGCACCTCACCAAGTCCCAAAGCCGCAAGCAGGGCAATGCGCCCGGGCGTCAGCACGTCACCAGCGCAAAGCACGCTTTGACCTTGCTGCACATCCCGCCCTGCTGGACGGATACCGACTCCGGGCGGGACTGGGTTGGTTATGACCACCTCTGTTTTGGACGGTCGCTGCACATCCTCAACCTTAACAATAGCGTTGGCTCCTTTTGGAACAGGCGCCCCCGTCATGATCTCGACCGCCCAACCAGCCTCGACCTCGCCTTGGAAAGGCGCTCCCGCCTTACTCTCCCCTGCAACTCTGAGAGAAACTGGCCGGCCTTTGCTCGCCCCTTGAATGTCAGTGGTCCTTACGGCAAATCCATCAAGCGCAGAGCTAGTGAAGAACGGAAGGTCGCATGGGGCACAAACGCTCTCTGCCGCAACAAATCCGCACGATTGTGCGATTGGAAGCCTCACGGGCTGAGAATGGGGCACGTGGTCGAGGACGAGAGACAGGGCCTGGCGCCAGTTAATGAGCGCGTCCTTCTTTCCTTCTGCCACAGAATCGAACCTCCCGGCGCTTGAAATGTAATAAAAACCATCAGATGATACAAAAACATCTCAAAAACCTGTTGAATCGCCGTCAAATAAAGGCCCCGCACCGACATCACGAAAAGCCAGCGGGGGCAATTCGAGTCCTCACCTACAATATTCATCATGGTGAAGGCGTCGATGGACGTTATGACCTCGAGCGCATTGCGGAGGTCATTGCTTCAGAAGCGCCGGATGTCGTGGCGCTCCAGGAAATCGAACGATTTCGCCGGCGAACACATCATGATGATCAACCAAAGCTTCTGGCCTCGATGCTCAGCATGCATTACTGCTTTGCCCCAGTGCGTGATCATCGCCATACGGACCACCATTCTAAGGCTGCATATGGCAATGCGATCTTGACGCGGTACGATATCCTCTCCACATCTCACTTCGATCTATCGATCCCAGGAGCACGAGAACCACGCGGGTGTCTCCACACGCTCGTCAGGACTTCCGCCGGTCTTCTCCATGTTTTTTGCGTGCATTTGGGACTTCGGCGAAGCGAACGCGCCCAGCAAATGGCCCTCTTGGCAAGCTCATCCATTCTCAAGAACCCGCGACTTACCCCTGCGCCGGCGGTCCTTTTGGGTGACTTTAATAACTGGTGGCCGGTGCGCACGGCGCGCCACATTCAAAAGCAATTCGTCAACGCGTGCCACGTGACAGGTCGGCGGCGATTGTTGACGTTCGGTTCGCCCCTGACATTCCTGGCGCTCGATTACGTCTATGCGACCCCAGACATCAGAATCCTCAATTGCTACGTTTCACGGAGCAGGAAAGTGCGCGTGGCGTCGGACCACCGCCCATTAGTCAGCGATCTTTTGTTGCTTCCGCGGCACGGTGAAAAATCAGCAACCCGTTAGCGTGCTCCGCAATTGTGCTTGACCCGTCAGGGTAGCTGTCGTTTCTGCTGGTTTTGTCCAACTAACAAAAGTGGAAGACCAAAGAACCCGCTGACAGATGGGGATCAGAATGAAAGAACAAGCATTGACTGCTGTGAGGCGCTGGTTCCTCCTCTTTGCGCTCGCGACGCTTTTACAGACTCTGAGCTTGGTCAAAGCGACCGCTGCGATCACGGTGGAGAGTCCAGACTACCTGACATTTGAGTATCAGCAAGTCGGGGCTAACGAAGAAGAGGCCGTTCGTTTAGCGTGTCTGCGTGCTGTCAAGGCGACGGTGGGACATGTACTATTCTCTGAGTACGCCCTTCAGGCGCGAGATTTGCTTGAGCCCTATCTTCAGAAGAATTGGCCGAAATTTGTGGCTTCTACCTATGTGCTCGAGCGGCGAGCTTCGCGGGACGGTTTTGGGGTGCGCGTGCGCGTGCAGACAATGCCAGAGGTGCTCACTCGCGATCTGCGCGAGAAGCGCTTCCTCTATTTGCCGGAAGCCAATCCCCCTTTCTTCGTCTTTGCAGCTGATCTCGTGGATGGAGAAATCACCTCGTCAGGGCTATGCCGCAAGCTTCTCGCCAGCAAATTAGACGAACGGGGGGCAAAGCTTATCCAGAGCGGCGTGACATGTCCCGACCCTCTTAGCGACGTAAGTGCATGTCCCGCGACTTTTGAAGCCGCGCGCATCGGCGCACTGCGCAACGGCGCGCGTGTCCTGGTCGTGGCGAAGGCGGAGAGCAACAAGGTCCGAGAGGAAACCGTGCTTTACGATCCCATGGTGACCTACGAAACGAAGCTGACCTTGAAGTTTGTGAGAACAGACGACGGAGCTCTTCTGGCAGCGGAAGATGCTGTGGCACGGGCCGCTGACAAAGACCCGAACACGGCTCTGCGAGATGCGGTGGAGAACGCAGTTAACCAGGCGATGGATGGCTTTGGTTCCCAGATCCAGGAGTTTTGGAACTACGCGCTGCGCGAAAAAGCAGATCACATGCTTCTCTTCTCGGACGTTTCTCTCGATGAACTTGCCGTCTTGACCTCCTACCTCGAGTCGACGTTGGGACTGGGAACCCGTGCTTACGTTCGGAGTTACTTTGGCAACACGGCGGTCGTTGCGCTAGTGTCGCCGCGGGATTTTTCGGCTGTCGACCGAGCTCTTCAAGAGTTTCGGGCGTTTCAACTGCGTGTTCTGAACCGGTCGGGGAAACGGGTGACAGTGGCTTGCGTCCACTGAAAACTGAAGGGATGACGAAACCATGAGTCGCCATCGTCACGTAAGGGGCAAGGTTCTTGTTTTGTCGCTTTTCGTTCTTTGCAGTGTGAACTTTATCGCACCGTCCGTTGCCGAACCTAGGCCTACGAATGAGATTTCCACGGGGCTGACCACCGCACCAGCAGAGAAGCACCGCAAGCCCCAATCAAAGGAGAGTTCTCTTCTGGATTTGTTGGGGTGTGGCGCAGCGGAAAGCACATCCGGCCTAACTTGTCTGGCAGATTCGACGAGTAGCTCTCTCGGGCGCGATTCCACGACCTCGAGCACAGTGACTCTGGCCGAAGTGCAAGATTTCATGAGGCAGCTCCTGAGCCGCCGAAGCAGGCAAGTGGTGATCGGCCTCGAAGGCGTCGTCGCACGAACAGTCGCCAAGAATCTCAACATCAAAATTCAGGATCTCGGCGTGGCCAGTGCCCAGGCCGAAATTGAAGCCCAGAAAGGGATTTATGACCTGCGCCTTGGCGCTTCGCTCTCAATCGATCGCACAAACTATCCGCCGCCTTACAACGGTAGTCCGCCAGCCGGAATGCCTGAATCACAGAAGGAAAAGAACCGCGCCACCCAAGCAAGCGTCGGGCAATTACTGCCCACGGGTGGACTGGTCGAACTCCTCTTTCAGCAGTCGGGAGTCGACACAAACACTCCAACCTTCTACAGCCCGTATTACACGAGCGGGGCGGGTATCCAGTTTTCTCAGCCACTTCTCAAAAACGGGGGGCGGTTTGTGACAAATGCGGGAATCAGACTTGCTGAAGTCGGGAGCAAATTGGCTGACGAAACTTACCGACAGCAGCTGTTTTCCGAACTGAGCAAGTCGATTTCCCTGTACTACGAACTCATCTTCGCCACTGCCAATGTCGACGTGCTCAAAATCTCTCTCGCTCAGGCCCTGGAACTTCAGCGCGTCAACACCGCAAAATTCAATGCGGGAGTCTTGCCCGAACTGGACGTGCTCCAGGCAAAAGCGGAAGTCGCTGCGCGCCAGCAGCTCCTGCTTACAGCCATGCAAAACGTCGAGGACATCAGCGATCAGCTCAAGAACCAGCTCGCAGAGATCGCTGAAATGCGCGACGTCACGCTTGTCCCGCTCGACCTGCCTGCCGTGCCCGATTACGATGTCAAAGGCAAGGAGGTCGCTTTCATCAAGGAAGCGCTTGAGAAGCGCCCGGAGTTTGCGCAAGTGCGCCTTGCGTTGGAGCAAGCCGACGTCCGACGCCGAGTTGCCAAAAATCAAACCCTTCCCCAGCTCGATCTTTTCGCTCGTTATCTCGCTATCGGAGTGGATCACTCGGCCAGCGATGCCTGGCATGAGTCTGGAAGCAACGACTACGGCAATTGGCGCGTTGGGATCCAATTCAGTTACCCGCTGCAAAACCGTTCTGCCCGTTATCGGCTTCAGCAAGCGGACAACGCTCTGCGGCAAGCCGAACTCCTCATGGAGAAAGCTCAACACGACATCATCCAAGACGTGCGCACCTCCCTGCGCGCTGTGGAAACCAATCGACAACAAATTAAAGTCGGCATGACCACGGTCGAGTTTAATCGCGAAAAAGTCGACACTGGAATGAAACGTCAAGCCGTGGGGCTAGCGACAAGCTTCGAAGTCCTGCGGTTTCAGACAGACCTGGCTGCAGCACGAGTGAGCTTGTTGAGAGCTGTCGTCGATTACAACAAATCCATCGTGCAACTTGAGCGAGCCAAAGGGAGTCTCCTGGAGACGTTGGGTCTTCCGGACGCAAAGGTGAAAAAAGATAGTCTGGCATCCCAGACAGCGGCGTCCAAGTCCAAACCAAGTCGGGCGGCTTCGCGTTAGCTCGGGGTTAGTCGCCGCCGAGGAATTCTGCAGTATCGTCATCCGGCCCCCATTCGAAGTGGCCGCAGTGTGATGACCCGTTCGCGCTGCAGCAAGGTCGAGCAAGGAAAGTTTCCGAACAATCCTAAGGGAGGAGGCTTTCGCGCCTCAGCTAGACGAGTAGCGTCTAAAGCGACGCCATCGCCTCTTTGGTAAGAGCGTCGATAGCGTTCAAAGCAACCTCGGAAGTTATCTCTGAAAGCTTTCGGGGCGACAAGAATTCATGGCGATTAGCAGAATCCTCTCCCACAATGCCAAGAACAGCCGCCAGTATGCTTGCGTGGCGGCTTGCTTCCAAGAAACCGTATCCCCCGCGATCGACCACATCCACATCAAATCGGCTGCGAACAAACTCTTTGGCTCGCCACCCTCTCAAGGGTCGAAGGCTGCTGCCGATGCGCACTGGAAGGAGCTCCCCACACAAGGCGTTGGTTGAAATGAGAGACTGGGGCCGTCGGAGAAGGAGATCACGCAGACCGCCTGCTGTCTGCAGAATCGGGGCGGCGAGAGACTCCTCGGCTTCGCTTCCGCGAAAAAGGAGCTCCTCAGGGGCATCCAAGTTCCCCGGCAAGGCGGTGGGACAAAAGTATTTCCGTGCCGATTCTCCCAACACGACAGTGCCTGGTCGGATCCGAGGATTCACCGACACGACCTGCTCGGCGAGCACCACGGCTTGCACACGATAAAGAAACGAAAGGTGGCGAACGCTCACGTAGAGCAAATCATTGTGCCCACCGTCCACCAACACAAGGAGCACCGGCCAGCGGCGCCGGAATCCTTCACAGAGAGGCACAAGCCCGGAGTGAGCCCAACGGCGCCTTTCGAGCCCGCGCGCCACTCTCCTGGCAACTCGTCGCTCCGTGGCGAAGAGCACAATGGTCGGCGGCACAATCATGCTTTGATGGGAATGCGCTCTGCTTCAAGCAGCAAGCTTTATCTTTTCCTTGCACACCAAGCTCGGGCGCCCTCATGTCGTATGGTATGAGACACGTTGCCATGGTCAGAGCAGTCTCCTGTGTGCTCCTCGCTTTATTTGTCAGTGGATGTGCAGCTCTTAGCCCACGCAAAAGCGCCCCCCCCCAAAGCTCGCCTGTCGACCTCAGTGCGACAGATCAGTACGCGCCGACACCATTCCAGATGGTGGCTGAAGCTTCTGGCAATGTGATCACGTTTGCTATCACGAATCATTCCTCACGCGAGTACGCGGTGAGCCCTTATCACTTTGCCTTGATCGTGCAAGGGACTCGGCGGGTTGTTCCCTACTCCCCCGAAGTTGCTACGGTTGATGTCCCGTCGCGCCTCGGCCCCGGCGAAACAATCATGGGGCGCGCCATCTTCAATGAGTTTCCCGCCCCTGAGGGCCACAAGCTCGTCTTCAAGCCTGGGAACGAGGCAACGTTCGCCGTCATTTCAAGCAGTTTCAATCCGTTGCGCACGGTACCCAAGTCATCTTCCAGCGCACAATCGGGAAAAACGAAATTGTCTAACGTGAGACGATAGCCCTGACTCATGGGAACGCGCATCTCCCCTACGAATATCGTCATCGAATTCGGCGAGTCAGAATGGCAAGCCTGGCTTGGCGGTGGCTTCTGGGGGCCCGAGCGAAACGGCCCGATCTCATGGAATTGGCTATCCAATCGCCCTGCTTGGTGTGTGCTGCCGCCCTTAGACGTCGCTCACGACTACCGGCTCACACTCGAAGCTGCTCCGCTGGCTTTTTACGAACTTACCCTCTGGGATTTTCAGCTGTGGGCAGGAGAGCGACGTCTCATGCGGCGTGTTGTCCCAACGGAAGCCGAAGGCACGCGTATTGAGCTCGTGACAGGCCAAATCATGCACGAACTCGGAAGGCTTCCGGAAAGGCTGGAGTGGCGCATCCAAAAGCTCGAGCGCCCAACCATCGCGCTCTCGATCAATGACCTGCCTCTGGCCACTTTCGTGTTTGCATGCGTCCCGCACGTGCAGCGCCAGGAATGCGTGCTGCGCCACGAGCTCTTACGTGAACGCAACGTCATGCATTTCGCTCCCAATTATTCGGTAGCACACACCGACGTCGACCCCGCTAGCAGCGACGATCGTCAGCTCAGCTTCCGCTTCTATCGCCTTCGCATCGAGCAACTTCGAGATCCAAAAGGCGAGCTCTTATGAAGCCGCACTCCTACCTCATTGGCTGCCGAACGGGACGGACATTTCCTCTCGAGACTTTGGATGAATTTGGCCCCGACGAAGAGATGCTCGAGGTCGCCTTGCCCCCACACTGGCCTCGTGGCCGCAAGCCGGGCAACACGATCTATGAGCGATTTCGCGAATTTTGGCCGTTTCGCGTCGCGCCCGACACAGTGTCCTTCGGCGAAGCGCACACGCCTCTTCTCAAAGCCCCCACTCTTCTCAAGCAATATACGGGACTGGATCGACTCTACCTGAAAAACGAAACATCCAACCCGACCCTAAGCTTCAAAGACCGCGGCACGATGGCGTACTGTGCGCTCGCGCGGGAAATTGGGGAAACCTACTTAGCGACAATCTCCACAGGCAACATGGCTCACTCCACCGCAGCCTATGCGGCGCGCTGCGGACTCCGCGCTCTTATCATCGTCCCCGCCTCAGCAGTTCCCGAAAAGCTTCTTCCGGCAGCTCTCCACGGGGCCGGCATCCTGCGCGTAAGCACAAAAGATCTAGGGGACCTCAAGGAACGTGTCCGAGCGCTTGCCCAACAGCTCAATTTGAGGATCAGCTCGGGGGCCAGTCCCTATCGCGTGGAAGGATATAAATTTAGCAGTTTTGAGCTATGGGAGCAGATGGAAGGCGTGGTCCCCGAATTTGTAGCCGTTCCCACAAGCGCCGGGGGCCATATTCGCGGCCTCTTCAAAGGTTGGCTCGAACTCCACGAATGCCACCTTATCGAGGCGCTTCCACGGATGATCCTCGTGCAACCGAGTTCAAATGCCCCGTTAGCGGAGGCGCTCAAACACAGATCGCCTGAACCCATTCCGTTTCCTCCGGCGCAAACATTTGCAACCGCCCTAACGAGCAATCATCCCCCCGGCGGACGCGATTTGCTTGAGGTCGCGCTCCGCCATGAATGGGTTCCCGCGACCGTCACCGAAGAGGAGATCGTGGAAGGGTGGCAAGTGGCGGCGAGGTCGGGGCTCTGGCTCGAACCGTCGAGTGCCCTCGTCTTCCCTGCCCTACGGAAGCTCGTTCAGCGCAAACGCCTCGCCCGTGACGCAACCGTCGTGGCGGTCCTGACTGGCGCAGGCATCAAAGACACAAAACTCGCTGAACAATGTAGCGGCTGCATCCACGACATCGCCCCAGAGCAGTTGGAGGAAACTCTGAACAGCATCTTGGGATGGGTTTGAGTTCGGAAGTGGTGGAGGGGGGAGGATTCGAACCTCCGTAGCGCGTTAGCGCGACAGATTTACAGTCTGTTGCCATTAACCACTCGGCCACCCCTCCACGCTTGCGGGGAAGCTTCAGCTTTTTGCCTCCGCTTTTGGCCGTTCGAGAATACCAGCGACCACTGCGCCTTATTCTCTTTCGTGTGTTTCTATTGATTGCGCCTTTTTTCACAGATTAACTTGCACTCACTATCAAATGAGGAAAGGAGTTTTTATGGCTAAGAAGTCGCTTCGCGATCTCACTGATCTCCGGGGGAAGCGCGTATTTGTGCGGGTGGATTTCAACGTCCCCCTCGACGGGGAAACCATCACGGACGACACCCGAATTCGCGAGTCGCTACCCACGATTCAGTACCTCATCGACCAGGGTGCAAAAGTCATTCTTGCCTCCCACTTGGGACGCCCAAAGGGAAAGGTCGTTGAGTCAATGCGTTTGCGGCCAGCCGCAAAGCGGCTCAGCGAGCTCCTCGGCAAACCAGTCCAGATGGCTCCCGACTGCGTCGGACCTGAGGTCGAAAAGATGGTTGCCGAACTCAAAGAAAGCGACGTCCTCCTGCTAGAAAACCTCCGTTTCCACCCAGAAGAGGAAAAGAACGACCCAGAATTTGCTAAACAGTTAGCGGCCTTTGCTGACGTTTTCGTTCAGGATGCTTTCGGGTCGGTTCACCGCGCGCATGCATCCACCGAAGGCATCACCCATTTCGTGTCGGTGAAAGTCGCGGGCTTCCTCGTCGAGAAAGAACTCAAGTACTTGGGCGAAGCTCTCGACAACCCGCAGCGGCCGTTCGTTGCCATTCTAGGCGGCTCCAAGGTCTCATCGAAGATTGGAGTCATTTCCAACCTTCTCAAGAAGGTCGATGCTCTGCTCCTTGGCGGCGGCATGACTTACACGTTTATCAAGGCGCAGGGGGGGGCTATTGGCAGCTCGCTCTTTGAGCCCGAGACTCTTGAAATCGCCAAACAAACGCTCGAAGAGGCGAAGGCCAGCGGCAAGAAGCTCCTTCTGCCCGTCGACAATCTCGCTTGCCAATCTACAGAAAAGCCCGATCCCAACGTGCCGCGCCAAGTCTTCGACGCGGGGGCCATTCCGGACGGCTGGATGGGCGTCGACATCGGCCCCAAAACTATGGAGCTCTATCTCGGTGAGCTGGCTAAGGCCAAGACCGTCGTTTGGAATGGACCGGTGGGCGTCTTTGAAATCGACGAATTTGCTGGCGGCTCCAAAGCTATCGCCGAAGCGCTCGCCAATTCCGATGCAATTACGGTTATTGGTGGCGGCGATAGCGCAGCAGCCGTGAAGAAATTTGGGCTGACCGATAAAATGACTCACGTTTCCACCGGCGGCGGAGCTTCGCTCGAATATCTCGAGGGCAAACAGCTGCCTGGCATCGAAGCGCTCGACGACAAATAGGGCCTTCGGCCATGCTCGGCGCTTTTCGCTCGCTCGGCCGTATTTTCGTGGATCTCGTTTTTCCGCGAATCTGCTGCGGCTGCGACGAGCGGATTATTGAGCAGGGGCGCATCGTCTGTTCGATGTGTGAACGTTCGATGCGCCCCTTGCGTTTGCCACTGTGTCCTCGCTGTGGGGCTGAAAACGCCCCTTCCTGCGCTGATAGCCACTGTCCATCCTGCCCGTGCGGAGAGATCTACTTTGAAAACCTACGGGCCGTCACACCGTACGCGGAGGTCGCCAGTCTCATCGTCGAGAAGCTCAAATATCATCAGCGCCCCGAATATGCCGAATTCATGGCCCCCCACCTGGCGCGCATCTTTATTCAATACTACGCCGCAAAGAATTGCGAGGTTATCGTGCCGGTGCCCCTGCATCCCACGCGCCGGCGCGAAAGAGGCTATAATCAGTCTGAACTTCTTGCGCGGCATCTTGCGCCGCTGATTGGGCTGCCTTGTTTGCCACAAGCTCTCGCTCGGATTTGTGCGACTCCGTCGCAAACCCACCTGGGACGGCGTGAACGCGAAAAGAATGTACGCAACGCGTTTGTCGTCCGCCAGAAAGATTTCGTCGAAGGCAGAGTCGTCCTGCTTGTGGATGACGTTGCTACCACGGGGGCCACGCTCAACGCGTGTGCGCGTGTGCTACGCGAAAGCGGAGCTCGAGCCATCTACGCCTTGTGTTTTTGTCGCGCCACCCTTCAGGCGTGAAACTTGTTTCTTGATTCGCGGCTCTTCACCCGCCAAATAAGAAGGTCAAAATGGAGGGTTACAATCCCGGGCCAAAATGATCCGACGTCGGTGGGGACACAATAAATGGATGCTGATCCCGCAAAATGAGCATGCCCGCCTTGCTGGTGTCATGGCAGCAGCGTGGCGCTACACGTCGGTCCGTCCCCACGGCGAGGTCGTCCGCGCCATCGCCCAACACGACGATGGTTGGATCGAATTCGACAAACTTCCCTCGATCAACGGCTCGGGTGAACCCCGCTGTTTCCTCGAAGTGCCGCGGCCGGAGCGCTATCGCATTTGGGCGCAAAGCATCGAACTTATCGCCCAGCGCGGCATGCTCTACGGAGCCTGCGTGGTGGCCAAGTATTTTATGAATCGCGCCTATGACGATAAGAGCATGGCGCGACTGTCGGCCCGCGAAGCTGTCGCTCTCGGCAATTTCCTGGCCGAATATGAGCGCAAAGTCGCCCGATGGCAAACCGAGCTCGAAAAGCGTCAAACCGAGGTGGACGCGGCCGCAAGCACGAACCCGAACGACACCTCGTTTTCTGGTCTCCAAGCTATACCGCCCGTCGAGAACCTCGCGGACGATGTGCGGCTGCTTGAAGTCTGCGATGAACTCTCCATCCTTTTGTGCTCTGATTTCACTGGGACGCGAGTCATTGAGAATATCCCCTACTCGGACGGCATTGAGCGACTGGTCGTCACGCGCCCCAATGGTAAATTTGGACTCGAAATCGATCCGCTCCCCTTCCGCAAAGCCTTGCGAGACCAGGTGAAAGCGATCACTATCCCGCTCCGCGCCTATACGAGTCAGGAAGAATTGCGCAAAGAGTTTGAAGCAGGAACAGCGGTCTCTCAGGAGTTTCTTCTGAGCGGCCCCACACAGAGCCCCAACGGCGGCTCGTGAAATTCAGTTGCACTAAAACACGGCCCGTGCCACGAGCTGACCATGGCAACAGCGTTGAAGCCCGTGGTTTGGCGAGGTCATCCCGAGAAGTTGGGAAGGAAAACAATGAAAATGCGACACCTTTTGCTCGTTGGAGTGGCTACTCTCGCTTTGAGTGGCTGCGCGCTGGCACCCAATTGGAAGCATCCCTACGATCCACCGCTGTCGACTGCCGAAGGACGCGAGCAGATCTGCCTCTACAACCTCGAACGCCTGCTTGACGCCAAGGAGGAATGGGCGCGCGAAACGGGTGCGCGACGCGGCGCGCGCGCCCCACGCCCCGAGGTTCTCGCCCACAAGTACTTGCGGCGCTACGAGTATGGCCGACGCGCGCCTTGCCACGACGACACGCTCCGTTCCCCCGTCAATGTTCCGCGATGCCCGAGCGGCGGCGAGTACATCATCGGCGCCGTCGGAGAACTCCCCCAATGCTCGGTCCATGGCGATCTCCTTCGCGATTACGATGCACGTTTGCCACGACTCTCGCGTCACTGACGTCGATGCCGCAGCTTTAGTGCGACCCTCGATCACCCTTCTGTGGGGTACGTAAGGAGCGCGAGAACGTATCTCGAGCTTTGTGGAGGGAAAGGAGACTCTTTGTGAACGACAAGCCTGACATCGCGCGCGTGGGGGTGCTGGCGTCGGGACGCGGATCGAATTTTGAAGCTCTCTTGCGCCATGAGCGGGCCGGCTATTTTGCTCGAGCCCGCCTTGTCTGCCTCATCAGTGATCAGCCCACTGCTGGTGCGCTTGCGATTGCGGAGCGCTACGGCCTTCCCTGCTATGTGGTGCAGCGCAACGCCTTCCCCTCAAAGGAGGCCTTTGAGGAAGCCATTGCGCGCCACTTGGCCGAGCACGGCGTTGAATGGGTCGCGTTGGCCGGCTACATGCGCCTCGTGGGTCCCGTTCTGCTCAATCGTTACCCGCAACGCATTCTTAACATCCATCCCGCGCTTCTGCCCGCTTTTCCTGGGCTTCACGCCCAACGCCAGGCACTCGACTACGGCGTCAAGATCAGTGGTTGCACTGTTCACTTCGTGGATGAGGGTATGGACACCGGCCCGATTATCGTCCAGCGAGCCGTCCCCGTCCTGCCCAATGACACGGAGGAGTTGCTATCGGCGCGCATTCTCGAACAGGAACACATTGCCTACGCAGAAGCGCTCAAGGCTGTGACCGAGCGGCCGTGGCGGATCGAAGGCCGCATCGTGCGTTTTCTCGACGAACCTTTGCCGGAAGGAGATGCCGCACCATGATCCCACGCTACTCCACACCCGAGATGAATGAGCTTTGGAGCGAGGAAGCGAAGTTTCGCGCCTGGCTCGAGGTTGAGCTGGCAGCGTGCGAGGCGTGGCACGCCCTGGGGCGCATTCCCAGCGAGGCCATGGAAGCGATCCGCTCGCGCGCCCGCTTCGACGTCGCGCGCATCGAGGAAATTGAGAAGACAGTCCAGCACGACGTCATCGCTTTCACAACCTGTTTGGCAGAGGCCATCGGACCGGAATCCCGCTACGTCCACATGGGGCTAACGTCGAACGATGTGGTTGATACAGCCCAGGCCTTGCGTCTGCGACGCGCCGGCGAACTCATCGCAGCTGAAGTCGAGGCGCTGCGGGCGACGCTGCGTGAGCTGGCATCGCGCCACCGCGATCAAGTCGTCATTGGTCGCACCCATGGCATTCACGCTGAACCCATTACTCTAGGACTAAAATTTTTACTTTATTACGAAGAAATGGGGCGCAATGCGCGGCGTCTTGCCGACGCCTTCCGCGGGGTGGCTGTGGGAAAAATCTCAGGCGCCGTGGGCACCTATGCCCATACAGGGCCGGAACTTGAACAGTACGTCTGCGCCCGCCTGGGGCTAGAACCGGCTCGCGTGGCCACACAGGTCATTCAGCGTGACCGCCACGCCGAGCTCGTTTGCGCTTTAGCGATCTGCGGCAGTACAATCGAGAAGATCGCTACCGAGATTCGTCACCTGCAGCGCACGGAAGTTCGGGAAATCGAAGAGCCATTCAGTGCGGGGCAGAAGGGATCGAGCGCCATGCCCCACAAGCGCAACCCCGTAAAATGCGAGCAACTTTGCGGGCTGGCGCGGCTCTTGCGCGGCTACGTCACGACCGCCATGGAAAACAACGCTTTGTGGCACGAGCGCGACATCAGCCACTCCTCCACCGAACGTGTCATCCTCCCCGACGCTACAACCCTGCTTCACTACATGCTTCGGCTCGTCCGGCGCGTGCTCGAGGGGCTCCACTACTATCCTGAGAATATGCAGCGCAACCTCGAGCTGACGCGGGGGCTTATTTACTCCCAGCGCGTGCTACTCGCCCTGGTGGAGCGTGGGCTCACCCGGGAGGAAGCCTATGCCATTGTGCAAGATGCGGCCATGAAAACGTGGCAGAACCCCGCCACGACACTTCGCGCCGAGCTCGCTGCTCACCCGCAAGTCCATAGGCTTCTCTCACAGGCTGAGCTCGAGGCACTTTTTGACCCACACCAGTTCCTCAATTACATTGACGCCATTTATGAGCGCGTCCTCGGCTCCCAAGCGGTAAGCCAAGAGCAAGACTCCTAGCGCGAGAGGCAACCTGCGTCAGGAGCCTTGCTCGAAAGCCTCAGGGCAATATTTTCCCCTCATGGTCGCTGCTGCGACAGTCGGCACTAGCTCCGGGGCTCACTTGCGATGCACGGAAAGTCCAGCGAGGAGTCGGCCCAAGAAGTGCAGCGCTTGAGCACCTTACGTGGCAAGAGAGCTTAGTGCCGTCGCAGGCAAGCATTGAGAGATCGTTGAGGAGAGGGGGGGCGGGCTTCGCAACAACGGGATGCCCCCCCTCCGCGCGCGCTCTTGCCGAGAACCTTATTCGGCGAAGCCACTGCCAACGAGCCCCTTGCTCCGTTAACCGGCGCCGCAAACGTATGCTCCAACTGACACCCGCCTCCTGTGGCGCCTTCACAACCAGTCAGTAAACGCCGACTGGCGCAGCCCTGCGAATCATTAGCGCTTGCTTTGGTGACGCCTTTGCACTGCATCGAGCTTTGCCTGCACCCGATCGCGCCACTCTTCAAACACACCGGGCGTCACCGCCCCCGTTCGGCTCTTGGAAGCGAAATCCCTCACCAGGCCGGCAATCTCCTCAAAGGCGCCACGCTGAGCGGGCTCAACGAACTGCACGGCTTGATCTGCATAATATGATAACAACTCAACGGCGGGGGCAATGCCCTCGGCTGGACCGTCGGCAAAGAGGTTTTCGAGCTGCCCCACAAAACCTGACATCATGGCGGTATGGAGAGCTGGCGACGTGAGCACTTCGTTGAGTTCGGGCACCGGTGCACTTTTTTCGGAGTTCCAACGAAGTCGCACAGCGTAGCTTTCTTTCCGACTTTCGGCGACAGCCACCAGGTGAAGCGTCGCTGAGGTCTCGGGCGCCAGCGGGCTCGCGCTTCGGGCTACAAAACGCTTTTGCTCGGTAAGCGGGTAAAACCACAGGCGCTGCGCTTCAGTGCCAGCGCTGGTTGCGCATTCCAGAGCCATCGGCTGAAATGGGCAGATCTCGCGTCCCTGCGAGTCGGTCAGTGCTGCGATGAGAAGTTTGCCACTGTCGGCCACCTTAAGGAGAAAAGTCGCCTGAGCGAGCGGCACAATGAGGTCTGCCTCCATTTTGTCGCTGAGGAGGTCCGGTCGCGGCACCACGGTGGGGGTGAGAGCAGGACGCGCCACGCGCGAGGAGGCCACTTCGTCCGAACTGGGACGGCCGCACCCGACCAGAAGCGCTGCCACCAACAAGGCCGCAAGGGCCAATTTTTGCGAAAATGTAAGCTCCATGAACAACCTCCTGAAACAAACGTGGTCATGAAAGACTATGTTTTCATAAGTTGCTGCAAAATCATTTTCTTATTCCACCAATGAAATTTTTCTGTTGACTCAAGAGCTTTCCGCGTCCTATCAAGTGCATCAACAATGGCGCGAGGTGGGTGCCAACCTCCGAGCCGTTGTGAAATCTCTCAGAAGTAGGAGGAATAAGCAATGAAGAAGACAACTCTCCTGCTCACCACAGCGAGCCTGACGCTTGCTTCGGTGAGCTTCGCCCAATTGCCCTACATATGCACCGAACTGTGGCGCTACAATGTAGGAACCGCCTGGTTCGGTAACGACAACAATACGCGCGGCCTTTGCTATAATGCTGTCACGGACACCCTTCTCGTCCCCGACCGTAACAGCCCGAATACCGTTTACCGCCTCAACCCTGCTGACGGCACTGCAAAAACGCCCGATCAGCTCGACGTCACAGGCGTGAGCGGCGGCACTCTCGTGTTGAACCTTATCAATGCGACTTCCGATGGGAAGCTGTTCCTCACAAACTTGGCTGCACCGACCAGCACTTTCAAGATCTATTACTACGCCAGTGAAAGCGCCGCGCCAGTGACGGCTTATAGCGAAACCGGTGTCACCGTTCGCTACGGCGATTCAGTGGATTTGAGGGGATCGGGCAGCAACATCGAACTTCTCGTTACCGGCTCCCATAGTACTGATGCCACAGTTGCCGTGTTCACCTCCACGGATGGCGGCGCAACCTTCACCAAGCAGGATATCACCGAGACGCCGGCTCTGACCGGAATCCCGTACGCGAAGTGGGATCCGCAGGATCCGAACGCGGTCTTCGTCCGCAAAGCTTCCT